>Ga0123342_1002415_pt1 | contig 31019 bp, 14 predicted proteins | sample Turbeawhitnodule_FD_89960 | JGI IMG/M metagenome (GOLD analysis project Ga0123342, IMG submission 89960) | Root nodule microbial communities of legume samples collected from Mexico - Turtle bean Mexico white nodule | ecosystem: Host-associated > Plants > Roots > Nodule | place: Mexico: Nepantla... | reverse complement strand
TCCAATCCGCTTGGAAACAACATAAAGAACAGCAAGGGAGAACAACAGAAAACCAATACCAAGTATCACCCTATTCAAATAGTTAATTGTTAGCATTGGCATTCAGGAACAGCAAACGGAGTGTACTAAAATAAACTTTTTTTCAATACCTGTCCATGACATCTTGACGTTGCATTATGGAGAGGAGATTTCGTGTTCTCATCAACAAAGAGCGATGCCCTTTATATTATTCACTTTCAGCCCTTTTTAACACTCCAGTTGATTCATCTATACATCAAATCAATTTTGCAAAACAAATATCCAAAACAACGTTATTATTTCACTCTCCCATAATCATATTAGTGAAAACAATTTCAGCATCTCACTTCATCAAAACCAATATCTTTGAACATTAGGTTTAACAAGAACTCCAGTACAAACAGAGAACAAAGAAGGATCTTTACATAATAAATACATCACAGGGAAGGTAAGAGAACCAGCAGAAGCTAAAATTGCACAAAGTCAGATTCCAAGAATAGAAAACTATAATTCAGAATATAATCTATACTGCACGTAAGGAGCTATAGGTAATTCAAATTTCAAACCTGTAAAATATGTCATTTTATTTGGTAGGATAAAAATCAGATGGACTTATCAATCAGTGGTCATAACTGATTAAAAAATTGGCTCCTAATATAAAAAAATAATGAACCAGATAGGTTAGCCTAACACACTGTTCTCTACCATGCACTTAACAATGGCCCTAGGAACTGTTTACAGATTAATATACAAGTATGAAGTTACTAATTTTATCTTTACCGGAAGCCTGTAAAATATCCTCAAACACAATCTATGCCAAATCATACAAAAATCTTTCAATTTATTAACAATATTTATTTTCACTGCAGTACATTCACTAGTAGTGGTAGAAAGAGAATCTGAAAAATTCACAGGAAGAAATAATCCCATCAATTTCTTCCAAAGCTTTCGAATCTAGATAATTTGAGGGCCTTGAATATTGTTGTGTGGGGTGGACATGAAGATTCATTTCAAAAGAAAAAAAAAAGGCTTTAAAATTATGACATGGAGCATCCTGGAGCTACAAACATAATGGCTTCCAGCTAATTTGAAGCTCGTTGCCTGCAAGCTTCTTTCTTCCAATCCAACTGATTTATTTAGGCCAGCTTATAATTATTTTAAACATTTCTATTAGTCCTTAGATAAATTTCACATACACTAAAAGGATAACATGATTTAAAACCATAGGAAATTAAAGTACAAGTGGACAGATAAAATAACCATAATCAATATAAACAGGGAAGGAGGGAGGAAAAAGTACCTACCAAGTGTCATAAGCGTGCCTGTGTTTCTTTCAACCTCCTAATCAAGGCGGAAGAGATATGATGAATATGATAACCAGCATAATAAAAAGGGTCAAATTTTACGAAGGACTAGAGAGAACAATTAAACCAAAAGGTATCTAAGAACTAACCTGAACCATCAACTGACGTGTACGACAAAGGCTTTCCGTTATGCTCTCTGCAGCAGATGTCATTCCAGCTTTTGTCCTGGAAGGTCACACAATTTAGAGGACAAAAGTACTTCATCATGGCACTAAAAAATAAATAATAAAAACATGTAAAGCATAATTTAATCCCAGCCAAATGAGACACCAAGGACATACTGTAAATTGCGCCTGCGAGCTGTGGACTCTTCTCCACCACCTAGAAGTAGTTCTCTCTGCACCATAAATAAATAATATAAGTCACACAGTACAATGTAAAAAAACACAATGCACACAAGTCCATGATCACAATACAACATGTTTGTGGTCAAGACAGGACCTGTTTGAATATATTTGTAAACACTTTTTATATTAGTTAGACTTAACTTGCGTAGAAGTTAATATGAGAAATTTTATAAATTGGTTTATTCATAAGCTAAAACTAACTTTTTAACTTACAGAAAAACTCATTTAATTTTTTCTTCTCATTTTCCTTTTTCAGTGTATTTGTACAGAAGTCTATACAAATAGGTCCATAATATTCTACAACAGTAGTATAAATTCAGCAGGGTGGTCATTGATTATATTAGAATATGTTCCAAATAACATCAGAAAAATTAAATAGGAAAAGTAAGTATATTGCCTCCTCCTGAGCAGCTTTCTTCAAGTTAGCCTTCGCTTGCAAATTGGCATTCCTCAGATTCAACCGCAAACTGTTCAATTTAAAAGAAAAAAAAAACACTATCAACAGAAATTGCATAACACTAAACTCACAATCCACCACTACTTCAGATCAATGCGCTATTCAATCAATTCAATAACCAAAATACAAACAAACATGAATTTAATTTCCATTATAGGGAGAGAGTGGTTGGTCCTTTTGAGTTAGGGTTTTCCACGATTGAAGCAATGCGCGTGCAGATTGGACCTCCGGTTGGGTGGGCAACTGAGGGGCGAGAAGATTGAGGGTGAAGAGGAAGGAAGAGAGGAGTGACAAGCCATACTGAGCGATCCCGTTCAACCTAGCGAGCGAATTTTTCTCCTCTTTCTCTCTTTCTGATTTTCCGTACTCTGCGATTGCCCCTATGTTTTCCTGCGTTTTCCTGTAGGTCTCGTCCCATTCCTTCTTCACCTTTTCTACCTCCTCCACCACCTTGTCTATCGTCGATTCTGATTCTACCATCTTCTCGCAATCCTTTTATTTTACTGTGTTCAACGCTTCTTTGCTTCCCCTGTTTAATGGGATCTCTAAAAAAATTGTCTCAGTTACTCAACTCTCATCTCATGTTTTTCTTTTGCCCTTCATTACTCTGTTACTAACTTCTTTTTTCTAATAATTTGACTGTCTGTGTCTGTTAGTTGCTTCACTCGTAGTTCTTTCAAAATTAAATATACTTAAAATGCATACTTTTATACTCATTAAAGATGATGGTTACATTTTTTAATTTTTATTTACATAAAACAATATATTATCTTTAATTATTCTTTATTTATTTTTTTCATACATATCAACATGATGGAAGAGAAAAAATATATTTTACTTGTCCACAAAATTTATCAACTTTTCAAAAAATATGGAAACAAAAATAGATATCTTCACACTAAATAAAATTTCCTGATTCATCCAATCATTCGAGCTATAGCAATGAAGGAAGAAAAATTTCTCTCGATATATTCGAAAATCGAATTCGATTATGTAACTTTCAGTGGAACCAAAGGCATAGAGATGTGTAGTGGATTAGAGGAAAAACTATTTTTGTGATTTTTTATTTCAATTATTTAATGAAGCTATTTGTATGGATTTGGAGCTTAAAGCTACCATTAACAGATACATACTAGTCATTCATTAGCAACGCAACAAATTTTATAAGAACGTGTTATAAATGTAACATTTATTGACAGATATTTAACTATATACTTCTAAAAATACACTAATAAGTAAATGTTCACAGGTTTACCGGGAAACTATTCCCACTGGACAAGGGGTAGCCATAAAGCGAACTCAAAAAATCAAAGCAGGGAGCGCAAGAATTCAAAGCTGAAATTGAACTACTTTCAAGGGTCCACCACAAAAATCTGGTTAACCTTGTGGGATTCTGCTTTGAACGAGAAGAACAAATGCTGGTTGACGAGTTTGTTCCCAATGGAACTTAGAAGGATGCTCTAACATGTGTGTGTATATATCCAGTTTGATAGACATTTACAAAGCACTAAATTATATCTGCTTCTGAAGGATAAATTAACTTTTTAAATCCTAGTTTCAGTGTTTCATTTCTTATAAAATGTGATATTCAAATCTGTAAATTGTTGCTTAATAACATATGTCAAATTCATAACACGGTATTTACTGTACCAATAACTAATGTACACAGGGAAATGTGGAATTGGGTTGAGTAGGAGCAGAAGGCTGAAAGTAGCCCTTGGTGCTGCTACCAGGGGTTTGGCATATCTTCATGAACACGCTGATCCCCCTATATACAGGGACATCAATCAAACAATTTACTAGATGAGAACTATAACGTTAAAGTTTCTGATTACCATCTCTCCAAGTCTACCATGGGTGATGATAAAAGATCATGATGCCAATAAAATTAAAGGAACAATGGTTTGTATACATCTTCTACGACTTTTTACTATAAAAGAAGCAACAAAATTACTAATTGGAAATTTTCAAATGCGTGGAGGTAGAATATGATTGATTGAATGCTTTCGCAGAGTTCTAAAATATTTTTCATCTAATTTTGTTCTGAATTGAGATTTTTTCATGAATTTATGTAAGCATCTAAGCTCTTCCAGTGCAACATCTACCAAGACAAGGAAAACACATAGTCTGTCTGGGGCAAAATCTAGTTTTCAAAATCTTTTGCATTGGAGTAAATCTAATTGAACTTTAGTGATGACTGATGAGAATGTATTCAATTCGTCAATGTAGCGCAACTTGGATCCAGATTATTATACTAGTCAGCGGTTCACTGAAAAGTGTGATGTCTATAGTTTCGGAGTGCCAGTGCTGGACCTATTTCTAGTGCTGGACCTATTTACTGCAAAAACAGCCAATAGAATGAGGGAAATACATTGTGAAAGTGTTCAGGAATACAATATAAAAGATAAAAGACTTGTATGGTCTTCACGAAACTATTGATCCAGCCATATATGTTCAGGAACACTGGAGTGTTTTGAGAAGTTTGTGGACCTTGCAATGGAATTTCAAATAGTCAGGAGTCAGGCCCACAATGAGTGAAGTGGTAAAAGAAATTGAAGACAGGATGTGATCTGTTAGTTTTAACTTAACATCTGAATCAGTAGCATTTCACTTCATCCAGTTAGGGATTTCAGGAGGTAAGTATAATGAGTTCCCAACAGGACCACCCTTACAGCAATTAATCTTTTGGTTCAAGTGCAGAACACTTATATTAAAAAAGTCAGCTATTAATAAAATAGTTTAATGCAAAATAAATAATATTCATGAAAGAATCTATATTTTCCACTAGAGATAACTATATGACATCAGAATCACATCCAAGTCTTCTTGACAAGGGAGCATAACAATAAGCAAAAATTTGGTATTCAAACAACCATAATGCATATTAGTTTTAACAGCAACCAGAACAGAATAGGAGTTAAGAGCTTAAGTGACGACAGCAAAGTAAAAAGTCGCAAAGATTCAAAGGCTTCGTAGGCCAACAATAGGGAATGTTGTCTGCATAGCAAAGGGAGCTTGACAACAGTCAGCTCACATTTTAGGGATAAGTCTCACATACATCTCTCTTTTTACCTTCACATGTTACTGTCCCATCCTCTCTATAATAACGTATTGTCCTAGAAATGAGAATGGCTTAAATGTATATCTAAAAGAATGGTTCAACCTATCATTAGTTCTTAACCAAAAAAAATCCGATACTACACTTGATATTTATCCATGAAGCATCCTATATATTTTCTTTATCCATTTTAGTAGGCACTGGAGGCTATGGTTATGTATGCAGAGGATCTTCTCATTTTGATTGCACTTTTGTGAGTTCACACTTTCGCTGAGTGCACTGCAAAGGGAATTGCTCATGAATAATTGAATACAATTGAAACTCAAATCATGCTGTTCACCTTTTCACTGGTATATAAACGATCTCAATTTCAAGAGAACAAAGATATTAGCTGATAATGAGACTAAACTGAATTTGATGTCAAGGAGCGAAGTTAGTTTCTAACCGAGGCTAAGCTATATTCTACAAACAAGCGTTTCCAATTACAAGAAAAACTGTTTAGCTCAAAATCTCTCAAACTTAACTGCATCCACGAAAATCTTCGACTCTGTTTCAGATAACTATTGCTGAAATTGAGAAGCAACATTGAAAAAAAAGATTGGTCCAATCCACAAAACCCAAAAACATTACAATTTATAGCAATTCAGGTACATAAACAGAGTTTCCTCGTGAGAACGAGCACGATCGGCTATTGATGTAATAATAATAACCATTATAATATACACAAACGCAGTGAAGAAAGGAAAAAGGAGAATTCACCGAAAGAGGAAAGCGGATTGCAAAGGACGCGGTCAGCGCTTGGCAGAGTTGTTATCATAATCGACGATCTCGGAATCGGTGACGGATCTGGAGTGCTGGACGATGGAGCGACCGATGGAGTTGATCCAGTCTTCCTTCTCCTTCTCGGAATCGGCTAGGAAGTACATGGTGTCGGAGCGCGTTGAAAGCTCGAACGCGTTTGGCTTGTTGAGGATGTCTTCGGCGCCTTTAACGGTGAGACACGTGGCGACGGGGACGACGCCGCGTGGCCGAGAGGCTCGTGTGATGGCGGATTCCTTGAACCAGAAGAGTTTTCCCTGCTTAAGGACGAACCAACGGCGGCGCCAAGTCTTGATGTACTCGCCCTGCTTGGTGAGCCAGCCGGTTCGCTCGGGGTTGGACCAGAACTCGACGCCGTCGTAGTCGGTGGGATTCTCGGACATGCCGGTCGCCGCACGCCACAGGCTCGCCATCGGAGTCGAAGATGAGAGCGTGGAGAGAGAGAGAGAGAATAAGAGCTGAGGAGAAACAAGGACAAACCGAACACTCACATTGAGTGGGCTCTTTGCCAGTAGCTTTCTAGGGTGTGGAAAAGTTTTACAAAGAGGAAAATGCCAAAATTTTGTTAATAAGACAAGTTTAAAAATTTAATCAAACTTAACAAATGTTTATAAATATTAATATTTTATATATAGCATTAAAATATATTAATATTAATATGATTTTTATATAAAATGTATATATTTAAGTGAGATTAATAATATATTCTTAAAAATTAATAAGTTAGTTTTATCTATAGTGACACTTATTCAAGAAAAGTCACAACATTATATATATTTATTATAAAAAAATACTATTGTAATGTATAAAAGTTATATAGAGTGGCATTTTCTAATAAATGCAATAAATAGGGTGATATTTCTAATAAATGCTATTAAATAGAGTATTAAATGGTTAGCGTAATTTTGTGGTTCGGTATAGATGCGGATTGAATGTAAGTGTGCAAACAAAAAGTACACTTAATAGTTAATATTTGAAATATATAATAATAAAGGTCCAGAATAAACTATGTATGAAAAGAAAGCTAAACTTGTAGCTGACAAATAAGCTAATGAATTTGACTTCGAATCATTTAGTTGCACTTCTTTGCTATAGCTGGTGCCAATATCTAAGGTTCACCAACTTGGTTGTCTTATTTAAATTTTGAATATGTTTTAAGGTATTAAAAAGTAAGTTTAAATTTAATTTATTTTATAAAATCATATAAGTATAAAATCATATAAGTGATGATTATTTTTATTTATACTCTTAAATTGATAAGACATGTTTTAATTTGTGTTTTATAAATGTCAATATGCGTATAAAATGAGACGTTAATTATATATGTTTTGAAAAAATATATGATTAATATGGAAAGGCATGACATATTTGAATGATCCTTTATGGGTGGTGGATTGGTTAAATCACTTGTATACATGTATATATGTTGGTATTATGTATATAAGATTTGACTCTAGATGAATGATCTTGAATGAGTTGTTTGCATGATCTTTGATGGATGATGTAAAGTACTCGAGTTGGTATCATGCTTAGTGTAATGATAATAACACAAAAATCACATTAATAACGGTATCCCATCTTCACTATTGTATAATTGTGTAGATATGATTTCAGGTGGTGAGAAGTTATGTGAAACTTACACCTCACTTGATAGTACACATACATCTAATTTTATAACAAATGTTATGTGTCACCTCAACACCAAAAGCATAAATCAACTAAGGTATGATAAGTTAAAATATACTAAATATTACTTTTTAATAAGATTTGTTTATCACAATTTAAAATGTTTCAAATAACACTTTATATTTACTCAAGACATAATGTATGACTAAATGTAATCTCATTTTTATATATATGATAATAATATGAACATATTTTTTATCAACAAATAATGAATTAAATATAAGAGAGCACTTGAGGGGTGTCCAGACTCTTATAACAAACTCCTATAAGTGCTAATAGACATACTCAATAAAACACAATATAAAACCCTATTCTACAAGAAAAATTAAACGCTAAGATGCACAAACATAAAAAAAAAAAAGACCCTACTTTCAACTAACATAAATACTTCAAAGTGGTATACTTTACATTTATCAAAAATAACTTTATTTCATCTCTTACCGCTGCAATTTACATGCACTCCATTTTTGATTCGTCTAATATATAAACATGATTATATAATAATGTTATAATTTATTTTTATTATTGTGATGATTGTAATTAATGCATAACTAGATTATGTCATACACTTGTTAATATTTATAATATTTATTTTATTTTATTTTTTTTACACAAAATATATATAATTGTTATTATCTAGTTTTATAATTACCCAACTAATTTAGCATTTGGGACATTACACGTAGATATCAGTTTTAGTTTTAAGATTTTGTTATTTTTTATTTGTAAAAAAGTAATATTAATAGTGTTAGTGAAAACTTTATGAAAAAAGGACATAAAAGACTGGTTGAGAAATAATTTTACTGCAATTTTGATGATATATTATATTATGTAATACTACATTATATTATTGTGTATTATTGTTTTGAAATTAAATATATTTTAATTATTTGTAATAAATGAATGGTGTTTCCCACATATTCCCAATGTTTATATTTGTGTGATTAAGCTATAATTCTTAATAACAAAATTAAAATTATTTTTAATATTTTTTATTAAAATCATTTTAATATATTTTATTATATTGATCATATTTATTTTTGACAAAAATACTTGTCCATTTATATGAATATTAATACATTGATTATATATAACATAACACTTAATGTTGAAATATTTATTAATTATATAAAAAATGAATATTTAGTAATTTTTCTTATATTTATTAATTATATAATAAATGAATACTTACTAATTTTCTTATAATTTATTGATAAAGGATAGAATAATTGTAAATAATATTATGATTTTCTTACAAAATATCTTATATAAGACATTTAAAAGTTCATATATAATTAAAATATTTTTTAATTTTATCAATATATGTTATTTAGTTATTTTTAATTGTTAGTTATAGAATTTTGATACCCTTGTCAAGATAAATATATATTTTTATATTAAAAGCTTGTGAGAAGACAATGATGCAAACTTATCCAATACTATAACACTTGTCATAGTACAAGGAACACAATCATCACGTACACACTTAAAATAACGCCGATACAACCCCTTGAAAAAAAAGGGAAAATTAAATCCATTTAAAAATACGAGGAAATTGAACTTAAAAAAAAGGTTAAAACTAGAGTTACTAAATTTAGACAAAAATAAATTCGGTTTCTAAAAGTTAATTAAGTTATAATTTTCAATAAAATTATTTTTAGTCAATTGATAAAAAGTAAATATGTTTAAATATTTTTTTTATAAAAAAATAATTTAATTAAGACGATATATTTATAATTATTTTAAACTTTAGTAATATTTATTTAAAAATAATTTATTTAGTTATAGTTTTATACTGTACACGCTATTATTAATATTATTATCTTATACAATAGAATACATAAAAAGGTATTAATTTGTTTTGGTGCTATGCAAAACCAGATCTGCATGGATGGATTCGTACCGAACAAATTCAACGTCTTCTGAAATTCTTCTCCCGCCGCGGGAGGCAGTTGCCGCGCCGTCCGGTAACAATCGCCATATTAAATTATTAATAAAAACTGTTATAATTTCTTGAATCGAGAAGTTGAATGTTTTATAGTGATTCATGGCTTTTCCTGAACCGTTAAAAAAACTGGTGCGGTGGCTGCCGGAAATCGCTTCCGGCAGCGGGACACGGCGGTGAATGTGGAAGGTAATAGGAGAGGAAGGAAAAGTAGAATACAAGAGGAAATTGTTGTAATAAGAAAGGTAACATTCAAATATACTTGTATTTTTATGTATCAGACAAAACAACTTTTAGCGTTTATGCAAGTATTTTTCTGTTCTTTTTACAGATGAAGTAAAAATTGAAGTTGATACAAAAACAACAACTGTGAAATTAGTTTACCGTCACTTTCGTTTCATCGTGTAATTACAGTGCAGCGTCATATCATAATTTTATTCATCGCAAAAAAAATGGCTATGTAGGGATCAATTCGATCAATAGAAAACCATTTACATTACCATGGCCAACGAAAACCCTGGCGATGAGGTTGTGTGCGTGACCGGCGCCAACGGTTTCATCGGTTCGTGGCTGGTTCGAACCCTCTTGGAGAACCAAAACCATAGCTACACCATCCACGCCGCCGTCATCCCCGGCTCCGACGCCTCTCATCTCTTCACCCTCCATCCCACCGCCGCCTCCCGCATCACCGTCTTCCCTGCCGACCTCCTCGACGCTGCCTCCATCTTTCGCGCCGTCGCCGGATGCTCCGGCGTCTTCCACGTGGCGTCCCCCTGCACGCTGGAGGACCCCGCGGACCCTCAAAGGGAGCTTCTAGAACCCGCGTTGCAGGGCACGCTGAACGTGCTGGAAGCCGCGAGGTGCGTGGGCGTGCGGCGCGTGGTGCTCACGTCCTCGATCTCCGCGATGGTGCCGAACCCGGGGTGGCCGGCGGGAAGGGTGGTGGACGAGGAGTCGTGGACGGACATGGAGTTCTGCAGGGGGAGAGGGAAGTGGTACCCGGTGGCGAAGACTGAGGCAGAGAGGGCGGCGTGGAAGTTCGAGGGCGGTGTTGAGGTGGTGGCGGTTCTGCCGGCGACGTGTCTGGGGCCGCTGCTGCAGCCGGAGCTGAACGCGAGCTCCGGCGTGCTGCAAAGGCTGATGATGGGGTCGAGGGAGACGCAGGAGTATCACTGGTTGGGTGCGGTGCATGTGAAGGACGTGGCTAAAGCTCATGTGTTGCTCTACGAAACTCCCTCTGCTGCTGGTAGATATCTCTGCACCAACGGTATCTACCAGTTTTCTAGTTTTGCTGCCTGTGTCTCTGAATTGTACCCTGAATTCCCTATCCACAGGTTTGATTGTTTGCTCCTTTTCTTAATTTAGTTTAAGAGAAAGTTTAATTAAAAAATCCAGGGGTGGTTCTTATTTGAATTTAAGAGAAATTTTAATTAGAAAGCACCGAGAATGCAGAAGTTTCTTTACACTGTTATCCAATTATAGATCAAGATTGCTGCATACGGTAAGAATGTAAGCTTTGTAATAACTGATTTAAGTTCTGATAATAGGCCATTTATGGAGATGACTTATAAGTTCTTATATTATTTCAAGTTTCTTCCTAAAACTAATTGATATTAGACAAAATTTTCCAGCAAAGATATAAGTAGAACTCCAAAAATTGGAAGAGACAATGTGAGAAAACAATGCATACCGTAGTTTGTGAAAAAATGTAGATGGGTGGATTTTATGAACATACTAAAATAGTTTTGCTATAGAGATATGGTAGGAAGATGACTTGTTGTGAGTGTTATAATAATATTGTAATTGACCTTAGGTCTTTGTTTTTTACATTGTTGATATGAACTTATTGTCTAGGAGACTTTTGATTCAACCCCCCACAGAGTAGGTTTCAGAATACATTGGGGAACTGGGTTGGGTGGGGTTCAGACGATTCAATCCATCCTCTTGTGCCCTTAAAATTACTTTACATCGTTTTTGAGAAACACAGGTATGTCTTGAAGAAAAATAATAAGAAGTTGAGATGTATTTCATTATGGTGAGTTTGAATTTGAAAAATGCAACCCGTGTTTTAGTTATAGCGTCCCTTCTCCCCCTCCACCACTCTTTGTGATAAACTGCTTGTCATTTGTGAAGTTTTGTATTTTTCTTCCTGCATTTTCCATTCCTCGCATTAAGTAGAATTCAGGTAAAAGAGATATAGTAAAGTTCACTAGAAAAGAAATGAATTTTGGTGTATTAGCTTGCCTCAGTTTAAGTTTTACGTGGTGGAGTAATACTGAGGAGCCTGGTAGTATGACTAATTCTCTCAGTTTGTTTGGACAAAGGCCATAAGGATAGAAAGAAATAAAGAACATATTACATAAAAACGTTTTTATCCTATGTAAGGAAGAAAAGTGGGAAAATGGAGAGCAAAACTGCAAAATTGTGTATATAAAATATTTTTTAGTAATTCAAAAATATTAATATGGAATGATCTTTTAAGTTGAGTTTGATTGATGTTATTTTTCAGTAAAAGTTTCTCAAGATTTTTTTAACTCATTGACAAAGTTTCTTCTTGATTTATGTTAATCTAGATTGTTTTCCATTGATGTCAACTACAACTATATAAGATGACATAAATTAGAGTTAGTTTGACCATATTCTTAGTTGATATTGATTGAAAAATCCTAATTAATATTGGCTGAAAGTTTTTTCACTTAACATTAAAAAAATAATTCTAACAAATTATTGCATAAAATAACATTGGTGTCAATGATAAATTTTTGTTGTTGCAACTATTGACAAAAAATAACCACAATAAACATCAATTGGAAAGATCTAGTTCACATATGTCAAAATATAACCTCACATTGACCAACAAAACCTTGACTAATATAGAATAAGAAATAACAATAGTCTAAAAGAAATCTAAAAATGTAAATTAAAAAATACTCCTAATTATATAAAAAAGAACACTAGTTGATATCAACAAAAAAAGAAGAAGCAATCCTCCCATCAATATCGGCCTTATTTAAGTTAATGATGTCTGAACCAAAAGTTGACCAAAAGTTGAGATGAAAATATGAATAGAAGACAGAATTTTAAAATAAATGGAATTTGAAATTCTTTAATTTTAAGTAATTAAATTATTCTCATAAAATTCTAAAATTTCAATTTCTCTTGAAATTATTTAAATAAACAACAAATTTTGTCCTAAAATATTCAAGTTCTATGTAAAAATGAATTATCTTCCTTAAATTTCATATTTTTTAACAGAAACAGAGGAGAAACGGATGACACTTCCTCTGCAGGAGCTTAGATCTTGGGATTGATGTATACTGATTTACTGGGTCATTACTGTAAACCTTGTAAATATTTTTTTTTTCTATATAGTACAGCTAAGGTTCCTAACAGATTTATATAAAACCAGGGATTTTCTAATTAAACAAGATAGAATTCATATTTAAGTTTTATTTGTGTAAAGCCACCAAATTCTCTGAGCAAGAACTTCATGCAGGTTCCCAGAAGAAACACAACCTGGTCTGGTTCCATGTAAAGATGCAGCAAGGAGACTAATAGATTTGGGCCTTGTATTCACACCAATACAAGATGCTGTGAGAGAAGCAGCCGAGAGCCTTATAGCTAAAGGCTTCCTGCAGCGCCCAACTTCACACAGTAATTAGTTTTTCTCGTCTGCAAAAGTAATCACTGCTTTATTTTTTATGTTTTACAAGGTAGAAGTGATGATGAAGGCCATTATGTCAAGCTTATCAAGGTAGAAGTAGAGTAATTTATATCTTATTTTTGTTATATGGATGCCTTCTTTTGGAAAGTAATTTTCACGATCACTTATGCTGTATCAGTATTACCTGTCAAGATGTCCTAACTTAGTACTTCTCACTTGATCCACTTTCAATTGTTCATCACAGCCCCAAAACCTAAGATCATATGAAATTAAACAAGATTCTGGTTTTAGCATATGATAGTATAAAAGGACAATATTATGTATTCAGTCTTTTTACTTGACCAAAGAAGTATTAAGCCGGTTAGAACTTCAAGTTCCTTGAGATAGCATCATAAGTTCGATCACGTTTTGGTTTTATCCTTAAAAGACGTATTAATAAAGAAAGTGTTTAAATTGACTTTGATCTCGACTCCTAGATCATGTGAGACTATTGGACATATTAGAACAAGTCTTCCAATCCATGACCAAGGAGAATGAAGATTCATCTTTGAAATCATTTTTACATTTTCATAGACAGTGTGTTAATGTTCAAATTTCAAAAGAATTGAGATTATCTCGACGAACTTCAGATATCATAATTGATTCTAGTGATCTTATATCAAAAGACTTGAAGTTAGAACACAAAAAAATATACAAATGATAGAGAAAAATTAGCGAAACAAATTTATTTTTAAAGTGAATATTTCATAAAGGATCTTGGAGTCATTTTCTTCTTACAAGTTTCCGAAACATTAGCAAAAAAAAGATGTATCCTATTTATTTTTACTAAGATGAGAATGAGCACATAAATAATAATAGTCTAGATAATCCCATGTGGAAAAATCATAAGATGTAGCTTGCAGTTGAAATGTTCCAAAGTTTATAATTTATGTTGCAATCTCCCATTTTTGGATATTAGCATTGACTAAAGAGGTCTCATAAATGCAATTTCCATTGATTATGGTCAACTCCTTATCAGCACTTCTTTTAATATCTAAACCATTAAACTAGAGGGGTTTTGTAGCGTTCACTTGTAATATGATAATAACAATGGAAGATTCTTTAACCATTATTCCGTTAAATCGACGATAGAGTTTGTCACAGGCTTTTGCTATGCTCATACATATATGATTAAAAAAATAAACGTCAAATTATCAAAATTTTGCGTACTAAAATGACTGTATAGAACACGAAGATAGAATTCAAGATAGAATTCACTGTGGCTATTAGGCCCTGTTGTCGTCAATAATAATTATGTAGTAATTATAATAAGAATAAAGCAACAAGGAAATAACCTCTCTTTAGTTAATTCCACTGATTGAACTACAAACTGAAATTGGTTCGAAGAAAATATAAAAGAAGCATATTATAGATCATTGTTGAGACTAGTAAAACACATTAAAACGGGACAACCTCCTATCCTTTATTTTTTTTAACTGAAAAAGAGAACAAAAACAGAATTTTTGAATTGCTCGGTTAAAACATTGGAACAACTTGTATTTCTAAAACGAAGTTCAAAAACCGTTCTTGATAACCATTTTTGAGAACATGCTAACTTGCAATGAATTCTTCATAAAACTTCGGTTTTGAACTTTGATAATGAACTCATACCAATAAATAACTCTACCAAGGAGAAATAATATATAATGAAAAATGACATTAAAGATCAAATCTTTCGAGCAACCAAATTATCATGTAAAAAAGGAGAAATACCCTTTTGATACTACCATTAAAAAAAATATCTATCCAACAGTTACTTTAGTCAAAGTATCGATCCTCGTAAAGAAGTGTGAAGTAATGTGGAGTTGATATCGAATTCCAAGCCACAAGAAGTGAGCTTGTGGGCGAGATCCGCAGATGGTGGTAAAGTAACGAGAAGCAAGCTATGGAGAAAAGGCATTCTCAACTCGCAGGGGCTACAATTGAGGGTCAGATCACGAGGCATATTTTATTATTTACATTCCTCCACACTGGCACTTCACAATTACCAATGTTCATGTTTATGGAAAAAATTACGCGAAATCAACCTACATCAACCGCAGAAAATAAACAGCATAAGATTTAACGTGGTTGGTTTGGTCGCCAACTGCAACCTACATTATGTTTTCATTTCTATCACACCAATTACAAGTACAATTATTCATTTATATAGAAATTATAATGGGGACACAATGATTAAGCTCACCCACTAAATATAGTGTCTAGTCAGCCCAACCCAATTGGTTCTGACTTGATACCGAACAGATATTCGATGTTCCAACATGTACATATCTTGGAACTATTTCCCCTCCTTCTATCTGTATATCATTAAATTTCCACCTTAAATTGCACAAAATATTTCCCCTCCTCTGTTCACTTGTACCTCTTTTTGTTCCTTTCTCTTCTGAGCCATTATGGGAAACGAAGCTCAAGACCAAGAATACTCAAAAAAGTTGCAAGCATATGCTCATAGCCAAAAGCACAATCTGAAGCTTATTATGCTAGTCATACTCACTAACCTTGCCACCATTTACATCTTCACTGGTCCATTTAGTTTTGTCTATCACTCCTCTTCGAGTCCTCGTGACTCGACCTCCATCTTGCAGGAACTCAACTCCACCAAAGCTCAACTTGCTGCCACTCACTCACTCTTGTCTGAACTACACCACAGACTCAACTCCTCTAACTTACTTGTCCAGGCACTGCTTATCGACCTTACGCGTCAACAAGAAAAGCAATCCAACAGTGCTGATCAGAATCAAGTGAGTTTGAAGTTAGGGAATGATGAGCTTACTTTTGCACTTGGCCCTCACAAGCTCCCTTTTGGGTACTCACCAATGATAGGGTCAGATGAGATTCACACACCTGTTGGTGCATCCTGCATGAGTCTCCATGATGAGTTAAACCGATATATGACATATAAGATTGGAGGGGAGTGCCCTATGGATTATGTGCTTGCACAAAGACTCATGCTCAAAGGGTGTGAACCGCTCCCTCGTAGGAGATGCCACCCCAAGTCACCTGCAAATTATGTGGAGCCAACACCTTTGCCTGAGAGCCTTTGGTCAACCCCACCAGACACCAGCATTGTATGGGAGGCTTATGCTTGTAAAAGTTACCAGTGCCTTGTTGACAGAAAGAATGAGCCTGGCTCGTATAACTGCAAGAATTGCTTTGATTTACGAGGGGAAGAGAGGAGTAGGTGGATCTTTGATGATGGTGAACTTGGTTTTGGAATAGACCAAGTTCTTGCAGCCAAAGCTGCAGGGACAATTCGAATTGGACTTGACATTGGTGGTGGAACTGGAACTTTTGCTGCAAGAATGAGGGAAAGGAATGTGATCATCATCACAAGCGCACTGAATTTGGATGGTCCTTTCAACAACATCATTGCATCAAGGGGTTTGGTACCGATGCATATCAGCCTCTCTCAAAGGTTTCCATTCTTTGACAACACACTGGATATTGTACACTCCATGGATGTCTTGAGTAACTGGATACCAGACACCATGCTTGAGTTTGTACTATTCGATATATACAGGGTGTTGAGGCCAGGTGGTCTGTTCTGGCTTGATCATTTCTTTTGCTTTGCTTCACAACTCAATAAAACTTACGTGCCAATGTTGGATCGAATTGGATTCAATAGATTGAGGTGGCACGTTGGAACCAAACTTGATGGTGGGGTTCACAAGAATGTGTTGTACATTTCATCCCTAATGGAGAAACCAATGACTTGAGGTAAGTGTATGAATGTATAAGATAACAACTTAAGGAAGTCTTTTTTTATTACCTTGCGAGAAAAAGTTAAAATCTTGACCAAATTAGAAGCCCTTCTAAGCTTATAGCATTCCAATACGAGCACGGTGCTAGCTGGAATAGGATGTCTAACTTATGCAGCAAACATTATCTATCTATTGCTTCTGGGGTGTCTGTTCATCTCTTTATTCTTGGAGATTCTTAATGTGGTTTGGTTTATGTAAAAGGGTTGGGATACCCTTTTGTATCTCTCTTAATTTAATTTCATTCTTTGCTGATAAAAAAAAAATTAAGATAAAATAGTTTTTCCCTTGTTTTCAAGTTTCACGTTAATCCTATAACTTCTTTTAATTCTATATCAGTTTCTTAACTTAACTCTCAAGCCTAGTTGTACTAAATGACAATTCTGTTTGAGTAACTAACAGATCTCTCATCCATGACCAATAGCAATGTTGAATGGGTTATATTATCTGTTTTGATAACGATACCTAAACTTACTTTTTGTTTTCATCTTGGTGGCACAAGTTCATTTTTTTGTTCTATACATACGTTGCGCACTTTCAAACAACATGCAAATTTTTCCTGAATCATGATTTTCCACTAGAACAACCAAAGGGAGGGTTCTTTCTACTTGATAAATAACAAGTTTAAGGTCCTGATGTAGCTTCATCTAATCGTTAAGAATACATTTTTTGGGAGATAATTAACTGGCGTTGTTTTAACAACTTCATCATGTATTGATTATTATTGCTTTTACTTGATTGCGTGCAAAGACAGTAACTAAATTCTACTTGCTGGATAAGTGCTGCAGGTTTTATTTTTGTTGAACTGAGACATTATCAGCAAAACGTGGTGCCATGTATTTACAAATTAATTAAATATGTTTTATTACAAGTAAATTTTATACATCTGTTGATTGCAGATAGTGTAGAAGAAAAGCCATTGAACTCATTCATAAATTGTGAAATCAAGGCCATATATGAAAAAAAAAGTCTGTATTCTGTATGTTCCATATTTGAACCTATATTGGTTATACATTTCACATCTTTAGAGGGAAAGAGAAGGAAAGGTGAACCATGTTACACACTTATATTTAGAAGCTAACTACCGCAAACTCTAATTCTACAATTTCTACTTTTCTTTTTTGGCCTAGAAATGCTAATAAACAAACGTCTATTGACTTCAATCTTGAGAAAAAGACTAACTTAACTAGGCTCACCTTTTGAATATAAACGTTCTGCACTTGAACCAACAAATTCATTGCTATAAGGGTGGTCTTGTTGGGAACTCACTATACTTACCTCAAATCTATGACTGGATGAAGTGGATGCTACTGATTCAGATGTTAGGTTCAAACCAACAGATCGCAACATGTCTTCAATTTCTGTAACCACTTCACTCATTGTGGGCCTGTCCACTCCTGACTCTTTAAGACACTCCATTGCAAGGTCCACAAAATTCTCAAAACCCTCTAGTGTTGATCCTGAACAAATGGATGGATCAATAATTTCATGAAGACCATACAAGTCTTTTGTCTTGTCTATTGTATTTCTGACCACTTTCACAATGTATTTCCCTCGTTCTATTGGCTTTTTTGCAGTAATAAGCTCCAGCATTAGCACTCCAAAACTGTAGACATCACTCTTTTCGGTCAACCGCTGACTAGTATAATAATCTGGATCCAAGTAGCCCTACATTAACAAATTGAATCCATTCTCATCAGTCATCACTAAAGTTCAATGAGATTATCTCCAATGCAAAAGATTTTGAAAACTAGATTTTGCTCCAGACAGATGATGTGTTTTCCTTGTCTTGGTATGTGTTGCACTAGAAGAGCTTAAATTCTTACATAAATTCATGAAAATTCTCAACTACGAAAATTTAGATGAAAATTATCTTAAAACTCTGCAAAAGCATGCAATCACGTATTTGAAAATTTTCAATCAGTAATTTGGCTGCTTTTTTATAGTAAAAATCAGTAGAAGACGTATAAATGTATACAAACCATTGTTCCTTTAACTTGAGTGGTAACATGATCTTTATCATCATCTAAGATAGACTTGGAGAGACCGAAATCAGAAACTTTAGCATTGTAGTTTTTATCTAACAAAATGTTGTTTGACTTGATGTCCCTGTGTATAATAGGGGGATCGGCATGTTCATGAAGATAAGCCAAACCCCTGGCAGCACCAAGGGCTACTTTCAGCCTTCTGCTCCAGCTCAACGCAAGTTCACATTTCCCTGCATAGATCATGTGCTTGTTATGAATTTGACATATCTTATTAAGCAACCATTTAGAGATTTGAATATCATATTTATAAGAAATGAAACACTGGAACTAGGATTTAAGTAAGTTAAATTATCCCTCAGAATCAGATATAGTTTAGTGCTTTGTCAATGTTCTCTGGATGACACTTATGAAACTGAATAGTGAGTACTCACCAAAAGATGAATGTAATGTAGTAAAATATTCCATACTAATATAATATGTGCTGTAAGTATCAAACTGCATATATATATATATATATATATATATAAGTATAAGTACATTTGAGAGCATCCTTCAAAGTTCCATTAGGAATAAACTCGTAAACCAGCATTTGTTCTTCTCGTTCAAAGCAGAATCCCACAAGGCTAGCCAAATTTTTGTGGTGGACCCGTGAAAGGAGTTCAATTTCAGCTTTGAATTCTTGCGCTCCCTGCTTTGATTCCTTTTGAGCTCGCTTTATGGCTACCACTTGCCCAGTGGGAAGAGTTCCCCGGTAAACCTGTGAACATTTACTTATTAGTCTACTGTTAGAAGTATATAGTTAAATTTCGGTCAATAAATGTAACATTTTTAACACTTTCTTATAAATATTTTTGCTAATAAAGGACTTCCATGTCTTTATTAATGGTAGCTTCAAGCTCAAAGTGCATAGAATAGTTAGAAATGTGGGGGAAATAGAATAAGGAACAATAGGAGGAGATCTTCCAAAATTTAATCATTATGCAGCATTCAAGTTATTATTCGTGAATTTATGCCTAATTGAACCTCATAAAATGATTTTGTATCTCACTTTTGGCCTAATCTCTACTTGATGTGAGATCTCTAACATTATTGTTTTGTAAATAAAAATTCTTCTGGCAGGAGTGTCTAAATCATACTTGTGCACTATTGTGAAACTTAGTATAGGGTGAGAAGTCTATGACCAGTCATGTATGGTTTGAAGGTTAAACTTTGTTGCTGTCTTAAGAATAGTTCTCACTCGTCATGTGTGTATCTATTTATAATTCATAGCAGCACATTAAAGTTAACAAGAAACATTCAAGACCTTCCCATAACCCCCTGATCCAATATCATTGGCTTGTGAAAAGTTGTTTGTGTATTTCTTAATTTCCTCAAACGAGAACTGCTTTGGTGCTTTTAACTGAGGGGTGCCGCAGTTGCTTTTACTTGGATCCCAGTTTCCTGCATTTTGTGTAAATTAATATAAATCCACAGAATTCCATGTGGCAGTGCTGGAAGGAACTGAGTTTAGAGCTATTTACCAAAAGGATTGCTTCGAGATATTGCTCTTTCTGCTCTTCTCCTCTGGCGGAAAGCATAAAAACCTGCCAGGGCTAATAACACTAGCAGAAGAGAAGAACCTCCAATTGCTACTCCAATAATTATTGCAGTGATTGATGAATTACTCGTCTGGTTAGGTCCTTTATTATGAGAGGAAGATAGACAAATTAGTATAAGTATTTCTGTGTCTAGATAATAGGGTGAAAAGGTTAGTAGTGTAGTTACCATCATCATGGTTTCCAGTAATAAAATTAAATGCACTATTAGCACTTAGTTTGCCAAGCAAGAAGCTTATTCTGGATTTGTTTTGTTGGCTGAAATGAGTTTGGCCTAGTGGGAAAATTTGTACAGAAAACTCAAAACTTTGAAATGGATCATTAGGTGAAAGGGTTAAAGAAACTGAATCCACAGGTAGATTATCAGATTGAAATTCTTGCATTAGATGTTCCTCCAGGAGTGTTGTATTTCTCCATTCAAAATAGGAAGGGGCTCTGCAAGTCAAAGTTCCTGTATATGGATATCCACATTTGCATTTGGGGCTGAGAATCTGATCTGTGCTGCAGCTACCTTGTTGACAGTTATTTTGTGGTTTTGTATGGGAGATATTGAGGTTGGTGCAGTAATCCTCCATAAGTCCTGTTTCTGTGCAAATCGGGTTGTATGCGAGTCTGCAAACAAAAGTGCCATCAATACTTAATAGTTAATAGTTTAGTCATAAAAAACATTAACAAGTATGGCTTACATTATCCTGATTTGTGGGGGATCATTTCGTTGCTTGAAGTCCTCAATTGAATTTGAAGTTAAATCAATAAGTTGCAGTTGTTTGCTATAGTTGGTGCCAATATCCAAGGTTCCACCAAGGTGGTTGTCTTTCAGCACACTGTGAATATGTTACATGTAGGGGGTTTTGTCATATATGTTACTTCAAAAATGACGAATATGTAACAACTTTATATTATGTTTTTATTTCTGATAGTAAAGATTGTAAGATTAATAATTAAGACAGGTAACTCACACATTCTGTAAATTGGCAATGCTAAATAAAAGATTCGGAATGGTTCCATCCAGGTACAAATTCCCCATTTGTCTGCCAACCATCATTAGAGTAAACATCATTGCAGTGAGGAAACCATATACACAGAGAACTCAAGAGTGAAACAAGTGCAAAAGAAAGACATACAATGTTGTTAAATTCTTCAGATTCGAAAGCCACAGTGGAAAGCTTGACTTATCAAAGCCATTGTTGCTCAGATCCCTTCAAAACAGATTTTGAAGAATTAACCCATTTATCACACAAGAAACATTCATTTTAAATAAGAAAGGTTGATTAATAACATTACAAAACTGTCACAGACAAACACTTTGTTACTAACAAGTATTTTAGGGAGTTCATCCCAGTAAGGTTTGGCAGGGCACCATGCAGCTTATTGTTGGACAACAACCTGAAAAAAGTATAAAAGTATAAAACCAAAAATCTTTCCTTACGAAGATTGAATTTTCCCTGCTGCTGATACCAAAATATGAACAAAGAAGAATAAAACTCTAGTTGGCACATTATAATTTAGGTGCTAACAGGTCTGTGACGTTGATAAGGTTGTTGAGGCTCAGAGGCACATATCCATCCAGTGAATTATTTTCAAAGCGCCTGCTAGCCACAAAGATATATTTAAACGATATGCATCAAGGAAAATTCTTCTAACAAAATTTCTTTTTGAGGATTTAATGTAGTCAAACTCACACCAATGTCAAACTCGTAACTAGCCCAAGAGTTTCCGGAATGCTGCCAACCAGTTGATTGCTGCCAAAAATCCTGCCAGTAAACATATTTCAGAATGTGTTCGAAAATGTGTTGTCAACATGTGTGCGCATGCATGCAGCAGGGAAGATCTATTAGTCTCAAGAATTTCTTTCCCAACAACCATTCATCATCAGAAGGTAGACTAGGAAGACTATGTCGAAACATGTAAGTGTTTGCATGTCTGTTCAGTTTTACAATATCACAGTTAATATATTTTCACTATGGTCACATGAAGTTTCTGACACGTTACAAATTCATTCTATTGTTGCTTAAGTTTCAAACAAAATTCTACACCAGTGAGTGTGCTCCGTGTACAAATATATGAGAGTGGAAAAATGTGCATGCTGGCTCAATCATATTCAAAGGCTACAATGATAAATCTAAGGACAACTCTTACACATGTATCAGAGTCATTTTTGAGCTAAACAGTTTCGGAGGAATTTGCCCTGAAAGTTTATTCTGCCCAAGATGACTGCAGGCAGTATTAGAAATATGTTATTTCATAAAGAAAAATCATTGACAAAGAAAAACTGGAAGCTGAAGAGAATTGATGTACAAGTGCAATGCTTTGTGTAACATATCAAGACCAGGGGTAGTGCCACTAGATACTGGGATGGATCCATCAAGCTGATTGTCAGCTAAATCTAGCCAAGTAAGATTTGAGAGATTTCCAATAGAAGGTGGAATTGGTCCAGCAAAATTGTTGCTGTTTAAAGATCTGTCATAAGAAGTTTCTGTTTCAGTGTATTACCCAAGAATTCAACTTACCACAAAAGGGTATTATTTGAATTGTCTTGAAAAAATAAATGAACAGCAAAAAATAATGCTTACAAGAATTCAAGGTGTTGTAGAGATCCTATTTCATCTGGAATACGACCAGTAAAACCACAACCAACAAGAGTTCTGGGAGATAATTAGAAAGTACAAATGTTTGTTAGAACTGTTTCACCATATGCTTGTACATGAAAGGGTCATAGCCTATTCTTTTTGTTGCTGTTGGTGTAAAAGGATCGATTTATAAACTTGACAAAAACCAATACTTCCTTACAATTTCGTTAGCTTCTTCAAGTTTCCAATTTCTTGTGGAAGTGGTCCTGTTAGGCCCCTATTATATGAGAGATCCCTGGAGAAGGAGAAAACAATTATGAAACAAACAGTGAGCTACTCATGAAAAAGGTCTCTAAAGGGAATCATGATTCATTTGTAAACTCTTGGTAATCACATAGCCTAACATATGCTCAAGGATTTTTCAAACCTTTTTTTTCCATTTTTAATCCTTTAGTAGACCAGTTCATATATATGATTCTTTCAATCTAAATTCAAAGGCTTACAGACTATCCAATTCAGAAAGTGATCCAATATCTCCAGAAAGCTTGCCGGTCAAACCAATATCTGTTAATGATCTGCAGCACCAGCCAGAAGGTTATTCCCTCTCAAAAGTATATATTAATTTAGGAAACAAAACAGAAGCAGTCAAAAGTGACCTTACATGGAAACAACACGTGAGTTTCTGCAGTTAATGCCATACCAATCTTGGCAAGGATCTGAACCCTCCCAGTTAGGAATTTGGCCTTGCCAAGAATCACTTAGAGACTTCAGGACTTGAACTGCATGAGAATTTTACATTGAAAAGTCAAATTATATATTTCAGTCATTGAAGTCTTCGATCTTAACACATACAAGTATATCCAAACTTTTGAATAAAATTGGACATGCATGCAGAAGGTAAGACTCATATCATATATAAGGAAGGCTTCTAAGTTCTCTCTATTCCATGAAGAATCATGCATAATTCTGAATTTGAAGATATGATGATAGAAAACATAGTCAAAACATAACCTACAATCTTTGGTAATATCTTGTGCCACTGCAAGCAACAAACAGTTGAAGGAAAGCAACAGTGGTATCAGTATTCTTTCACCCATAGTCAGTATTCCAAGTCTTGCCACTCTCAGAACACTATAGAGCTCAATAACAAAATTCTATTCTTTATAACTCACCATCTTATCCACTTATTCAGAAGTTAATGACACGAAAAATGGATTTGAAGTTTTCATCTTCCTTTTCCTGTTCTGTCATAACCGAGTCAATGTCCTTCATGTGGAAATTGAATAGCATGCCATGGGTGGAATACAACACACATGTCATTATATTGTTTGAAAAGAGAGGACACATATTATACCTTAAACATACAATAAACACTTCGGAATTTCGTATAATATATACTTTAAAATATATATGTTTAATTTGATTATCGTATTATTATTGTTATATGTCCTTTTATATACAAAATCTGATAGAAAGAATCAGATAAATATAGTTATAATTCAATGATTAAATCAGTAAAAAAAAAAAGTCACATTTTGTTTTATATAAAGCCATATAACGTAATAGTTTATATAATTTATATGTGTAATTTAATTCATGTATAATAACTTCTAACTGATTCAAGGTACAAAAATTCTTATATAGAAAAGCATGGAAGTTTTAAGATAGTTAAATTGGCAGGTGCAATCACAATGTAATTAATTAGAAATATAATTAATTATATATGAAATTATGTTAGTTAAATTACATTTCCAATGAGAAATATAATGCACATGATTTAATTTAATGTCATTATCTTAATAATAGTTGAATCGATCATATCGAAAGTATGCATGTCGAGAGACTGAAAGGTCGAGAGGTCGAAAGAAGATAAAAACAAGTGTCGTTAGTGAAAATATTACGTAGAAAAGCACACAAGTATCCATGTTAATAAGGGACACGCATGAAAGAGAAATAAAATATTAAGTATAAAAATTAGTTAATAAGATATAAGCAGAAATATTAAAATGATATGACAGGTCCAGTAGGCCCATTAGCAAAGAGTATAAATAGATAGAATATTTAGTTCAGTTTTTTAACTTTTCTAAAGAGTAATTAACACAAATATTAACTTAAGCTTCAAAGTGTTCCTCCCATGGACCTAGAGATCGAGAATTAATTCTGGAAACACGAGTGATTGAGAGCAGAAAGAGGAAATGAGGAACTAGAGGAACATTGTGAAGGTGGACTCAGAACACACTCTTTCCTATAAAGTTTGTACAAATACAATAGTGTATATCAAATTTAAAATAATTTAAATTTGTATAGATATGCTATGTAATAATAAATATTTACATTTTTTTAAATATGAGAGTATATGTTAAAAAAATATATGATGTAATAAACTTTTAATAATTTTGAAATTGTATAAAATTTTGTATACATGTTCTAATTAATAAGAGTATTAAATTTAACATTTTATAAAAAGCTCTTAATTAAGGTGTAATTTGATTAATTTTATATGTGGTGTAAGGGAATATAGGAAGAATTTTAATTGTTTTTTAAACTTGAATAAGTTTTACGTCAGTTGATCTTGATTACCTAATAAACTTTTTGCTATCAAATTTGTATCTAATAAATAATTATTTTATTTAAATTCTTGTTTTATGCGTCTGTTAGATTGTTTCACATGTCAAACAATGAGTGCTGACCTAATAATGTTAAATCTTTTCAATTATTTGTATTATATAATACATTATCGTATGATGCAAAATATATGTTGTTTTGGTAAGTAAAAATTAAGGGATAAAAAATAAAAAATATTTCAGGATTTAAAGTTATCTTGGGACTTAAAAAAATATTAATTTATTAGGTATCTAATTTAAAAGAGAATTTTATTGAATGCTAAAAGCAAAAATCAAGAACTAAAATATATTTTAAAAAGTTCAAATTACTTATACATAGTTTCAATTTATTTTTTCTTTTATGTATTTTTAATTTAGTTTAGAAACTGAATTAAAAATGTATTTAAGCCTCTTTAGACAGGCTCATCCATAATGTTTTCCAAGAGAGAAAAAAATAAAAGATAAAAAATGAAATGAAATTTTCATAAGTTAAAATTAATTAATATAAAAGTTAAAAAATAAAAAATTATGGAAGTTATATAATTTTTTTACAAATTACATTATATATACCTTGATTTTAACTTACGAATAACTTTAGTTTATTTTTTGTTTCCTGAAAATTCTGGTGAATTATGTGTGTGCATATATATGAACAATAAACAAATTAAGAGTTTGTAAAAATAGTAAAGATAGCACAAGGAGGCATATTAGATAAATTACTTAATGTAATATAATTACAATTTACATTATTAATTTTTTTTTTATCTTTGGGTTAAACTTATAGCTTCAATTTTTCCATATTTAATTATTAATTTCTATATTTTTAATATATTTTTTTGTTATAATTCCTAAAAAATTACTTCTTGCTAATATATTGTCTCAATAAAAAAACCAAGAAAACTATTAATGCTTCAAATATTTTAATTTAAGAACAGTCTGTATACATAGTATTTTAAGTAAGTTTCATTTATAAATTATTGTCAATTTTTATATGTGATCAGTTACAGACATAAACCTTTTTTTAGTTAAAAAACAATTGTAAAAGTGCTTAAATACTGCATCTAGATTTTGCTTTAATTGATACCCTCTTAAACATATGATTGATTATTTCAAAGAAAGTTCTAATTATATTATTTAAAAAATAAAACAAATGAATTGTTTATATTATGCACGTTTATAATAATTAAATAATACTTTTTCAATAATTAATGTATTTTTTTTATTTCCCTTTCATTGATTCATAATATAAGGTCATATTTCTCCAGCATTTTAAATCACAATTTTTGTGGCATCATTGATTTGAATATTGACTGAGTCCATTTGATAGAACTTCTGGAAATGTAAACCATGAAATTGATGAGGGTTACTTTCTATAATAACTTTGTGTTCATCACCTTTATGATAACAATGTTTTGTTGTTTGTAATTAAGATAAGAAAATAAGTTTTCCAAAGTCTACAAGTAGGAGGTTAGCAGTGTTAATCAATAGTGATTTTAGGTTGAAGTCACTTCAGGTTCTAAAAGCACGAGTGAATCAGAATTTATTCTTCAATATCTAACTAATAACTATTCTTGATTTGCCTTGCTGTTACCACTTAATTCTCTTAATTAACATGTTTCTTTCATAATTCTTTATTTCTGATAAGAAAAATACTAATACCTAAATAAGTGGTTTTGTTGTTTTGTTTGTTAAGGAAAGTTTTTGGCTAAGCAAGTTTGTATGAGAGGAGTGATGAAGGAAAGAATGAAAGAAACATTTGTATTAATCCTGGAGGTGGACCCAAGGTGCAGGTATGTCTCTTTTTAAGACTGTTTCTTCGAGCACCATTCTTCTGCCATCTTTATGAAAATACTTTTTTATTTTTTCCTCACAGTTAGTTTCGAGATTATAGAATACGTATTTGAAAAAATACTTTTAGATTATACAATCCAGAAATTAATTATGAATTTGAAAAAAAAACTTTTAACTGAAATATTACATATGAGTATTTTTGAAAATATGAAAATTTATGAAGGTGAGAGAATAATATATGGAGGTGCAACCCTCTTAATTTCTTTCTTCACTTCACTTTCAAGGTTGTTTCTTCTTGCAGCTCCATATATTCTTCTCTCACCTTCATAAATTTTTATATCTTTAAAAATACCCTTCTATAATATTCTGGATTACCTAATCTATAAGTTTTTTTCTTAAATTCATAATTAGCTTCTGGATTACATAATTCGAAAGTCTTTTTTAGCTTTTATATTACATAATCCGGAAGTCTTTTTTCAAATGCATGTTCGGATTAGATAATCCGAAAACTACTCTATAAGAGTGGCACAAGAAAAATAAAAAAATATTTTCACGTTGTGTACTAGGATTACAGGAGAACGGAAGAAACAATCCCCTTTCATTGTATATCAGAATTCAGAATTGTGGTTTAGGAGAGAAACCATGTTACAAAATGAGTATTTGTTGGGTTGGGTCTCAATTTCAACTACCCTTCTTCTTTGCTAGAATTGTTAGAATTGTTAGAATTTAGTAGACTGAAAAATAAATAAACTTTAAATGTGAATTTGATTTTCAAAAAATATAATTAAGGATAATATATTGTTTTATATTAATAAAAATTAAATAAATGTAACCATCATCTTTAATCAGCATAAAATTATGTATTTAAAGTATATTTAATTTTGAAAAAACTACCAGTGAAGCACAAAAAAAACACAAAAAAATTATTAGAAAAAAGAAGTTAGTAACAGCGTAATGAAGAGCAAAAGAAAAACATGAGAGGAGAGTTGAGTAACTGAGATGATCCCATTGAACAGGGGAAGCAAAAGAGCGTTGAACACAGAAACAAAAAGGATTGCGAGAAGATGGTAGAATCAGAATCTACGATGGACAAGGTGGTGGAGGAGGTGGAAAAGGTGAAGAAGGAATGGGACGAAACCTACAGGAAAACGCAGGAAAACATAGAGGCAATCGCAGAGTACGGAAAATCAGGAAGAGAGAAAGAGGAGAAAAATTCCCTCGCTAGGTTGAACGGGATCGCTCAGGATGGCTTGTCACTCCTCTCTTCCTTCCTCTTCACCCTCGATCTTCTCGCCCCTCAGTTACCCACCCAACCGGAGGTCCAATCTGCACGCGCATTGCTTCAATCCTGGAAAACCCTAACTCAAAAGTACCAACCACTCTCTCCCTATAATGGAAATTAAATTCATGTTTGTTTGTTTGTTTTTTGGTTATTGAATTGATTGAATAGCCATTGATTTGAAGTAGTGGTGGGTTGTGAGTTTAGTGTTTTGCAATTTCTGTTGATAGTGTTTTTTTTTTTTCTTCTTTTAAATTGAACAGTTTGCGGTTGAATCTGAGGAATGCCAATTTGCAAGCGAAGGCTAACTTGAGGAAAGCTGCTCAGGAGGAGGCAATATACTTACTTTTCTTATTTAATTTTTCAGATGTTATTTGGAACATATTCTAATCTAATCAATGATCACCCTGCTGAATTTATAATATTATCGACCTATTTGTATAGACTTCTGTACAAATACACTTCAAAAGGAAAATAAGATGTAAACATGAAATGAGTTTTTTTTGTAAGTTATTAGTTAGTTTTAGCATATGAATAAACCAATTTATAAAAAATCTCATATTAACTTGTACGCAAGTTAAGTCTAACTAATATAAGAACTTATTTCATTATTCTTCCTTTCGAATTTTTTTCTCATAAAAAGTGTTTACAAATATATTCAAACAGGTCCTGCCCTGACCACAAACATATTGTATTGTGATCATGGACTTGTGTGATTTGTGTTTTTTTACATTGTACTGTGTGACTTATATTATTTCTTTATGGTGCAGAGAGAACTACTTCTAGGTGGTGGAGAAGAGTCCACAGCTCGCAGGCGCAATTTACAGTATGTCCTTGGTGTCTCATTTGGCTGGGACTAAATTATGCTTTGCATATTTTTATTTATTTATTATTTAGTGCTATTTCAATAGAAAATTCAGTTGGCATGATGCCATGATGAAGTACTTTTGTCCTCTAAATTGTGTGACCTTCCAGGACAAAAGCTGGAATGACATCTGCTGCAGAGAGCATAACGGAAAGCCTTCGTCGTACACGTCAGTTGATGGTTCAGGTTAGTTCTTAGGTACCTTTTGGTTTAATTGTTCTCTATAGTCCTTCGTAAATTTTGACCCTTTTTATTATGCTGATTATCATATTAATCATATCTCTTCCACCTTGATTAGGAGGTTGAAAGAAACACAGGCACCCTTATGACACTTGGTAGGTACTTTTTCCTCCGCCTTTCCCTGTCTATATTGATGATGGTTATTTTATCTGTCTACTTGTACTTTAATTTCCAATGGTTTTAAAACATGTTATCTTTTTGGTGTATGTGAAATTTATCTGAGGACTAAGAAAAGTGTTTAAAATAATTATAAGCTGGCCTAAATAAGTCAGTTGGATTGGAAGAAAGAAGGTTGCAGGCAATGAGTTTCAAATTTTACAGGTTGCACAATGCAATATTTTACAAGTTTGAAATTTGAATTACTTATATTATAGCTCCTGATGTGCAGTATAGATTATATTATGAATTATAGTTTTGTCTTCTTGGAATCTGACTTTGTGCAATTTTAGCTTGTGCTGATTCTCTTGCCTTCCCTGTGATGTATTTATTATGTAAAGATCCTTCTTTGTTCTCTGTTTGTACTGGAGTTCTTGTTAAACCTAATGTTCAAAGATATTGGTTTTGATGAACTGAGATGCTGAAATTGTTTTCACTAATATGATTATGGGAGAGTGAAATAATAACGTTGTTCTGGATATTTGTTTTGCAAAATTGATTTGATGTATAGATGAATCAACTGGAGTGTTAAAAAAGGCTGAAAGTGAATATAAAGGGCACCGGTCTTTGTTGATGAGAACACGAAATCTCCTCTCCATAATGCAACGTCAAGATGTCATGGACAGGTATGGAAAAAAAGTTTATTTTAGTACCCACTCCGTTTGCTGTTCCTGAATGCCAATGCTAACAATTAACTATTTGAATAGGGTGATACTTGGTATTGGTTTTCTGTTGTTCTCCCTTGCTGTTCTTTATGTTGTTTCCAAGCGGATTGGA
>Ga0123342_1002414_pt1 | contig 31022 bp, 18 predicted proteins | sample Turbeawhitnodule_FD_89960 | JGI IMG/M metagenome (GOLD analysis project Ga0123342, IMG submission 89960) | Root nodule microbial communities of legume samples collected from Mexico - Turtle bean Mexico white nodule | ecosystem: Host-associated > Plants > Roots > Nodule | place: Mexico: Nepantla... | reverse complement strand
TAAATTGGTATCTAATTAGCAACCAAGGTTTTTGCTACCAAATTTAGAAACTAAATAATTGGTAGTTAAAACCTTGGTTGCTAATTAGATACCAATTTAGAAACTATTTAACAATAATAGAAAAGAATAGAAACTAATTTAGAAATCAATTTCTTTTTTAGTTTCTAAAATGGTTTCTATTTTAACTAATTATTTTGGTTTCTAAAAATTGGTTTCTATTGCATGATTTTCTTGTAGTGATTTCATTCAAACTATTCAGTGCCTTGGTACAATGAAATCTCAAATACAATATGTACATACACAAATCATGTAAAAAAAAAAAGAAAGAGAAGAAAAGAATACAAATGAAACAATTTATCATTTACTATTAGAATTGAAATCAATGTGATATGTAGATACACAATTCATCTAATAAGTGTGAACTTATTTACAAAATTATAATCATATTTTTTATATCATTTTTCTTCTTAATCAATAAAATTCCATTTTTTTTACCTTAGACTACATTCAATTTTTTTTTCCATAAAAATCACAAACATTTGAGACTACTTGTAGATGCTTACCAAAATAGGTGGTATTATAATAAATAATTCCGAGCATAAATTTTATTCTAATATTATGATAAAATTTATCTTAAAACCAAATTACAATTACAATTGTTTGACATATAGTTTTCATGGTTTTTATTAATACAAATTTTATAAATTAAAAACACATTTTTATTTGTGGATTATTTTGTTTAGGTTTACAATCTTAAATATTGGAATTTTAAATATGTTATGTATTCACAAGCGGGATACAATTATGTTAACTATATGGTTGAAATATTACGAATCTAACATATTAATGGTACATGTTTGATGTTTTATCAGAACATATATATAACATAAAATTAGTACTAGCTTTTAGATATGATATAAGAAAATCAACGTGTTTTTTTTTTTTTTCAAATAATTCTTTGGATGAAAGATGTTTTGGGAAGAGCAATTAACTAAAGATAAAATAATTTTTTTCACAGACTTTATGTGACACTCAAATCGTTCTACTTGAGTTTGGAGATAAATGTCCTATCAGATAGTTGAAAAGGTCAACATGGCAGAATGTCCAAGAATACTGAATGACTCTCTTAATCCAAACATAACCCGTAAATTCACAGTTAATCATAATTAAGTCAATTTAGTTGTAAATCGTGATTAAGACACGATTGAGCCCTTTTTTGAACCCTCGAGCAAACTCATGACATCTGAGGCCTATCTAAAAGGTGTAAATATCAAAGGAAGCCAAACGCTAAAAGTAATGTTTTTCTCTCGACTCACTTGCATATTGAACTTGGACTGAGTGCCTTTGCAGGTTCACCCCACTCATTCGCCAATAAAAGACCACTACATGAAGACTGAAAACCAAAAGTAGAAGAAAAAAAATCACTCTCAACAAAGTTCAACCTTATAAAAACAAAAAGATAATAAAGTTAAAACTAATTAGAAAGAATCATAACCCGTAAATAATAAGTTTGCATAAAGAAAAATCATATATGTATGATGAAAATTACAACATTTTAAAAAAATAAATTGTAAAAGAAATAGAAAGCAGATAATATAAATTGCAAGAAAATAATAAATGCATAAAAAAATATTTTTTTTTTATTACGCACAAGAATTTTGGGTGCAAAAACGTTGCACATGCTCCACATCCATGAAGTAACAAACTATTACTCAAATGTTGCTTCCTGCAACTCACTTCCACTCCTTCTACACTTTTCCTCTTCCTTCTTCTTCTTCTTCTTCTTCTTTGCACTTTTTCCCTTTTCAATTCCCCAAAACCAAAACCAAAAGTAAATTCCTAATTCGTTGTTCAACTACCAACTATGAAACCCGATCCCGTCGCTCCTCCGCCATTGAACAAATTGCGGAAAAGCTCCGCAGCCTCGGCATCACCGAGCAACCTCCTTCCTCCTCCGGCGGCGAAATTCGTGTGCTGTTCCCGCACGAACTCCCGAAACAGCGCGAGGGGAAAATGTTCGAGCCGAGCTGGAGCACGCCGCTGAACCCGGTGCCGGTCCCTGGGAGCGGCATCGCGGTGCTGAGTGCGAGGGAGGTGGCGAGGCGGAGGAAGCGGAGGGAGGAGGAGTTGATAAGGCGGAAGGAGCTGGTGCCGACGCTGGCGGAGCTGAGCCTCCCGGACTCCGAGATTCGGCGGCTAACTACGCTAGGGTTCTCGGCGAGGCGGAAGGTGCGGCTTGCGAAGGCTGGTGTCACGGAGCGGATCGTGAACGTGATTCACGACCTGTGGAAGCGCGCCGAGGTTGTGAGGATCTTATGTGAGGAGTTTTGTAGATTTGACATGAGAAGGACTCATGAGTTGTTGGAGGTAAGTTAACAAACATCACTGACACTTTTTGTATGGAAGTTCTGTTTGTTTACACAGTTTTCTTTTGGCTTTCATGGATACTCATTCGTGAAATTGGGTTAAGCTTTTCAAAAAATTTGTTTATCAACACTATGTTTGAACAGAAACTAATAAGAAGAAATAATTAAGTCTTTTTTATTAGGTCAAATCAATTTATGCAGTTAACCTTATAACTTTTGTTAAAATTATCTCATAACTTTTAGGAGGTGCATAAATCAATTTTAACTTCTGTGAAAGAAAATAACATTTATTTAAAATAAACTTATGTACTTAACTTTTGACACAGTCTCTCATTTAACCTTTTTTTGAAAGCTGTGATGTATAAATTGATTTAATTTATGGAAAAATTCAATTTGTTTTGCATTCTTAAGATACTGAGTGGATAAACCTATCTACAACGCTTTGGAAAAAGAAATTGAAACGGTAAAATGAATTGGGTTTCTCATACAAACAAAAACAACATGTGCACTTCTGTAGAAGCTTTTTTAATTTAATTTTGCAAAAGGCTAAGGTACATAAGTTGGTTAAAAGAGCATAACTTGTTTTACCTTCTTATTTTCTTGTTCTGCAAGTTTTCGTAGAGAAGTTTATTTAAACTAAGACTTTATTTTCTTATCCTACAGGAATGCTTCTAGAGAAATTTATTCAAATAGAATTTTTGTTCAGTGAAAATGAGATTTGGCTTTGTAAACGACATTGTTGTTTATCTTTTTTTACTCAGTTAAAATGTTAGAAAACCACTTCAGCCATACAAGTAAATGTAGGAAAATCCCATGTGGTTCAGAACTCAACAATGCTGCTCCTGAAGTTGTTAAACATAAGTGTTCATGAGTGAATATTGAAAAATCCCATGTGGTTCAAAACTCAGCAATGCAACTCTTGAAGTTGTTAAACTTCTAAGTAAGTTTTCTGCCTGTACACCAGTGAATAATTGACACCAATTTGCAGGGTTTGATTAAGTTCCGGGTTCTAGTTGTTAAATTTTGCATTTTTTTTTCCTATAAAATTACAACAATGTTACCTTATTTTCAGGTTGTTTCTAGTTTACAAGATATTGTTAAAGAAAATAAAAGATAATAATTTGTTGTTTTTATTGTTACCCGGGCAATTTTTTTGAGTCAGGTGGCAAAGTGGAAATAAAGTGTTATATTTATAATTATAAGTTAAAGCATATAAAGTGGAAATAACCAAACTCTGCCTAAGTTTGCAGTCATAGGAGCTCTTTACCTCCCCCTCAATAACCAATAGTTGGAGAGCTATCTGCATTTTAGCCTTTTTCTCCAGTATGATATTATATTATGGTGCCCCCTGTATAAATGATTTGATTGTATCGTTTTTTTTTTCCTTTCATTGTCAGAGAAAAACTGGAGGCCTCGTTGTTTGGAGATCTGGAACTAAGGTAATACTATACAGAGGGACTGATTATAAGTATCCTAACTTCCTATCAGATAAAGTTTTGAGACTAGACAACACTAGTGATGATGCTTCGCAACTTGTCAATGTCGATGATAAATCTTTTGATGGAAGTGAGAGTCACGTATCTGAATCAAAATCAGCAGCATGTGCTGCGGAAAATTCACATGACAAAGCAGCAAAACCTGCACTTATACTAGGTGTTGGTACTCCCAATAAAGTACGATTTCAACTGCCAGATGAGGCAGAGCTAGCTGAAGATACAGACAGCTTGCTAATGGGGCTTGGGCCAAGGTTTACTGATTGGTGGGGAAGTGACCCTCTGCCTGTTGATGCTGATCTTCTGCCTGCCATTGGGTCTGGTTATAGAAAGCCTTTTCGTCTTCTTCCATATGGTGTGAATCCTAAACTAACAGCTGATGAAATGACCACTTTGAAGAGACTTGGCAGACCTCTACCTAGTCATTTTGCATTAGGTAAGTTTGTGCTACTTTTCTTACCTGACCAAAATTAGGCTTAATTACTTTTCTTCTTTTGTTTCACAGGGAGAAACAGAAACCTTCAAGGATTGGCTGCAGCAATTATTAAGCTTTGGGAAAGATGTGAGATAGCCAAGATTGCTGTGAAAAGAGGTGTGCAGAATACCAGCAGTAAGATAATGGCTAAAGAGTTAAAGGTCAGCTATTGTTTTTACTGATAATTTTCAGATTTTATAAAATTTAGCACTTATAGTATAAATAATTTCTTAGAATTTAGGTTTTAGACTTAACTCAATTTTATAAAACTATCTTTTAAGGTGATACAAGTCAATATGGTAATAAACCTCCTCCTTTTGAGTTTACAATTAAGGCAAACTTTAAAGAGGTCACAACTAAGGTGGGGTAGGTAACTGTAATTAAGGCTGGTTTTCAACTCTCCCCCTCATGCTCAAGACATTCCCTGGAGTATGGCAAAAGCAGTTGGCCCAACACTCTGGTACCATCTTAGAATTTAAGTTTAAGCTTAACTTAACTCTACAAAATTAGTTTGTAGGGTGAGGTTTTGCATCTTGTTTCTATATATAACTAGTCAATGTGGGGGCTAAACCATTAGAATTTAAGTTTAAGCTTAACCTAACTCTACAAAATTAGTTTGTAAGGTGAGGTTTTGCATCTTGTTTCTATATATAACTAGTCAATGTGGTACTAAACCACCACTCTGAGATTGCAATTAAAACAACTCTGAAAGAGGCTCCAACTACGGCGGGTTAGGGGTGATGACAATTAAGGTGTCTTTCTAACATAATTAAATATGATAAATGGAAGTGTATAGCCTCTTAAATTCTATGACTTCCTTTTCTTGTACCATATATTGTGTGGGAATGACATTCTCTGCATTTAACTGCTATTATTGACTGATTAACCAGGCAATGCCTCTCTTTAGACAATGTCAATAAATTAATGGTCATGATATAATGTTGACTGATCAACCGCCAGATGGAATTCTTTACTAATCATAAGTTGCTAAATAGTTCTTTTAGTGCTTGTGATTACTAAAGATTGTAATCACCTTGAGATGTTTTATTTATTTATTTGGTGTATAATTAAAATAAGTAAACTATATCTTGTGAAAATATTCGTATTGTGTTGACCTCTGGCATGACTCTTGAGGACAGGAGTAGTAGACCTGTAGATTTGAAACTGATAGGGTTGGCTTTTTACTTATCTCTTTTATCTTTTTCCTGATATGAATAAAAAGACACAGATCCACTATCATTTTTGAATTTAATATTACATCACTGATCTGCAAACTGTCAGAAGAACCTGTTAAACATAGGCTTTGTAGCAATAGTAAACATATATTTTATGTAACAGTAATATTTGAGGTGGTTGATTTTAATTACAATAGAATACCAAAATGATATATATGATACCATATCTGCTTCTCTGCAGCGTCTGACAGGAGGAATTCTCCTTTCTCGGGATAGAGAATTCTTTGTTCTGTATAGAGGGAAGGACTATTTGCCAGCTACAATGTCTTCGGTCATTAAAAGGCACAGGAAATTTAGAATGCACGGACTGAAGGCTAGAAACAGTTCATCAGCTAAAGTCACTCCAGAACAGAAAGGGGGAACTATAGAGTGTGATTCTGAAGTAAAGGTTACGAACTTCCAGAAGGATACTAAACGACGAAAGTTGACAAAGGCTGAGTTAGCTATTAAAAGAATTAGCATCCAATTGTCGATGGTATGATTTCATTAAAAAGTCCAAATTTGCTGGTTTTTAGATTTTCTTTTTGAGTTACAGATGGTATAGGTTTGACATACAGGCAATAGAAAAGAAAGCAAAGGTGGAAAAACTTCTAGCTGATCTGATAAATGCAGAGAGTCCCCGAGAACAAGAACTTGATAAAGAGGGTATTACTAAAGAAGAGAAATACATGCTGCGGAGGATTGGTTTGATGATGAAACCCTTCCTATTACTAGGTGATTTGTGAAGATGATTTTTGATGTTCACAACCATAGATAGTTGATTGTTCTAAATTTGGAATAAAAAGCTTGACATCTTTAAAGCTACTTAAAATACAAGATAACCTTTTCTTATTATTCTCAGGTAGACGAGGAATTTTTGATGGAACGGTAGAAAATATGCATCTTCATTGGAAGTATCGGGAGCTTGTGAAGATAATATGCAATGGAAGCCTGGAAGATGTTCATCAGATATCTCTGACCCTAGAGGCAGAAAGTGGTGGGATATTAGTGGCCATAGAGAGAGTGAGAAAGGGCTTTGCAATCATTGTGTATCGTGGAAAGAATTATAGTGCCCCTCCTTGTCTGAGGCTTCAAAAGCTTTTAAATAAAAGGCAAGCTTTGAAGCGTTCTAAAGAGGCACAGCGCCGTGAGGTAACATTGTCCTCATCAACCTCTATTTGAGTAGGAGTTTCAGTTAGTTAATTTGTTTCAACACTTCCTTTGTGAAAAATAAGGGTAGGATGGGGCAGAGGTTTATTGCCTGTTAGCTACATTACACCACATGTAAAATTATAAGTATAGGTTGGTTTTGCACGAGCTTTCAGAAAATTATCTTTTCTGTGAATTTTGTTTTCAACATTTCCTTTGTGAATAAAAAGGGTAGGATGGGGCAGAGATTTATTTGCCTATTACACATGTAAAAATGATGACTGTAGGTTGTTTAGCACCAGCTTTCAGAAAATGACCTTTTCTATATATTTTTTTAAATACCTTCATAAAAAAATGGTTATTTTACATTGGATATGAAATTTGAGCACTTTTTTTATGTTTGAATTGAACAGAATCTTTAATGTTGTAAAAGTTATCTTTCTTTACAAGCACACAATCCTTCGTTAAAAAAACATTTTGTATTGTTTTCAGTGCTTCAGCCCTTTTTAACTCATGAACCCACTAAAATATATATAATAAATAGATTCTTTCTTATCTTGGAAAAGCACGTTACGGTTGATGCTTATTTGGTAGATATCCGGAGTTAATTCTGTTACTAGTGGTCTTGAAGGTGACCACTACACTGTGGCATGGATTTCCTTACTCACCATATATATATATTGGAAAAAGGAATTGACTGCTAATGCCTTTTTACTCATTTCCTGCAGTCGTACAAGCGTGGTATTTTGATGCTAGAAAAGAAAATAAATGAACTGAAACTTCAGATGGTAAGCGGTCCACATTTATAGTATTGTGTTGATGAAATATTTCTCCCCTTGATTTGAATTATTCAATATGGATTATTCACGTGATTAGATTGAAGATAAAGAGGCTGACAGTAAGCAGATAGTTGAATGTGTCAATGGTATTTCTTTTTTTAGTTGTTTTTCTGCAAGATTATACTGGTGTAATTTTACCCTTTTTTATGAAAAGAACAACAGCAGCATACAAAATTCTCAACAACACCCAAACATGAAATTCTTGTGTAGATTCACTTGTTTATAGTCAAATGACTAAAACTAGAAGACACTCATTGTATGTGAAGGACTATATGTTACGGTTTAATGAAATGAAAAAATGTGTTATATGGTACTGAATTGTCCTAATTTAATACTTGTGTGAATTATTTTGGCCATGATTTAAGCACTTGATTTCAGAGAGTTTCTTATGTTGTGATGAAGATGGACAAAATGAAAAGTGATAACGGTATGGGAGTATTTGACTAGTAGAAGTTTAGTAAGAATTATTATTGCATTGTTGTTACTGGTATTAAGTCTCTAAAATAGTATCTGAAATAGTTTATGGCTCGATTCAAGGCTACAGACAAACAAGAAACTTATTCAAATTCCATAAATTGGAATTCTCCTAAAGAAGCTTCTGTTGACAATCAACAAGCAATGCAGGAGCGGCCAGTTGAGCTGATTGACAGTGGTGAAGTTAATCAAGGTGAACAAGAAAATTCCTTAAGTTGGAAATCTCCTAGAGAAGCTTCTGTAAATCAACATGCAATACAGGAGCATCCAGTTGAGCTGACTGATAGTGATGAAGTGAATCAAGGCGAACAAGAAAATTCTATAAATTGGAATTCTCCTACAGAAGCTTCCGTTGACAATCAACAGACACTACAGGAGCAGCCAATTGAGCTTATTGATGGATGTGGAGCTCATCATGGTGTACCAAAACATTCCATAAATTGGAATTCTCCTAAAGAAGTTTCTCTTGAAAATCTTCAAGCAATACAGAAGCACCCTGTTGAGCTTATTGATGGATGTGGAGCTCGTCAAGATGAACCAAAAAAATCCATAAATTGGAATTCTCCTAAAGAAGCTTCTGTTGACAATCTACTAGGAATACAGGATCAGCCAGATGTGCTGATTGACAGTAGTGGAGCTCATCAAGGTGAACCAGAAAATTCTACTAGTTGGAATTCTTCAATAAAAGCTTCCATTGGCAATCTGCAAGCAATACAGGATAAACCGGTTGAGCTGATCGATGGTGGTGGATCTCGACAAGAAGAACCAGAATCCTGGCCTAGTTTGATTCACAAGGAAACACAAGTAAGCACACAGCTTTATAGATTAAAATTGAACTGTTGACTGCAATTATCTCCTGGATTATCATCTGCTTTTTCCAAGGTTTTCATTTGACTTGTTTTTGGCTTTTTCTTAATTATTGATTTGGTAAAACTATCGTGGATTTCAGTTGGATGAAATGAGTGATTCTGTGGCTGATACTGAGCATTGCATCTCCAATAGCAAGGCAATGGAGCCATCAAACTCATCATCAAAAAATGATCCTGAACCATCAGCTCCAGTGATAAATATGAGTTTTCCTTCTAGATCTGTGCATCTTTCAACCAAAGAGAGGCTTCTTCTACGGAAGCAGGCCTTAAAGATTAAGGAACCTGTTGTTGTCATAGGTATCGTTTTCAGCTATACTTTCTTTTTGCCAATATTCATTGTTCTAGGTTGTCGGGCGAGGTGGGGCGATGTTCCGCTTTAGAGACATAAACTAGTTTTGACAAAAACTGTTCGCGCTTCCTTTCTCACCTTTTCAATTGATGTCAACATTTTGAAAAAAAATCATTTTGGATGATTAGGCTCTGGAACTGCTGCCTATTGATGTGTCTTGTGTTGTATTTCTTTTGTATTTTCCTGCAATGATGCTAACTGGGAGGAATCATCTCTCCTTCTCTCTCTTTTCCATGGCCATACAATTCTCAGGAAAGAACGATATTGCGTCTGGTGTTGTGCAAGCAATTAAAGTTCATTTCGAACGGTACCCTCTTGCTTTAGTTAATGTCAAAGGAAGGTCAAAGGGGACCACAGTTCAGGAGCTGGTGTTCAAGCTAGAGGTGCGCATGCTTAAAATTCCTTCCTTTTCCTCATATCTTCCTCGTTGAATCTTTCTTTCATGCCTCGATCAATAAATACTCCCTTCTTGCTAACTTCTCTTTTCCCCTGTTATTCTTGCAGCAAGAAACAGGTTCCCTTCTAGTCTCTCGGGAGCCTAGTAACATCATTCTTTATAGGGGTTGGCCAGCAGATAAACCTATCCCTGCAACATATGTTAATAAAATGAGTAGAGAGGGAGGGACAAAACCACCCAATACACACCGGAGCTGGAACACCAAAAGAAGAATAAGTATGATAGGGAAAAGAAGAATTGGTACTAGGATAGGGAAAAGAAGTATTGGTGGGAGAAGCTCTAGGTCAAATTTTAATTTTAGGAGAAATTCAAACCCCATCTTTAGCCCTAGTTCGTAACATCAATATTGAAATTTTTAGTGGGAAGAACCCCAAACAGGAACTGAAAAAGAAATATTATAAGAAAGAAGCCTCCACTAATTTTGAACCCTTCCTTCACTCCTCAAAGTGCTTGGTGTTTTGTTCTGTCAAACGTGTTTTTTCCTCTGGGACTCAACTCACATCTCCCTCCCAGGAACAGAGTCATAATGTTCAATATGCTTGAATCATATTTGGGCAATAGAAGAAAAAAATGTTAAAAAAATAAGAACATGAAAGAGTAACTGTCTTATAAACATAAAGGGGTGAAGTGAATGTTTATTTCAAAGTTAAATAAAATATGAATATTGTTTTAGTAAAAATAAGGGGGATGAATGTTTGTTTAAAATTAAAGAGGAGGTGAATGCTATTTAGTATAATGTGAGGGAAAGTAATTACAATTTTTCCTAATAAAATGAATAACTGAGTGGAAATAAAAGAAAAATAATTATTTTATTTAATTAGGTAAAGGAAATATTAGGTGATAACAGAAAAAACAATTCTAGACGCATAGAGTATCTTATTCAATTTGATTTAATTTTTTACTATTATTTAAAATTTCGTATTGAGATCTACTTTCTAATTATATTAAAAAAATACCATTTATTGCTGAGAATAGAGTTCATAATATTAACTATTATCTGTTAAACATAAGAATTAAAAAAAGACAATGAACGAACCCTATTATTTGTTAAACATAAAAATTAAAAATGAAAACTTTTAAAACTAATTGGTTTAACAAATGTCTTCTTTTTTTAAACTAAAAGGAATATTTAAACTCCAAATAATTATTTAACATCGTAACTAAAAGGAATTAAAAAATATAATTATAATATATTAGTTATGATCAATGCCACAAAATGACAGATTATGTTAACATTCCGTATTAAAAATAAATTAAATAAAAATAAAAAAGGGACGAGCGTGAATATAAGTAAAAAAAAATGAGAAGACTTGGATTATTAAAAAAGGGATTATCATAAAAATATTACTTGTTTTTCAACCTCACTGTTTTCTCTCTTTTCTTTTGTTTTTTTCGATACATTTCCTTTCTTAATTTTTTTTTCTTTCAACCTCTCTTCCTTGTACTTTAATCCCCTCCAAAATTGTAAAAAAAATCCCTCCCATTAGTAAGATATATCATACCTAGAGACAGATGAAGTATTTTTCATACAATAATTAATCATATTAAAAATTTATACAGCCATATTGATACTTTCAACAACTTCTAAAACAAAGGTAACCATATTTATAAATAGCTAATCACTTGTAACAATTAAGGGTTAGAAAGTTAGTCATATTTACGCATGTGTAGTAGCTAAAACCTTTCCTACATTATTTAGCACATGAAAAACCTATTATTAAATATTTCAATAACTCCATAACCTGCTTAATTATATAGACAACTCTCCTGATCATACATTATAACAAAATACATTCGTGGAAAAAACAACAATTTTTTTTTAAAAAAAACTTTCAAATTTCAAGATAAAAAAAACATTAATCATGATATATCTTCTTCTTTGTTTGGGTGGAAAGTTGATATTTATTGAAACACGATATAGAGTATCGTTATCCATGTCTATGTGTGTGTGTGCATGGAGTAACTAACTGCTTCTCTCAAATGTTGCTTCCTGCAACTCACTTCCACTTCCACTCCTTTCCTTCTTCTTCCTTTTCTTCTTCATCACTGCACATTTTCCCTCTTCAATTCCCCAAACCAAAACTCAAATTCCTCATTCGCTGCTCCGACACTGAAGCGGAAACCCTCCCCGACTCCGCCATACAGCGAATCGCCGAAAAGCTCCGCAGCCTTGGCATCGACGACCGGTCCTCCGCTCCTGTTCCCGCTCCAGCCTCTGGCGCCGGCGAGATCTTCGTACCGCTGCCGCAGCACCTGCCGAAGCGGCACGTTGGGCACACGATCGACCAGAGCTGGGACAAGCGGGAGGAGCGGGTGCCGACGCTGGCGGAGCTGAGCCTGTCGAATGCGGAGATAAAGCGGCTGACGACGGTGGGGTTGAGGCTGAGGCAGAAGCTGCGGGTGGGGAAGGCGGGGATCACGGAAGGGATCGTGAACGGGATTCACGAACGGTGGAGGAATTCGGAGGTTGTGAGAATCGCGTGCGATGATCTCTCTAGGTTTAACATGAAAAGGACTCATGACTTATTGGAGGTAAGTAAACAAAGCAAAACAGAAACCCCATTGTTTCTGCTATTTCTTCGAAGTTGCTTTCATTTCAAAATGTAACCCTGCAGTGTGTTCAAAACAGTGTGTTAGAGAGTATTTTTGCTTGCATTTTTTCCTATTGTTTGTGCTCTATGGAAATAGCACAAGGTTTGGAGTTGAAAGCCCCGGAAATGTCCTCAGAATTAAGAATCATAGTAGCTAGAATTTTGGCTATATTTGGATAATTTTTTTCGGAAACACGTGCAGGAGAACAAAATAGTAGCTAGAATTTTCTTTTTCTTTTGGTAAATTTCTGGGTAATCACTTCTTCGTGAAGGAAATAGTAGTTATGAATTTTGGTTGTGTGGATAAATTTCTCTAGAAGTACTCATAGAAGATGAAAAAACCCAAAATGAATTGATTTTCTCTCTTATGTTAAAATAAAATTATAGAACGTTTGGTTGGACGTTATCAACCATTCACCCACGTCCTTGTAAAAAGCATCTCAATCTTGCTTCTACTATCTTTTTAGGATTTTAACGTGTTTTTATCTAAATGTACGTGTTTCACAAGATTCCAGAAACCAAACATACACTTACGCACCTTGGCTTTTCAGTCCGGGAAAAACTAGATGAGATCTATAAAAGTTAAATTTATAAGTTGATTTTGAGACACTTAATTCACTTTAATTTCTTAATTCAATCTCTTATTAAGTGTTTCTTAACAAGTTTATCCAAACAAAACTTTCAATTAGAATGCCCTTCTTAGATTGACATTCAATCATGCATGGGATTTTTTTTTTCCAACTATCACAGACGCAAATGAAAATTCTTCAGAGAGAACACCAAATTCTGACATTTGCAAAGTAATCCTTGCTATTATTGTAAACAAAAGAAATTTTTACTGGCAAGTGTGCTGGTTGAGAAAAAAAAACCCATGCATGACTTGTCTGTTAACAACTTGTAATTATTGATTTAAAAGTCGTATCTATTATCGTTGGTGATTTCTGTTGGTTGACATTGACAGGGTAATTTTTTTTAATAATGTCAGGTCAATAGCTAGTTCCAAAAGGGGTTGGTGTTAAGGTATTACTTTTTTCTATTAGTCCTAGGAATGTGATATTTGAAGAACTAGATGAAGAATGGAACTGTGAATAGCACAGTGACCGAATATTATTGAATACTGAGAGAGGGAAAGAATTACAGAGAAGAGATTGAATTCACAAGTCTGAACTGATACAAAGAGGTCAGTCTTGCCTTATATAGCAAGCTGACTCTCACCCCACAACCCTCAACTAACCAGCCTAGTCACTTGGACTAACGGCTTTACAAATTTCCTAACAGTTGGAAATCCAATTCTTGCTATTTGCAATCACATCTGTGTATAATTTATCTTTTTTTTTCTGGTATAAAGTTAACAATTAATACATGACTACTTCAAAATTTGTGATATAGTCGTATTGTATCAGGATGGTAGGGAATCTAACTAAGTGATCAACAAATACTTCTAAAGAAACCAATAAGAACTTTAAAGTTTAAGATGTGGTCGTGTTTTACCCAATTCATGTACCTGTGCATACTAAGAAGTTCCGTTCAACCATAAGTAAATGCAGAAATTACTGTGTGGTTCAAAGCTCACCCTTTAATTCTACTAAGTGAGTTTTCTGCCTTTGTGCAAGAAATTATATATACATTACTTTGCATGGTTCGCTAAGTTCAGAGATGAATTCCTACGATTGGATTTGTTTAATTTTCCATTATCAATTGATATGATTTTATCTATGGTTTTTATGAGAATACCATTGAATTTTCATGTTGTCCTGTGTTTTCAGTGTATTCCTAAAATGGCAAAAACATAATTTTGGTTTTTTCCCCTAATCCTGTTTTCTTTGCAAATTCTTGAAATCAAGAGATAAAGTGAATATATGTGTCATTTGTATTTATTAGTGAAAACGTGTGAAATTAAAATTGAAATAGAAAATAAACCTAACATTACCATGGTTTGCAACCACGGGAGGTTTTCTTCAATAAACCTATGACTGAAGGGGCTGTCTGCATTTTATCCTTTTATTTACTTCAACGTGATTTCAGTGCCCCATGTGTAATTATGTGATTGTCACTGTCAGAGAAAAACTGGAGGCCTTGTTGTCTGGAGATCTGGAAGTAAGATAATATTATACAGAGGGCCTGATTATAAGTATCCTTACTTTCTATCTGATAAAGTTTTGAGAGATGATCACAGTGGTGATGTTTTGCAACACATGGATGAGGATGATAAAAGTCGGGATAAAAGAGAGAGCCACTTGTCAGAAAAGAATTCAGTGACATACACTGGGCAAAGTTTAAATGCCAAAACGTCAAAACCAGCTTTGATACAAGGCATTGGGACTCCCAAAAAAGTAAGATTTCAACTGCCAGGTGAGGCAGAGCTTGCAAAAGATGCAGACAACTTGTTAACAGGGATTGGGCCACGGTTTTTTGATTGGTGGGGATATGACCCTCTGCCTGTTGATGCTGATCTTCTGCCAGCTGTTATTCCTGGATATCGGAAGCCTTTTCGCCTTCTTCCATATGGTGTGAAGCCAAAACTGACAGATGATGAAATGACCACAATGAGGAGGCTTGGCAACCATTTACCATGTCATTTTGTATTAGGTGAGTTTGCCTTACTTTTTCTTATATGACCAAAATTAGATGTAATTGTTTTTCATGGTCTTCGGTTTCACAGGTAGAAACAGGAAACTGCAAGGATTGGCTGTTGCAATTATTAAGCTTTGGGAAAGATGTGAGATTGTCAAGATTGCTATAAAGAGAGGTGTGGAGAATACTGATGGCGAGGTAATGGCTGAAGAGATAAAGGTCAGTTTTTTTTCTTATATTTTTTAAATTTATGAAATTTGGCACTTATGATTTAAATATTATGGTAAATGGAAGTGTATAACCTGATGTGTGTATTGCTGTCATCCACTATCATTCATTGATATCATATTGTAAATTATTTGAGATGATTAGCAAGTATATTTCACCCTGGATAGTAATTAAATTTACATATTTGCTGTCATTTTTATTTTCATTCTACTTCTCATGCTTGAACATTTATGACAAGTGAATGCTAGATTTGTTTGCATTATATCAAATTGTATCGGATGTTTCCAATCATCCTGTAAGTAAAATTTCGTAGTGCGTGAAAAAGAAATTCATAATTCTGGTTACTTCAGCTTGCAAGTTCGAAATGACAATTAGACAATTTATTTTAAAAAAAGTTGTTTATTCACTTTCTCTTTTCCTTGTGTCGTTTTTGCTTTGTTGAGATTATTAGTCATATTTTGGTGGAAAACATCTGGCATACTATATTTAGAGTGCTCTGATTTATGAATGTGGGTCAAAATGTAATGGAATAATCAAAAGATCAAGAGATGTCTTGTAGTACAATCCGTCGGAATGTAATTAATGATTAAAATTCAGGTATTTTGAAGTAAGCTGCACCCAATACCACTCAAAGAAGACCAGCAACAACCCGATCAATTTCACACTCAACAAAACCGACACTAACCAGAAAATGAACATATAGACAAAGAAAGTAACGCCTCCTAACTCCCAGAGTTATGACTTTGTAAGCCAGATAGTTGAATTCCTTTATAACTTCCTCTCTACGCCCATTCATTTCTATGCTTCTTCTTATAATGATTGTTTACCACAGTAACAACCTCTTGTATAGCATAATGCCCCTTCTCATTGCTGCCATGTGCCCCTCTCCTTCTCTTCATAATATTGGGTTGGGCCTCTAGTGGTTGTCCAGCAATTCATCTTGGGTTAATTCTCCCTGCACCAGATCAATTGTGATTTGCACCCAACACCTGCCGCATAAGAAATATCTATTTTGCCCTTAATCTTTTAGATATCCATATCCGTAACACAAATAAGAGAGTTTCGTATATGCAAATCCGGAACTAAGATGTGTCTTCCAAATATAACCATCCGCTGTCTTATTTGCACACAAAAATGTCTTCCGGACGCGAAGATCCAGAAGCTTTTTTTCACATTCCGGATGAGGAAATCTGGAAAAGGTGACAAGGGCAGTTTAGGGTTTTAAAATAAATGTTGGGTCACAATTGATCTGGTGCAGGGAGAATTAGCCTTCATCTTGATGATATTGGATTCCATCATATTGCAAACAACTGGCTTCTGCTGATTTTGGGGAATTTATGTATATTAGGAATTTCATATTGTGGTGTTGAATATTGACTAATCACTGATCATCCAGTCAATGCTTATTTAGACAATGGTAGTAGATTGAGGAGGTTAAGATATCATGTTGACCAATTAACTGGAAATGGAAATTCTCTATTAATTGCAAGTTGCCAAATGATGTTCTCGTGATAAGTTCATTAAATCTTGTGATGTTTCTTTAATTTGGTGTAATTAAAAATAAGTAAATTGAATCCAATCATAAAATTTATCTTATGATGTTTCTTTAATTGGGTGTAATTAAAATAAGTAAATTGAATCTAATCATAAAATTCTTGTCAATTTTGACCTGTCTTGACAACAGGAATGGCAGCCCTGAAATCGTGTTTAAAACTCATGTAGTTGGTATTTTGTTTTATCTTGTTTTCTCAACATTTGTCCCGCGAATAGAAAAATTCAAAGATCCACTATCAGTTTTATATTGATTGTATTACTGATTTGATCGACTGTTAAAGCAGCTAGTTAAAGTTTTGTGGCAACATGGAACATAACATTTTTTTTGTAAATACTTGCTTGTGATACTTGCTTTAAAGAACTTAAATAAAACCAATTTTGTTTATGAGCAAAAAATATAAATATAATACTTTTATATCTCAATTTCAGTTCAATAAAAGGATATATTTCTCTGCAGTATCTGACTGGAGGTACTCTCCTTGCTCGGGATAAAGAATTCATTGTTTTCTATAGAGGAAAAGACTTCTTGCCAGCTGCAGTGTCATCAGCAATTGAACAACGGAGGAGTATTGGAATGAATAAACTGAAGACTGGAAATAGTTGGTCAGTTACAGATGCTCGAGATCTGAATGATGGAACCAAAGAGTGTGATTCTGTAGTAAAGGGTATGAACTTCCAGAAAGATACTAAATCAGGAATATTGACTGAGGCTGAGAAAGCTATTAAAAGCACCAGCATAAAATTGTCAATGGTATGATTTCATTAACAAACACCAATTTGTTGCTTTTCAATTTCTTTTTTGGAGTTACAGATGGTATAGTTGCTTTCACTTTCAGGCACTAGAGGAAAGAACAAAGGCTGAAAAACTTCTGGCAGAGATGGAAAATGCAGAGAAACCCCAAGAAGAAGAAATCAATAGAGAGGGTATTACTGAAGAAGAGAAATACATGTTGCGGAGGATTGGCTTGAAGATGGGTCCCTTCCTACTACTAGGTGATTTTGAAGATGATGTTTGAAATTCGTAATTATATATTTGATTGTTCTGAATTTGGACTGAAATGACTGGCTGAGGCCTCTACAACTTCTTTTCCTGATAAATCCTCTCTTCTTTCTTAGGTAGAAGGGGGGTTTTTGATGGAACGGTGCAAAATATGCATCTTCATTGGAAGTATCGGGAACTTGTGAAGATAATATGTAATAAACAGACATTAAGCCTAGAAGATGTCCAACAGATAGCGAAGACCTTAGAGGCAGAAAGTGGCGGAATATTGATTTCAGTAGAAAAAGTGGGCAAAGGCCATGCAATCATTGTGTATCGTGGAAAGAATTATAGTCGGCCTCCAAGTTTGAGGCCTCGAACACTTTTAAATAAAAGAGAAGCATTGAAGCGCTCTAAGGAAGCACAGCGCCACGAGGTAAAGTTGTCATCATTAACTTGTATTTGCAGAGGAGTTCTGTCAGCTGATTTTTTTACATTTTTTTGTGAAAAAGAGAAATGGAAGAGCAGGTAGGAGAAATTTATTTACCTGTATATCGCATGTACAATGATTATTAATAATAGTTTATAGATCGGTTTTGCATTACCTTTAATAAAACGGATTTTTTATATGTAAATTATTTTGAGTAATTTTCTTTTGGAAAAAAAAGTTATTTTATGTTTTGATGTAAAATTTGAGAAGTACTTATTTTTTACTTTTTAATATTTCAGCCGGTTTTTCAATGTTGTAAACATGATACTTTATTACAAGCACCGGACTCTAGCTTAAAACATCATTTGATCTTTTTTCAATGCTTCAAATTTTAAAGAAGGGCTCATCTGAACATACTAAAACATACTAAAACATACTATTGGTGCTGGACAACTGAACACTACATGTGGCATGAGTCTTCATCCTCGTCATTCATTTACCCCATCATTTGAAAAGAGAGTTGGTCGCCAATCTTATATGGCATAAATATCACGAACTTATTCCTTTCTCCTCACTTTTTGCAGTCGTTGAAGCTCCACGTTTTGAAGCTAGGTAGTAACATAAACAGATTGAAACTTCAAATGGTGAGTGCCCCTTGTTTTCTTTATTTGTTCCTGCAATACATTTTGATTTCAATTAAGGGATATAGGTCATTCACCTTATTAGGCTCAAGATATGGAGGTAAACAGTAAGCAGACTCCTGTTGACAATCAACAAGCAATAAAGGAGCAGCCAATTGAGCTGATTGATAGTTGTGGAGCTCATCAAGCTGAACCAGGAAATTCTATTAATTCGAAGTCTCCTTACGAACCTTCTGTTGACAACTCAATACAGGAGCAGTCTGTTGAGCTGGTCGATGATGGTGGAGCTCATCAAAGTGAAGCTGACAATTTCATAAATTGGAACCCTAACAAAGAAACTTCTGTTGATAATCCGGAAGCAATGCAGGGACAGACAGTTGAGCCGATAGATAGTGGTGAAGCCCATCGAGGTGAACCAGAAAGTTCAGCGAATTGGAATTCTCCTGAAGGAGCTTTTGTTGACAATCAGCAAGCAATACAGGATCATCCTGTTGAGCAGATTGATAGTCGTGGAGCTCATCAAGATGAACCAGAATCCTGGCCTGGTTTGATTCCTAAAGATAGAGAGGTAAGCAAATGACTTTCACTGATGAGAAACGAACTGCTGACCTCAATCCTCTCTCCTGGCTTATAATCTGTTTGTGTCAAGGCTCTCTATGACATTCTCGTTCTTGCTTCTTGTCTAAATATTGATTTGGTAAAAATTATCTTGGACTTCAGTTCGATGGAGTTAGTGATTCTATTGTTGATACTGAGCGTAGCGTCTCAATTAGCGAGGTAATGGAATCATCAATCATGTCATCGAAGAGTCATGCTGACCTATCAACTCTGGTGAGAGATATGAGTTCAAATGAGTTACCTTCTGGATCTGTGTGTCTTTCCAACAGAGAGAGACTTCTTCTGAGAAAACAGGCATTAACAATGAAAAAGCGGTCTGTCCTTTCTGTAGGTATTGTTTTTGGCTTTATTTTCCTTTTGCCAATGTTTGTTTGTTCTAGGTTGCCTCCACACTTTCCAAGTCTATCTAAGTTTATGCTATGCAGTCTTACTAAGATTTGTTTGTTTTGTAGCTCTATATTGTGTGGCTTGCCACTTTCTCTTTTCTTTTTCTTCCCTGGGGGGTTATTAATCACAGAAACTATAGTTTGTTTCAGCAAAGATAGCTGCTAACTAGCATTCTAGGTTTTGGTCCTTAAATAGCGTTTGGCCTTGTTTTTTAGGGGCTTCCCCTCTCCTTGTGTTTGGTGGTGAGGATGGAGAGTATATAATTAATATACGTTGTTGTTTGGTAGAAGAGAAATAATTTTAAAAACCGACAAGACTTATTGAACTACTTCTCACTTATTTATACTCATTCTTTTAACACCTTTTCTATTTCTCTTCAACCATACTGTTTTAATCTGTACTTTATTTTTCCCCTATTTCTTTTCATTCATTTTATTTCTATCCAACTTTTTTCTTTCCTCTTGAACAACGCAATTTTTAAAGAAGCGATAGAAAATAAACGTGGCTTTAACATTTTTAATCAACAAAAAACAAAAACAGAAACTTCCAGAGAGAGCTAATTGGCGGAGCTTCTTGCCTGAGAGGACAAGCTAAAAGGAGTACTTTAATTTTAATAATATCTTCGTTCTAGTTTATGTAAATTTTCAATTCAATTAATATCAACATCTTGAATGGTATTCATTGTAGATGATGTATTATGTACTTTCTTTCCACGTGGATCTGGAGGCTGAAGCTGCTGTTTTATGCTTTGCCTTATTCCTTTGGTATTTTCCTGAAATTATACTAATTGGGAAGAATGTCTTAATCTCTTTATTGTTTTATGGCTGCAACTTCTTTTCAGGAAAGAGCAATAGTGTAACTGGTATTGCGAAAGCAATCAATGCTCACTTCCGGAAATACCCTCTTGCCGTAGTTAATGTCAAAGGAAGGGCAAATGGGACCTCAATTCAGGAGGTGGTGTCCAAGCTAGAGGTGCACATGCTAAAAAATTCCTTCCCTTTTTCTCATCTCTTCCTTGTTGAATTTTTATTTCATGTCTTAGGCTAATATCATTCTCTAAATACCTGAAATTTGTTTTCTCTACTATTCTTGCAGCAAGAAACAGGTGCCGTTCTGGTTTCTCAGGAGCTTCACAAAGTCATACTGTACAGGGGCTGGGGGGAAGGAGAGAAACCCAGCACTGCTATAAATGTTAAGAAATTGGATAAAAAGGGAGAAGCAAAGCCCAGTGTCTCTCCTGAGCTCTTGGAAGCAATCAGAATTGAATGTGGATTGCAGTAACAAACGTAACACTGCTGCTCATTACTGATCAAAGTTTTTACAAACATTGTCAATTTTCTCATCAACACAACACTAGGATTTATAGAGATAGAGCTACTAAGGCAAAAAAAAATTTGGAAATTGCTGTATTATTAATATTGAAAATTTTAGGGTGTCAGAAATATTTGAGTGTATATTTGTACTGGATGGAGAACACCATCAAGAACTGAAAAAGAAATAGGAAATTAACAAAAGGAAGAGCTTAATTGCCTAAACTGTCTGTTTAAACTCATGTAATGGCTCCCTGATCAATTCAACCAGGAATAGGTAAATGTAGAAGTCCGTGATCAACCATCAAAGTGAATTATGGCGATGTGGCAAGTGACGTTGGATAGTTGATGTGGGCAGAGTGTTGAATGTTAGCAATGTGGTAGGTTACTTGGCAAAGCAGGTGCTGTCTGTGGTAGATGATTGGACGTGACACAAGTTTTGCATTTGTAAGAATGTACGTTATCAGATAGTCATAAAATTTTGCGTCTTAACACATTAAAATATTCTAAACAATGTGTTTTCTGTGGTGAGGTCCCAAAGTAAGAGGCCTATTGTTGGGATGAATACAAATTCAAGATGGTAAGAGTCCTCAATAACAATAAGGAGGCACTTTCTTTTTACACTCAAAATCTTGAATAACACCTTTTTCATTCTGAAATAGATATTTTGGAATGTCTTTTTCAGGATTTAGGATTGGACTCAGTACTCATTTCTGGAGTTAAAGTGTTGGACTCAACTATTTCTCCTTTTCAAAAGTCTCCTAAAAGGTATCATTTCTATTGTTATGCTCTTTCAGAAAGTGCAAATACAGACTGCTAAGTGAATGCATCAAACTGGAATTGAATGTTAATTCATACATCATTTTCTTATGTAATTAAATGTTAATTGATACGTCATTCTCTAATTCTGTAACTTCATTTTCAGACATTTATCTAGCAACTAATTAAGGATTCTAATTCATCATATAAATAAGGATTATCATGTCATATAAATTAAATGTTAGTTGATACATCATTTTCTAATTTAATCACTTCTTTGACAGCTCGTGTCACTTGAAAAGTTTCTCTCAATAGATACATGAATCATTCATATTATGAACAAGTATGTGTACTTGAAAACAAAAGCAAGTTTTCTTCTGAATAAGTAAATGTTAATCGGTCATCATTATTTACTTTGTATAACTTATTTTACAGCTCTTGACACATTAAATAAAATTAATTATGATAATTTAATAACTATTTTCACAATAATAAAAGCATGTGGGTGTATATCATGATAAAACTTAGCATACCACTATACAAATTGTGATAAAATCATCATTCCTTTTTATCATTGCTCGTTGTAACAGCATCATAAATTGGTTATCAATAAGAAATATAATTTTGTACAACACATAATGTATTAGTGTCTGCCACTCATAATTGAACTTAGAAAAAATATAGTAAATAATATTATGATTGTTTGTAAGCAAGGTAATGGTTTGGACAAGTGAGACATGTAATAGGGGGATTAATCTTAGATTAATTATTTAACAAATATTTATTTAGAGTAAATTATGTCGATATTTTTGGATTACATATTTTTTTCTTTTTAAAAATTTTTAACAATATTTTTTATAGAATAATACTGTGTACTAATTTTCAATTAATCAATAAAGTGTATATAGTATTCCAGAGTGTCAGTGGAATGGTTTTTAAACCATCAATGATATTTTTAGGTCCTGAAAAAAAAAAGTATCAGAAAAAATCTGATGAAAGAGATTGAGATAAATATACATTACTTTAATAATTTATACAACTTTATTCTCTTATAATATTATTACTGAGAAAATTGTCCTGGTTAAATAACACTTTAGTTATCCTTAGAGCATAAATATAATTTATTAAAAGAATAAGTGAAAATGGTAAAGTAATACATTGTATAATATTAGCATTTAACAATGTAATTTGTTAAGGAGAATTCTTTGAATAATTCAAAACTATTTTCAAAGTGTTAACAATTATACATTTGAAGACTACTAAAGAATTGAATGTGAAAAACTATATATTATAAATTGATAGATATACAACTTTGATTTGTGGTAAACAATATTGTCATTCATACTGAAACAATTTATTATTAATGTTGTCCCTCAAAACCATGATGATTTTGGACTTTGAATTTTCAAATGGAATTTTAAATTATTTTTTAACTATTCATTATATAAATATTATTTCGTTATATACATAAAGACTATGAAATTTAATTAATATTTTAACCAACAAGGGTTAGAAAACATGATGAAAATCATGAAAAAAAATCCATAAACAATGAAATATATTGACACCACATGCTTTTTAGTTTTTCAATTTTGTTTAAAAACGTTCTTTTCATATGATTTGTGTTGATTAGAGTTAGAGGGCTTTTTAGTGCATACTTATTGGATTCGATAATGTTTACATGAATGAATATAGTGAAACAAATTTCATATCTTAAATCAATATAAAGAAAAATTAAATTATGCAGTAAAAAAATCGTTTTCTATTTAAAAATAATAATATTAACTCAAATTTAAAAGGTAAAACACTCAAATAAGTTTTAAAAAGATAAATCAAAAAGAATAATAAAAAAAAATTCTTATTGTTTTGAAATAAAATTTGTAAAATTTAGTCTTAAAAGGCGATATTATATTTTTTTATTCTAATTATTATATTATTGTTATGTATAAATTCACTTAAAGTTAATTTCAAAAAATACTATCGTAAAACTTCTGTTTTATGAGATTGACAAATTCATACTGTTAAATATGGTTTTAGACATGATACAACTTATTAATTTTTATAATTTTTTTTATTCAAAATCATAATTTTTGAAAAAAATTAAACTATTCTTAAACTGCTGACACATAATATTGACCTCTTTCTATCCATTTTAATAATATTATTCTTGCCTACGTGTCAAATAAAGGACACATCATTAACTATCACATGTAATTAATAAATCTATTATAAAATAAAACATGCATAATTAAATATACCAGCTTCTATTGTTATATTTTTTTTAAATCTATAATACCGACGAAAAAAGACACCGCAACTTTATTTTCTTTAAATAATAAAATTGGTTGAATGTCAAAAATCATGTGCTCACAGATATTTTAAGGATTAGCAAAATCTATAGATTTAAAAATCGATTATATTAAATTAAAAATATATTTAAACCAATCAAATGAGATATTAAAAATATGTTAACCTCTAGAAATAACAAAACTATCTGAACGTTATTGTGAAAGTAAAAAAGAAATCTTTTAATAAAAGAGAACTGATTTTATATATTTTATATGTGTGGTAAAAGGAAAATGAGATAAGAAACGTTTATGAAACTCAAATATAATATTCTTAACATGTTTTTATTTATCTTTTTTTTTTAAATTCTCTGTTTCTTACATATTTTTAATCTTTTAAATAAGTGAATATTCAATTTTACTTCTTCTGTGCCAATCTTTTAAACTTTTTTTTTCTATTTTGTTTTATTTATTTCCTCTTCTATGTTAGCATTTGGCAAAATCTTGAGTTCTGGTATCACAGTGACAGAGTACAATTGAATTCAACTTTTGAGTTCAGTCAAAGTTGTCAGACAAAGAGAAAAACAGCACTATAGATTATATGTACATGTGTACTAAATCTATATTTTCTTCTTCTTTTTGTTTTCTTTTATCACCATGGTTCTTCTTTTGGATCAACATGAACATCAAAAAAAAACTTCAATATTGGTTTTCCATGAAACAAAAATTATACTGATAAAATTTTCTAAATTTATACCCTTTTAAATTATATTAACAAAAAATAATAAATAACTATTTATTATAGTGACTAAATTAGATATTATTTTAGAAATTAAAAAATTATTAGTTTGTAAATTAGTTTTTATTATTAATAAATAATTTTTAAAATTGTATCAAATTAGCTATAAGTTTTTTTATCAAATATAAATAATTGGTAGTTAAAATCTTTATAACTAATTAGATACTAATTTAAAAATTATTTATCAATAATAAAAACTAATTTAAAAAGAATCTTTAAAATAATATATAATTTAATTAATTTTATAATTAATTATTTTTAGTTTCTAAAATTTTCTTTTATTTAATAATTTTTTAGTATGGGTGTTCAAACTTAACATAAAAAATTTAAGTACAAATTAACAAGGCAGGATTATCTCAAATCAAGAATATTTATGAAATTAATAACACAATAAATATATTATTAATTATTTAACAAAGTTATGAGAGTGTAAGCCAATGTTGGTGACATTAACGTAGACAGTTTAGCTATGTATATAAAAAAATATGAAAAGTTGGTGGAATGTTTATCAGTTAAGGATGGACAACAAACCTACAATTTAATATATTTGATAACTAAATAATTTTCTAACTCGTTAGCCTAAAAATTAATCTTGTATTTTTTTTATTTTTTTTAGAAGGAACACTGTTACATTTATTCTGTTCAAAAGTAAGAATAGTAAATATAAAAAAGAATTGAGTATTAAATTATTTTAATATTGATATATATTTATAAGCATCTGATAGTAAGATTAAATAATTAAAAATATATTTAATTATTAATGACTTTTTTTATTCTTGATAAGTATTCTACAAGTCTGTGTTAAACTTAACTTAATTTTATAAATTTAGTTGGTAGGGTAAGGTTTGTAGTCTAATTTGATGTTATTTATAGTTAATATGAAATCTTTAACACTTTCCTATAAAGAAACATCTTTGAGTTTAAATTTAGATATTTATAAGTAATTTAATAAAAGTTTTGTAATAAATGTCATTATAAAATTTGATTTATAAATAACTTTTATATATTTTAATAAGTGAGGTTACTTCAAATTTATTATCAATAAGCTTATAAAGTGATATTTGAACTTTAATTATATATTACAATTTAACATTTTTCTTAATTTAAATGAATCCTAAACTTCAATAACTTATAACAATAATATTTAATTTTAATATTGATACTTATCATTATAGTTAGTTTAACAAGTTTTTACAAATACCAAAAATAGAATATATATAATTTTCAAAAGTAATATATTTAACAATATATAAGTACATAATGTCTTGTGTGGTAATTAACCCAAATACTGAATTGAAATTTAACCTAACACAAATATTAGGATATATAGGAGTTGCTTTTGTTTGAGAGATTGGTGAAAAGTTTTATCATTATGGATTCTTTTATTTGATTGGAATATTTTTAATATTTCTAATTTCTTTATTATTTTTGTCGATAAAAAAATTAATATTTTGAAATTATTATTTTTAAGAAAAATCATCATCTTTTATTTTGATAGTTAATCTATATTCATGAAAATGTAAATTTTAAAAGAATAACCAGTGCTTAAGGTGCAATTTTATTTTTTTATAAATAAATTCTCATATTAATTTAGTCATTATAAAGACTAATGATTATATAATATTTTGTATGAATAAAAGATAAATTAGTTAAAAAAATTAAGAGAAAATGCATTGGTTTGTTAGGTCGACAAGAGGAGGATGGGATGTTCCACGTACCAAGAAAACTTTACATCTTTTGCTTTATTCGGTTTCAAGGAAAAAAATTGAAAGAGAATGTGAGAAAAAAAGGAAATAAAATGAATTTTTGAAAATAAAGTGCATTAAAAAACAAGAAAAAATGTTATTTTTTAAAAATAATTAATTAATCATAAATTAATAATTATCATTATAAGAAATTATTAAATAGTAATTAAATTTAGAGACGAAAAATAATTAATTATCTAAATTAGATACTAATTTAAAGAAAAAAAATATTGCTATCGAACGTGATTTATATTATTAATAAAATATTATAAAATAGTTTTTAAATTAGTATTAAATTAGCTATCAAAATTTTATCTATTAATATTTTAGATTTTAAATTAATTTTTAAAAAAGTAATAAAAATTAATTTAGAACATAAGTAATTATTAACTAAATTTTTGATATCAATTTAGAAACTATTTTATAAATTTTTATTAATGATAAAAACTATTTTAGATATCAATAATTTTTTAATTTATAAAAAAAATTAAATTTAATTAATATAATAATTAATTATTTTCATCTTTAAATTTAGTTTCTAAATTTTCATATATAGTGACAAAGTTATCAATATATATAAAGAAATGAGAGAGTGATAATTTTAAAAATAACATTTTTCTTTAGTTTTTCAGTGTTTTATGTTTTTATACAAGTGAAAGATAAAAAAAATGCAAGACCTAGTGGAAAGTGTTATCATTCTTTGTGACTTTCACTTGGACAAGTAAAATATTTTTCCCACATTAATTGTCTTGTATCACTCACTTTTCATTATATGTTTACTTCGTCAAACAAATATAGCCTTGAAGTAAAATTAATAATGATATTTTATACACACCAAAATTTTAAAAATATTGTGAATAATAAATCTTTTAATTATTTTTTATAGTATAATAAGCCATCTTTTTATGTAATTATTTTTTAAAGATACTTTTCTCCTATTTAAACAATAAATTTGTCTATTTTACTTAAACCAGTAAATACTTTTTTACTCATTTAAATGATTAATGAGAGATAAATGAAAAAACTATATGAAATGTTTTTAATAATCACAAGTATCCTTCACTAAAAACAGTCCTCAATTGAGTGAAGTGTAAGCATTTTTTTCAAGTCAGAACAACTTTATGTCAATTCCAAAAGTTGATAACAATACAATATCTAACACAATTTTTTTAACACGTTCTCAACTCTTTATTTTACATTCTTTTACCATGTCATAACCTTCAACAAATAATTTTTAATCAATAGTATAAAGTTTATTAATAGTATTCCTATGAAGGTTTTATGAAAAATAAAACATTTCCTTCCCAACAAATGCACATCAACCACCTTAATTATGAATTATTTCTATAGGACAAAGATTTATGAATTCTTTTATTAAAAAGACATAATTTTACTTATTAATTATTAAAATAGATAAAATTTTAAAAGAATAAATCATGTCACATTATAAAAAAATTATGCTAACATAACATGTATTCAAACAGAATTAATATAATCAGATTTTAACTGATATGTTTGATATGATTTATTTATTTTAATAATATTTTAAAGTTTTACTTATTTTAGTAATTATTCTATGAGATCACATTTGAGTGGTAGAAATTCCAAAAAAGTTTAATATAAAAAATAAAAATTTATATACTTTTTTTCTTGTAATTTATCAAAAAGGTCTCTAAAGACAAAAGTCAATGGAATTACTAAATCTTAAACTAAAGAATACTTTAAATATGATTACTAGTCTTAATATTTTTTTAATAAGTTAAAGTTAAAAAGAGTTATAAATACACCAGAACTACGACAATCACATATAAATCTAAAGAGACGTTAACTATGCATATACAAATCTAGAAAGAAAAAGTTAAAATATATGCTTAAGAAATTGTTGAGCATGGTTAATTGAAAACTTGATAAGCATAAATCTTAGCAAGAACATGTTACACGCAAACTTTTTCCATAATTCTTGCTTCTTTTTTCCACGCATGCAAAAGGTAAACGAAGGGTTTCCACTTAGAAGACAAAAGTCATTGAAAATACGTTGTATTATACAACTTTTAATTGATAATATTAAAAAGGTATTTTTCTTATTTTATATTTTAGATTATTATGAAGTGGATTTTAAATTCTAAATTTGTGCGTGATAATATATTATGAATAGTCTGATAGCGGTTCGATAGCAAATGATACAATAGGTCCAACACAAATAATCGTTAGGATAGGTTCGAAATGACTCTGATACCATATTACGAAGTGAACTTTAAGTCTAACTCAATTCCATAAAACCAGCTCATGAAATTGAGATTTACACCCATTTATATACAATAAAAAACTCTAATCTCTAATCGATGAAAAAAAAATTATATATTTTTTTGTGATTATTTTGATTTGTGTTTACAGTGGTAGAGAAAAGATTAGTGTAGTAGATGGTAGCCCTGATGAAGCACATAGGTTTCATAAATGGATCCAACTCTCTAACATGTCAGAGATTGATACAGATAGAAAGATAGAGAGATAAAGAGTCTCTTCTGCCTCTGTTTCAACGCCACAAATCATCATGTCCCTCTGCTATGTTCTCTATCGCCATCATTGTGCCCACATCATCATCACCATCACCCTTCTTTTCTCCTTAGCCCTCAACCACCCCACGAACCTAAACCCACCACCATCATTATTACTCCTCCTCCACCTCCTCCTCCTCCTCCTCCTCCTCCTCCTCCTCCTCTTCCTTCTCCTCCTCACCATAGTCATGAAAAAAGCCAAGGGAATGAAGCACAACACCACCAACAACAACCAGATCTCAATCACACTCTCTTGTGTTTGTGTTTGTGTTGCTGTTGTTGCTGCTGTTCTTGGTTGAAGAAAAAAATCACAGCAACAAGAGAAAGCCTGAGCTACATCCAACACCATCACTTTCTTCTCTCATACTATTCTTCCTAGTTTCTCACTGGAGAAAGTGTGCTACTACTCTTCATTCTTCTTCATCTCTCTCTCTCTCTTTCTGGGGAATCAAGCGTTGTGGTCCGATCATTAATTAACCTGCTTCATCAAGCAAGTTGATTTCTCTACTCTACTTTACTGTTCTTATAGCTTTTTAGTTTGCAAACCCTTTTCCTTCATGTGGGTTTCTTCTCTTTCTCCTTTTCTCTCGTGCTTTTACATATCTAGGGTTTATGTTTTGTTGTACCTGAAAAGTCATCAAAAGTGAAAAGTTTGTGAGCTTCTTATCTTATGTTGATCTTTGTTGCTTTCAGCTAGGCTAATATATATATATATATATATGTTCTGGTTTAACTTTCTTTCCTTCTTCTTTTGTATGAACTCTCTTCTTTCTCTATGTATTTGTTTGGTTATTCATAAATATTTATGTTCATCCCTTCAACTTTTTAAGCTTGTAAGAGAAAACATGTGTTATATATTCCAATTTTCTGTTAGATCTATGTCATGGATTTGGTTACAGTTTAATATCTGAGATTACTTATCTGGAAAATCAGATGGATGTGAAGAACAATATTGAATATCTGATATTGATACACGTTCTTGAAGTTCTACAAAAGTTTCTAACCCTTTTTTCTCCTAGCTAGTGTGATTTTTTTGTGTGATTACTAGAATTTTCCGTTTGATTATGCTTAGGTTTTCTTTGCACTTGATCTCTACCAGTGAGGTTCATTTTCTGAATGGTTTTGAAAGGCATTGAAATGAAGATCCATTGTGTATATTTTTTACTGATAACAACCAGATCGATCGATGGTGTTTTGTTTGTTCAAATGTTACTATGTTGATGTCGAATTTGTAAATTTTATACAGTTAAAACTGATTGAATGATGTACTTATTTTATGTTTGCATTATAATTAATGCATCAGAATAGTTATACTATAGTTATATGGCAGTATATTGCATGCTTCATAATGACATCTACGCAATTTAATGATCTTCATGATTTCCTTTTTCTCGAAATTCGTTCATGTCATTAATACTTAACTCTGATGCATTCGTAATTATTCTCTTACAATTTCAAAACAATTTTTTTAATATTTCAACCTTGAGTTTTTCATGTCTCTTCACATTCAGCTACAGTGTCTTTTTAATTCATTCATTTACTTCTTCCTTATTTTCATTACTTTTTATATGCATTGCATTTGTTACTCTTTTTACCCTATTTCTCTCTCTCTCTCTCTCTCTTACGTATTTTTTATATTATAAATCAAGTGATAATTCTTATTAATATTTATGCAGTATTTGAATTAAATAAGAAGAAAAAAAATATCAAATATAGTATACAAATTAACTGGTTGTTTGTTCAGTATATATCTTCAAGCAAGATTTCATGTTTGAATACTCAGATTATTGAAAATAGAGTCTCCTAATAAAAACCTCACAACTTATATATATATATATATATATATATATATATATATATATATATATATATATATATATAT
>Ga0123342_1002413_pt1 | contig 31031 bp, 14 predicted proteins | sample Turbeawhitnodule_FD_89960 | JGI IMG/M metagenome (GOLD analysis project Ga0123342, IMG submission 89960) | Root nodule microbial communities of legume samples collected from Mexico - Turtle bean Mexico white nodule | ecosystem: Host-associated > Plants > Roots > Nodule | place: Mexico: Nepantla... | reverse complement strand
TTGATTTATCAACGCATTGAACATAAAGTAAGTGGGGGAAAATTCCAATTTAATGAAAGTTTAAAACGATTGAAAACTTAAGACACATCTAAAATTAATAAAATCACTTGCAGTTTGATTTATGAATGTGGGGGAACCCAAATGAATTCACTTAGGGGACAATTCCAAAACAATCCAGACCCTACACATCCTATATTAACATTAAACTGGACTATCAAAATCTAGGTTTCATGTAAGGATAAGTAATGTTCGTTATATAATTAATCTTGTACTAATTTTTAGTTCAAGACCCCCTTAATTCAGCATGACCTTTTGAGCTCATTCAGCAAATCAAATTAACATTTGATAAAAATCAACACTTTAAATGGGATCTGCATAATTATCTTATAGTTTTAAGTCCACTTAGTAAACTGCTTAGGCTAAGCAAGAATTTTCCCACCCTCTATGCCAAACTACCTTTTGGTTGGTTCTGAATCTAAAGAGCAATTAAGTATCCCAAAGGAGAAGTTATGTCTAACATATATATTCCTCTTTCTTTTACTTAACCTTTCAAGGAAATTGGTAGATACAAGACAGTTCCCATATTTTACCTTCTCAGATTTGCTCTTTACAACACCAGTTCTGGTTCCTGGGGATGATTTGCTTCTTGATGTGATAGCAGACTTGCTTTTACCAAGAGATGCATTTATAGCCTTAGACTTTACTTCTTTACTTGAAACTTTTCCATTTTTCACTCCAGGAGTTTTTGTATTAGTACCCTCATTATTAGATGGATGATTTTGATCTGTTTCAACTTCAGAAAGCTTTCTATTAGCTTCACTTAAAGAAATGTTATTCTCATAATCCATTTCCATGCTCCAGGGAGCCACACTTCGCTCTGCCGCTGAATCACGATCAAGAACCATGAACAGGTCTTGGGGCTCATGGGAATTTAAGGTTTCAGTCTTATTGTGTAAACCTTCTTGTGTGATGTTCATGAACTCAGTAGCCCCAACAATGTCCGAAACCAAACTTAGATCAGCTGCTGACTGAGAATTGAATTGATCTTCTGATGGTCGAGCTTGAATCATAAAAGAATCATCAGTCATAATGTCTTTCTTGTTTTTCTCTAAGAGAAGTGAATCAGTAGTTTGTGATGTAGCAACGCCGCTAAATATTCTGAAATCTCGGTTCTTATCCTCATTTCTTGGTTTATCAGACTGATTGATAATGAACCAATCCTCTTCTTTCTGGCATTTAGTGAGGGAAGATGCTGGGCCATTGCCAGTCAGAGTGGACATGGAATAGCTAACCGATTCATCATTTCTCCGAGAAAACAGCATCTCTGCATCTGTGCTATTATTTTTCTTCATCAAGGAAAGTGCATCCTTTCCTTCCTTAAAGTTATCAACACGATTTTGACTCTCACTATTGAATTCCCTCTCAGTCACAACAAAGGAATCATTTGAAATTACTCGAGTAATGTCAGGTTCATGATTAAATTCATTTGACCTTCCATTCTCAAACTTCTGATTGGCCATATATTCCTCCTGAAGCTTCAAAGGTTGTTCTTCTGCATCAAGAGCTGAATCATCATCTCTCAAAAGAAGATTCTGGAAAGCGTCCCAGTTGTTATTGATCTTTGTGCCATTGGAATCAGTATCTGTTAAACCATTTATCATGCCAGGGTGTTTTGAACTATGGTGTTTCTTATGGTGACGGGAGCTTGACTTATCTCTTCTCTCCAATGATCCTACAGCTTCCTCTACCTGCTGTTTGAGGGAATCTCCATTGATGAATTCATCCTCATTGGACAAACTCCCCTCTGTGACACCACCCTTCTCACCATCTCCATTAGAGGTTATATAGTTTATATTGCGTATGACTACTTTCCTTGAGGACTTCTTGCCATGCTTCTTTTTGTACCGATGTTCTTTTGAAGATTGCTTTTTACCTTGGCTTGAATGGTTATCCGAATCACTCTCATAACTGGAGTCAGAGGATGCTGTGGAGCTTTCTTCTTCAGACTGCTCCAATACTTGAGAATGTTTCTTCTTCTTCTTCTTCTTATATGAGGATTTATGGTAATCCTTGTCTCGGTCATGAACAATATGAGAGTCTTCCACACTTGGAGGCCAATGCATATTCCCTGGATAATATGAAGGAGGAACCTGCATACCAGGATAGAGGAACCCTTGGTATGGGGGCATTTGTTGAAATGCATGACCCTGAAAGTTTTGAATGTACTGAGGTACATGGTTTGGCCAGGACATTGGCATTTGAGCTCTTCCCTCTGTTGATGGTGTTTGACCTTGTGTAGGCAAGCTATAATCTGCAATTTTTCATAATCAACAAGTAACTAACTTATGAATATACCTGTACAAGATTTAAGTTATTTGATAGACTTTGTTTCAGAACATTAGTTTCAGGTAAATTTTGCGGAAAACTCCAAGTAGATTTGCATAAGTCTAATCAAGCACTCAAGGGTGAGGGAATCACAATCCATCAAATAAAAGGGAATTCATGTATTAAATCTAAATTTTCTCAAAAAGAACTATACATCCTTTTAGTTTAACAATGAAGAAAATACACTAACAGTGGTGAGACTACCAGAATGATATCTACTTTTATATGGCTAAAGACAAATGGTGTCAGAAAACATTTGTTTTTTGGAAACTATAGTACTCAGAAGAAGGCAAAGACTGAGATACTGATCCACTTAGCAGTAGATGAGGATACCTTGGCCGTCGAAACTTGCATGACTTGGCGTTGACTCGGAAATTGAGGCATCAACTAAGCCATTTAATTTACTGCTTGTATCATCTTCACCAGCAAGTATGATTCCAGATGTCCTTAAGTATGGCAATTCACGCTGAGCAGATGCCTGCATGGCTGCGATCTCATCTATCCAGAGCTTGTCTTCATTCTTTTGTTTGCACAGCTCTAAGAAATTTATGCATGCTTCCCTAAATGCATCAAAATTATATTAAATTACAAAACATGGGAAGTTTCCCGGGACATAAAAGATCTTTGCAATAATGAAATACTGAATCTTCATTAGATAATCCTATATCAAGGAATCATATGAATACATATACCAGAATACTGTTTTCCCTGGTCTTCTAAAGTCTAAACAGTAAATGGAAACTAAGAGGGTTCCCTTTTGGAAATATTAATTGTCTCCTTTATTCCTTGTTATTTTTATCACTCTTCCTTCTAGGCAAATAAGGCTCATAAACAAGAAACACACATCAGCAAATTATTTGACAAATGTTTATCATATTTTGATGAAAGAGTCAACCAAGTTATTATTTTATATTTAATTTGTTTTACCATTAATCATTTCACAAGACTTTCACCCAAACATGAAGGAGGTAGCACGTATTTGCTTGAGGTAGGTGCCATTCATGTCATATCTCAAAAGGAACACTCTGTAAATAACATCTTAGTGACAAAAGAGTAAAATGAAAAACAATCAGTGAAGAGTTAATAAGATGTGAACCACTATGCCCAAAAAAAATGTAAGTACAAATGAACTTATACTCAAGTGAGGTAAAGGTTTTATCTATCATTATGTTTTTTTCCATTCAAAGTGAAGTGTTTCAATTGATCAATGGCGTTTATTTTGTGCATTGAATGTTTTGTGGTATGCTTGCTGACCTTAAACGTGAAGCTCCAAATGCATCAGCAAAACATATAAGATCATCCACAGATTCTGGGTAAAATCCTGCAACTAGAGCACGGGCATAGGCCATTGCTTGTTCTTTGCAAAGCATAGCTTTACGATTATCTAGAACACGTTGAAGGCGAACTCTGTTCATAGAAAATTGATGAAAAAATATTAGGTATATTAGATACATCACGAAGAACAAAAAGATGTCATACAAGACAACACAAGGAAAACACACAAAAATTCAATACCTGGAATTTTCTTCATGTCCATCTTCATTGGTTCCAGCTTGCTCATCTTTCAACTAAACACACCAGGAGACAAGAGTTTCAATATCTTACCAAAACTGAAGACAGCATTAGCAAGAGTCACATTTACATACCTTAGAGGAAGTTGTTGACCTTCTGACACGTCCATCTGCAGATAACATGTTTCTTGTTAATACCAGCTCAAAAATATAAAGTTGGATCAACAATTATTTTTCTTTCTCAAATTTACCTTCATTATTACAATAATAGAAACAGTGCAAATTTCCAGCTAACTGAACCTGCTTTATACCTTTTCTCTTTCCCCAGTTGTTATTTAAAGTGTTAAGGGAAGATAAACTAGTAGAAAGGGAAGAAAGAGATATGACAACTGATTATGGCTTCAGAAAAGTGGCTAATGATAATGACCACGGGTTCTTGTGCTAGTCTTTCTTACAGAAGATCGCACCAAAAATCAAAGTAATTTGGTACCCTTCCAATCAGAATAGCCAAAGATAAAGCCATACATAATAACATGTCAGTTTAGCATCTAATACTATTCACAACTCTCAGAAGAAAAAAGTAATGACCTTTATAATTGAGTAGTTGCAGAATTAATGAAAGAAAATAAGAATTTACCACAAGAAAGTTTAATTAAAAATGATGATAGGGGAAAATAATTGAGAACGAACTAGATGTTCTGGGATATCCAATTCCAATCAACACAGCAAGTCAATAACGGGAATAAGATTTCCCATCCATACCTTCTGCTTCTGCCACCAAATTGCTCCTCTCACTTGACTGAATCGACCCTTCTTCAATCTGCACAATCTCTTTCTCTATTGTCACAAACCTCTCTAGAACTTCTGGAGAGCTTATAAATCTAACAAACCTATTGAAAACGAACCAAAACAGACAAACAACATTGGTCTTATAAAATCATTCCACGTGATTATAACCTACACATAAGTAATTAAAGGAAGCTAATATTTATTCCTTGGTCAAAATTCAAAATTTTCTGCATTCAGAACATTCCTATCCAATTTATCAAACCCCCAAATGATTACAAACCAAAAGGAAGATAGAAGTGTAGAACCGAAAATAAGAGACTGAAGAACCTTTGGAGGGTCGCTTTGGTGAACCAGGGAGCATATCCACCAGGTGGACGCAGAGTGATGGAATAGCCACCTTTGGAAATCTGATCCTTGGCACTCTTCAGGTGAGAAAGAAACGGTTCTAACAGCCCAGAAGCCAGTCTTTCAGTCACACCTCCACCAGCAACAACAAGGTCACACCTTCAATGTACAAAACAAGATATACCCAAAATCAAAACTATTTGGTGCTACAATTTTAACGTGTCTGTGAACTGTGAATCATTAGAACCTGGTTCTGGTTGGAGTGAGCTGAAAGAGGGCATGATCAAGACGAGTGTTTGGGTCCATAGCAGGAGCAAGATGATCCAAACGAGAGAGGTTGAAAGTTGAAAGCTTTGGATCCTTAATCTTGTAAAGTCCCTCCTCTTACACGGAATGCAGAAGAGGGAGGTGAGCACAGGCACATGGGGTGAGTGAGAAGAATGTGGGAATGGAAGAGGAGGGTTTTGTTGAGTTTGGAACGTGGGACCAACAGAACATGGTGATGCTATCGTGTACACACTCATAAACACACGCACTAGCACGTTGTTCTTTTAGAAAGAGAATTGTGTAGAGAGTGGTTCGACTCTAGGAAGCTGCAACGAGGATGATGAAAGCTGAAAGCAGATAGAGTAGAGGGTGGTTAAGAGGTCCATTTTCCTTTATGGTTAACTTTTCATCCAAGAGAGCACAGAGAGAATTGTATGTGACCATGTCATGTTTGCTTTAGATTGTTGTCGGTGTCATTCACAGGAGAAGAGTGAGTGTCTGAGCAGCAAAGAATAATTACAGTAGTTGTAATGACTCCTCATCACAGTTCATACTTGTCAATGCCAAGTGCCAACCACAAAATAATAATTCAAACAAATAAATAAATAAAAGTATCCTTTTGGCATCACCCTCATCTCTCTACATCACATTCTCATGCTCCCAACAAACAGTAATAATTCCAACCAGCCTTTTCTTCTCTTGGATTATCTTCATCAATCTATCTGTTCTGCATCAATCAACTCATTTTCTAAAGAGTATATGCATTGTACACTGTCAGACAAATTAGTAAAAAAGGGCAAATTAACTTCGTAAGTTTAGTCCTTTTATACGTTGACAACACTGCACGATTACAATGGATTTCTTTTGTTAAAATGTAGATCACACATGAAAAGATGAAATAATTTTAAAGTTTCATTCTGACACATCAATTTCTGACTTTAGTAGCCCACTGGTAATTAAGATTCTAATTCTGACGAACTTCTCACTATTAGTTAAAGAAAAAAAAACTAGTGACCATTATGATTTTTTACATTCAAGATAGTATTTTGATTGATTACATAAAATTTTCATAAGGGACTACTTGCATTGCATTAATATGAAAGAGTTATAAGGTACTAAAAGAATACTATATATTCAGTCAATAAAACCTGTAAATAATGATATCTTTAGTTATGAACTAATGAAATCCTGGCCTTCAAACAGAGACATTGTTTAACTACGTAGGAACTGCACATTGAATAAAGTGATTCATTAAAATTGAAGAAATGGAAAGTGGTTATTGTTAATGTTAGGAGATGAAGAGTAGCTATCTATGGTTTGCCATTATGATTGGAGTCAATAAATTGGAAGGAGCTAGCTGTCTATAATTGTATGTTTATGCACAAACAAATGTACATCTCCAAAACAAAGGAAACCGACAAATATGAGAAAGATAATAACAAAACCTCACCAATAACAACGGTGACAAAACAAGTTATGGGAAAGAATGTTGTGTTCTTGCACTTTTAGAAAAGGACTTTCACATGAGGATAAATACTTGTCCTTTTTTTATTTCTCATCAAAGTTAAACAATTGTCTGATTTCGAAACCTATAAAAAATCTCTACTTTTTTGTTTCATTTGATCCTGCGTGCTTTGTTTTATTAAGGAAGAGAAAAACAAGAACTGAGAGAATTTAACATTATTTTAAATTTTTTAGCCAAATGAAAAGCACATTAATTATTGTATGTGTGTGTTTTTTTCCTCTTATCGAGATAAGAACATTTCTACTTTTCTATCTTTCAAAGCACCAATAGAAGAATCACTCTGGGATTAAATATTTATGCAAACAATGTGAGGGAATGCATGGATAATTGAAATCTAGCTATTTTTAGTAGTTAAGGACAGTGACATTGGCACTCTTGGGGCTATGTAATGGTGGTTAGATCGATTGATACAAGAAAAAAGGGAAACAAAATTGCAATCATAGCTTTGGTAATAGTCCATGACTTTTCAGCTTAATGTGGGTTAGTAAGTAGCTTTCCAACACTGAAAATTAAATGCTTATCAGATTGCTTCACCATGTGTTAACAGTAAGTAGGCCATAATTATTATTATTTGATTGATACTACTATTATTTTTGGACTTTCCCTTGATTTGATATGTATATTAGCTCTATCAAATCTTGAAGAAAAAGAAACACTGTTACAGTCTCTAACTTCATGTATTTTAATGTAGCTATAGTAATCCAACTTAGCACAATCATTAGATAATGCAGACCAAAGTTATTAGGGAAATGTACTCTCAAATATATATCACAATACAGTAAAATTCTCACTTTCTTGATTCTGTTGCTTAGTAACTATTTCTCAAATGTGACTTTTCAGTCATAGTATTAATCATTAAAATTTTTGTTTTGTTTTACTCTCTTTAACCTCATGAGGCTTTTTCATATCTTAATTTAATTTTAGTTATACAATGGTAATAAAAATATTTAAAATTTACTGTTATCCATTTATTTATTTAAAATATATTAAAGAAAAAAATTTAGCATTACAAAAAATTGAAAATTTCTTCTTAGGTAATATTACCATATTCACAAGATTTTGAGTCCATTCTAAGTAGTAGTAAGCAAACAATAAATATATTTAATGGTTTTATTTAAATTTGAAATACATAATATTTTATTCTTATAAATGTTATGATAAAATATAAAATGTTAACCATATATTGTGTGTTTTAAAAGTACTAATTGTTCATGAAAAGAAGTTTCCAATGTCCTCCTCCAATGATAATAATTCGTCCAAATTTTATCTCATCAAAACTGATGGACTTTTACAATTAAAGTTCAACTTACTAATGACAAATTTAACTTTTTCATATCATTAATTGTTTGACTAGCAATCAAGTTTTCTTACAGTAAGATAAATTTATTCTCAAAAAGCAGCAAAAGATTTTGGGGTTTTTAAACATTTATATAAGTATTTCCTATTAAATTTAAAGATCTTTGTGTGAATCAGCAATAGTTTCCTGTGACCAATGCAGCAGTTGGGGAGCCTTATTTCAAACTGTGTTTGTTTCCTTCTAATTAAATCAAAAGCAACCATTAAGATAAGTGTAGAAAATCACCTGCATATGGGCCAATGCATTTTAAATTCTCAACTCAACTTTTTCAATTAATAGTTAGTTAGATCCACCAAAGCAAGTTATAAATAACACAAAATCAACATGGTAATTATAACCTTTTTGTTTGCACACATACCTTTTTACAAATAACTAATAAACAGTGAAAATTAAAACAGAAAGTTATGGTGTGTACACTGTGATATGCTGTCCATGATGAAGATGGCCAAACACAGCACAAATCTGGGTCCATCTGAGCTAGTTTTTATTTGTTTGCCATTGTCACATGACACAAAGTTTTAACCAACACCACAACACAAGCAATCTGGCCAAACACTCTCATCACACCTGCTACTGCATCCCCATATATATATATATATATATATATATATATATATATATATATATTAGTTTTGAGTGTATTTTTAGTAGCTATATATATATATATATATATATATATTTATGTAACATTTGTGATTACTATATATCAGTGTCAGAGGACCCAGATGTGTAGGTTGCTGTAGGAATAAGATGGGGTATATGTCACTTCAACAGTAAGGCATATTCTACCTTTTTAATTATTTGTGAGGAAAAAGTGTATTCATATCAGTATTTGCATTTTTTCAGCCTTTTAACTATTATCAGGGTTATATTTTTGAAAATTTTGGCTTATAAGCTATTTCAACTTCATTAAAGAAATCATCTTTGTTGATGATACATATTTTTGAATCTGGCTCCAAAACATCACAAAATGTGTATATCTTTACTCCTTTCGTGTATCTTTGGAACATGTATTTAATAATATGTGCTTATAGTTAATCTTGCCTAAAGTAACACAATCACAGATTTTAGATTCTTAAAATTAGGGAAATAATCTAACTAGATTTTCTTAACGTATTTATATATAGAGAAATTGAGGGTAGAGTTGTAAAAATAGACTTGACCCTGTCAACTGCTCTAAAAATTTTATGAAAGAGATCAAGCTAAAAGAAATGGCCAAAATTAATCGTCACTTTTGGCACAACGTGTTTGGCTTGGGATATAAATAGACTTAACTTGAGTTGACTCATTTTATAAAATAATAATTATATTTAAATTAATAAAATTAATATTATTTTTTTAAAATATATATGGCTTATAATTTACATTTATTTATATATAAAATAATATACTTAAATTTAAAAAATATACATTTAACTTTTATTTTTTTAATTAATTTTTAATTTTAAAAATGAGTCAAAATGATTCAATAAATTTTTACACTTCAAATTATTCATATATTCCAAATACTTATTCACATCACAATTAACATATAGTTTACCAAATCAACACAAATTTATCATGTCAATACTTTCACATTCAATCTAAATCAACACTTACTAATTCACTAAATCTTCTAAACTAGAGTTTTATTGAAAATAAAACTAGTTTTCATTACTTGAGTAGAAATAGACGTACTCACCAAGAGGTCAAAATCCTAAAGAAAATAGGGATAAACTATCTTGTACCATGGAGTCTTGATCAATTATCCAAATATATCACTAGGACTCTAAAAGAAGAAGAATTGATCCCGAAGCTCTAAACGTCACATGCAAAGAAATCTATGCAGGTAAACGGGAAAACATAAAAGTAAATCAAAGGAAAAATGGACAAAATTGAACTTACTCCAATCAAAATTCTGATGGGACAGTCTTACTCTGCTAATTGTCAAGAGTCCAAAGGTGGCCTCCAAGGTAGAGGAGAAAAACAAATTCTAAAGAGATTGTGGTTATATTTAAATGAAACTTCCAAAATTTCAATTTATATATACATTTTTCATTTTAATAATAAAATATTTAGGTACCATTTTAATTATATCACTTCTACCCTAAAATTATTTTATAGATCCTTATGTCTTTCCTTTAATTAACAAACCATACCAATGCCTATCTCTTTTTCCTTGTTGCCACAAGTTTATTCCTTAACTTGTTTAACTTTTAGGTTTAGGTCAAATTTTTATTAAATAATAACAATTTTAAAGAAAATCACTCTTTTTGAAATAACATGTATAATATAGACACTACATGAAAACATGTAACACTACAAGAAAAAATGATTTTAATGTGAGTTTACTTTTACATTATCTAGTTAAAACCTCTATTAAGTAATTTACCTGGGGTTGCAGTTTTCCCCGCTAAACCATCCTTAGGGAACATGTTGTCCAAGGTTTTTTAAACCTTAGGAAAAGCCTTTCAGAACCCTTGTTAAATACCATGGGTTTAAGAACCTCCGTAAAATACCATGGGTTTAAGAACCTCAATAAAATATCATGTGTTTCAAAATTTTCGTAAAATGACTTGCCGTTTGAAATAACCTTCAATCCCATTTTTCACTATCCTAACAATCCTGTTGACTTCTTTCTTCCACCGTAGACACACTACTCTCTGGCACAGGCTTAATGATCACCGATGACAGTCTTAACAAGGAATCACAATTCAACCACACTTATGTCTATTATATCTAAGGAGAAGAAACACTAAATAAGGCACTATCCTTTTACTCCAATATTGCTTCTTTCATCACCTTATTGCCCCAACTTTGGTCACAAGACACTGTTACATAAGTCGACAACAACTGGTGTTTATCACTACTTTATATATCCTAAATAATTGCATTATCTATCAGATGTGGGCTTCAAAGCCATGTGTGTTCTTGGTTAAAGATTTTGCTAGAACATATTGCGAGGAAAAATTAACTTTATCACTTGTCACTCTCAAAATGAATTAATTATTAGATACATTTTAAAATAAAGGCCTTAATTTAAAATATTTCAAAATTATGAGAATTAAATATTAACAATTATAACTAAAACTAAAATTGCACATAAAATATACATACATCAAAAGCTAAAACAAAATAAGTCAAGTTTTTTGAAGTATGAACTCGTAACAAAAAACACTAGGAATTATATAAACCAATTACCATCAATCATAAAAATATATGAAAATATTGTTGAAATACTTATTATCCAAGATTAGTTATTGATATACTTATTATCCAAGGTTATTTTGTTGAGTTTTTAAAATAAATTTTGAAACTTTAGAAAACTTATTTGTAAAGTAAATTTACACTTTCAAAATTTTAGAGAATTTAGTTATAAAATATATTAAAACTATGTAGTTTTTAATTATTTATTTATTAAAGTTTGAAAAATCGAGAGTTATTAAGGTTTTACAATAAATCTTTGGAAGTTAACTAAAGTTAAAAAAATCTCCATTATTTTGCTGAGGTTTTAGAAAAAACTTTTGAAATTTAACGAAGGTTAAAAAATCTTCATTATTTTCTTGAGGTTTTAGAATAAAACTTTGTAATTTGACGAAAGTTAAAAAAAAACTCGTTATTTTGATGAGGTTTTAAAATAAACTTTGAAATTTAACGAAGGTTAAAAAAGTCTCTGTTATTTTCTAAGGTTTTTTATTAACTTTTGGAACTTAACGAAGGTTAAAAAAACTTCCGTTAATTAAATCAATTCCTAGGGTTATATAAACCTCCGCTAAATAACCTCTGTTAAAACTCTTTTTTTCTTGTAGTGTAAGTTGTGACGGTTTTAATATGGCGATTATTAAAAACCGTCATAATTATCCGTATAATATGCCATGTTAATAAGCGCCATAATTTATCTTCAAAATATGTCATTTAAGGAGGTGGCCACCGCTATTCGTGGCACCATCATTCTATTGAAGCTTTTCGTTATACCCGTTAGCAGAGGGTATTGAGGGAACAAAGTCGAGAAGCCCTACTGATGTGAGTTGATTTTAGATTTGCATGTTTTAGGAGTTACTCTTGTGTTTAGGATTTTTGAATTAATAATTATGGTGAAAAGCTAAAAAAAGATTGTCATTGGACACGAACTTAACCAAATGGTTAAGTAAGTGTGAAGGTTCTCTTCTAGAAAGCAAATGAGAAAAACAAACACAATTATATGGTGATGATGAGGAGGTGCGGAATTAAAGAGCATAAAATGAAGCAAGGAATGAAGATGAAAACCGAATGGTAAATAAAATAAACAAGAACATAAAGAGACAAAATGAAGGCGTAATGAAGAAAAGGAAAAAGGAGAAGAGAAAGGAAAACTTATGGAATAATGGAACAAGGAATCACACCACTTAGAATGGTGGTTGGTTTCATGATGAGTGGTGAGGAGCCGCCACTTGAAGTGTATCACACTGAAGATAACACCCAAAATAAGAAAGTACTTAGACTCATTAAAGATTTTGACAAAGTTTCTTTTCTATTCAATTTCAATGTCCCAATACACGAGGCAAGACATCCTATTTATAAGAAAGGGTACCTTGGAGGGCAAGAGTGAGAAGAGAGAGGAAATGGGAGAGGGGATGAGCAGCTAGGTCTAACTCCTAGGATAGAAACCGCACCAAATGGAGTGATTCTAAAAGGTAGGGTAACATGAGTGCAAATAGAGTGGTTTATGGGTGTATTTGGGTTTGCCACAAGTCCAAAATATTCTAAGTGCACCCTACTCTAGCTTATTCTTCTATTTTGACCCCTAAAGTGAGTCCAATTTATTTATATAAACTTGTCTTGTAAAAACACTAGAAGGAAGAACATCTGATATTCTAGTTTATGTTTGGTTCTTCTTCTGTTGAGGCTCTCTTGAAGTTTGATAAGGCCTGGTCTTGTATGTTAAGATGAGTGACATAATTGTGAAGTGTCTGTTGTGTCCTTAGTCATCTTCTTGTCGAGGTGATTTGTATCACCTACACCGGTCTGTGCAAGGTTACAGGAAAGTGAAAGTTTGTTACTGTGAGGATGGTTCTCGCATATCATTGTTCGGGAATCGTAGTTGATAGGGGTCCCAATAAGGTGTTAAAGTTCGTTGGAATCAACGATGTTTTCACCTCCTATAGAGGATCCACCAAGACTCTTGGCAATTTTGCTTTTCAATTCTTTGTAACTCATAGAGGGCATGCTATTTTTTCTTTGTGCATAGATTTTTCTTTGATTACAAAGGACCCATATTTAATTTTGCTACAACTGGCGTCATATGTTGTAGGAAATGTTGCACATATGGAAATTCCTATGTCAAATTTACTGAAGGTGGAAGAAAGCTCTAGAAGAAGAAAATATACTATATCTTTAATAAGTTACTCATTATAAAGAGTTGGGGAATAATTAATTTTAATGAAACAAGTTGAAAATCATGATAAAAATGTATTTTAAACATATTTCAGGAAGATGTTGTATGTAACATTCCTATTTTACCCACACATCTAATAATGTAAAATATAATTATCATATAAAAAACATGGTATTTTACAGAGGTTTTGAAATCTTTGATATTTTACGGAGGTTCTTAAATCTATGGTATTTAACAAGGGTTCTGAAAGCCTTTTCCTGAAATTTACAAAAATCAACGAGAGAAACTGCAACCCTAGATAAATGACTTAATAGGTTTTAACCATGAATAATATAAAAATAAACCAATTAAAATATTTTTTCTTGTAATGACCTTTGATTTTCATATGATTTTTTAATTTCTTTTATTTCTCAATTCACTCATCATTTTTATTTAAAAGAAATCAATGTAGTTCATTTGATTATATTCATGTTAAGATAAAGATGATGACGTGATATGATGATGTACATATTCAAAAATGACTTATCTTAACAGCGGTGGCAATACTTTTTTTTTCCATGCTTCTATATGTTTTTTATGCTATTTAGTTTAAAATAATGGTTAAAAATTTGTGTTAATGATTTTATGTTTATTAGTATATAATGTTGCACATTAAAATAAAATAAATAGAGGTGTATTAAAATTACCACTAAAATCGCCACTATTTTAAAATTCTATATATATTTTATAAAACTTAATATTTTATTAATTAAAAATTAAAAAATAGGTATTAAAGATATTGATGATGGAATTTTGGTATCCATAACCGTTGTTAAATATAAATTTTGTCGCTATTAATGCGCTTATACGAATAACTATGTTTTATTTTTTTTTAAATTATGAAGTAAATTAAATATTTTAAAAATAAAGTAATCAAATTAAAATTTTAAGAAAAAGATGAAAAAAATATAATTTAACTTCTTTTATACCATTAATGTACTGTAAATGAAATGTTGACTCATTCCGTGAATCTATTTATTGGTCTAGTAACATGTTAGGCGAAAAACATCTTTAAAACAAACGTAATGCATTAAATTGCATTTAAATAACTCCATTTTATTAATTTAAAAAACAAATTTACATTTTTTTTATGAATTAGTTATTGGTTTTTATAGATAGGATTAGAGGGAGTATCAATATCAATTAAAATCAAACATATATTTTATATTACATTTTAAAAATAATAATAAATGTTTTTTTGTTACAAAATAACTAAATAATTATTAAAATTAATATAATATACTTTTGAAGTAAATATTTTTTCATTCATCAAATAAGTGAAAATAAGAAAAATATTTTCTTTTAATTCTTATTTATATATGTTTTAAAAAAAATTCCACAATTCTTATTACTTATTTATATATTATTCCATTGTGGGAAGAGCACTTCATAAGTTAAGTCCTTGTATAAAAGTGACATCATATGCTCCAAACATGGTCGAAAGCTTCAAAATTGAAAACTGAGTAAATAGTGTTGTCCTTTCTATTTGCTTCTAAAATGGCGTCAAGTTAAATAAGGGTGGAAGAGTTATGAACGGAGCTCCACAACCGTGGACTCTCATACTTATTCACTCTTTCTCTTCTCTTTTTCTGGTGCATCCGTAATTCCAACTGCGTAGACTTGAAGCCGCTCTTCTCAAAGAAACTCAAATAACGACGAGTGAAATTGATGCTAGTTTCCCTCGTAGAACTAGAAAGTGAGTGAGGGATTCTCACAATCAGGATTCTAATCACTCCAATTGTAGTAAATTTTTATTAGGACATGTTTTTGTTCCTTGATTTGCACCTTTAACAAGGTAAGACATAGTTATACTGGGTTCTTTATCATCTGCGACTCAGATAGGATGCACAAGAAGAAAAAGAGAATAGAAGAGATAAATAAGCTATCAAGAGTGGTAAACATGACACATTTTTAAAAATGTGTGAATTTTAATTTTTCATTTTTTCATTCTCTTAACAACAATCTAATGGAGGAAGAGACTACGTCAACTCATTTTAACTAAAATGAGGACTACATTGAGAACAAAAAAAATTGAGAGACCATATTAGCTAGTTATGACAAATATTGGGACCAAAAGTGACATTAAAAATATTATTTTTTTATTGATAGAATTTTTTTTTCGTTATCAACTAATTTTTAACATTGGTAGTGACAATTTTTTTTTGTAGTACTCGATGTATCTAAATTGATCCATGCAAAGTAGTCAACATTGACTTGTATGATGAATTCTATTTTTTTGCAACATTTCTTGGTTGAGTTTCTCATTGACGTAGGTATATCTTTGTGGTTGATTATCAAAATCAATCTTGATTAACTTGTATACTAATGGTGTTTAACATTTTTTTATTAACTTCATTTCCCTTATTTATTTGTTGGAGTCAAATAGTAGTTTGAAGTCTCCCATTGGATAAAAATGAATAAAATGACCAATATATAAGCACAAAATACTCAAAAGTATATTCTCTTAAGATTTTGGATTGAATGGGGTGTCAAGTTTTATTTCATGATGGACTCATGATTATGGATCACAAATAAACTCATATCACGGTTACTGTTTGAACTCATTCTGACTTTGATGGAAAATACTTGCACTGATTAGACATGAGTATAAGTAATAACCAAATTAATAAATCAGGTATGGAGACGGGGATGCGTATATACATATATGTCATGTCCCTGTTTTAAACTACTAAAACACCATTAATGTATCAGGTAACCTAAAACATTTATTTTCACTATTCTCTTTGGTCTTTGGCTTTGTTTCGTTTGAAGAATCATTCTTTTGTTTCATAATTCTTCACTATCTCAATTTTTCGAATTGTTTGATATCCACTAAGTTTACTCATATCCCAAGGTATTTTTCTTCTCATTACAACCTTAATTACATACCTTTTATTCCTTTGTGCGGTTTTGTTCAAATGTTATATTAATTTTAAGAAACACAAAAATCAATTTCAATAAATTAAATCATTTATTGGACACAAATTTGATAATTTATACTCCTTTCTAATATTTTTATTTGTTGCTTTTTTTTTACAATTTTGAGTATTCAGCCGCATACACTAACCTTAGTTTATTAGGTAATCTAAATAATTTAACTTTTTTTCTCTTTGGTTTTTATGTTCATTTCATTTGAGGAACTCTTCATTTGTTACATAATTTTTTATTCTCTCTCAACAATTTGACTTATTCAATATCAACAAAGTTTGTTCAAATTCACATGGTATTTTCCCTTTCAATGTTTTCAAAAATAATAAATGTTGTATTTGTCATAGAAATTTAATTATGTAGAACTGTTTAATATTTTTTATAATTATTTAACATTTATATAATAGTTAATTGGTACATTATTTTAAAATTTATATAAATTTTTTTCCTTAATAATTGACATCAAAGAAAATAAAATGTATGTCCTTTTGACATTAAATCCTTGATAATATCATATTTCTTTTGTTGTGATTTTTTTTTTATTTTTGAAAAAAATTATTCAACTAATATTTAGAATAGTATGAGGGAGTGTGATAAGTGCCAGATTTCAGTAATATTTCATATTAAAATACAAACACTTATGGATATTAATTGGTAAAATAACCATAATATAATCCTTAATATATGAATTTAAACTTTTTACATATTTTGTGTTTATAATTTGAATTAGAATGATTTATTCCCAAATTTGTGTTAATTTCAGGATTCTAGGGAAGAATGGAGATGAAAGGGCAAAAGGAGAATAAACAAAGCTAAAAAGGGAAAGTTTGAACGCTACAACTTTTCCTTTGTGTTTTTATTTTTATTTTATTTTATTTTCAATTTTAAATTGTAAAAGTTTATTTTTTACTACTAGTGAATCCTTGTGCTAACCCTTGATTTAGTTGTCTTATATGATATTAAGAGGTCAAATTTTCAAAGACCAACAATTATTATTTGAATCAGAAATTGAAAAGGCAACTAAAAGAAACCGGAAGACAGACAAAAGACAAAAAAGAGACAAGGAGACACTAAACAAGAATCCTCAACCATATCTTCTTTTCCCACTAACATTTTTCAGGAGGAAAGCAACAGAAGAGCAAGCACCACTTCCTAGGATAACTTTTGAATATTATGCCATGCAATAAGGGGCAAAGCAATTTTCTAGTATTGCAATACCTACTATCACCAGGGCCTTAGAGATGAAACTCGCCTTCCTTAGTCTCATCAGTACCCATCAATTTACAGCAATGGATCACGAGGATCTATATACACATTTGTCTACATTTTATGAATTGGTGGGAATAATGGGCTTTCAACCAGGTGATATTGAAAATGTTTATATGCGCTTGTTTCCTTTTTCATTGGCAGGGAAGGCAAAATAATGGCTCAAATTACATCCAAAACAGAGCCTCACTAGTTGGAAGGATGTAGAGGAAAAAAATTCTACAAAGATTTTTTCCAATATCTCACTACATCAAAGCAAAGTTTGATAATTCTATGTTCAGACAAGGAGCAAATGAAGTCTTCTGTGAAATATGGGAGAGATTTAAAATGATGTTGAAAAAAATCCCAAATCATGGGTTTGAAGACATTACTCAACTGAGCTTTTTTCATAATAGTCTCATATCTCACACTATGATGCTTCTAGATGTTGTAGCTGGCGACACAATGATGGTTGTTGATGTGGAACAAGCGACACAAATTATTGATGCATTGGCATCAACAAATTATCAAGCCTAATATAACAAACAAGGTATTCAGAAGAAAGGGTTGTTAAAGTTAAATACTTCATAAGCACTCTTGGCTCAAAATAAAATTCTGACATAGCAAATTGAGACATTAACTGCACAAATGGCTAAATTGCCCAAACAATTACAATCCGCGCAATCTTCTTAGAGCCAGAGTCAACCCATAAGGTGTTATTTTTGTGGAGGTGATTATCCTAATGAGCATTGATCTTATAAAAACAAGTCATCTGAAACAGAAGTAAATTACATGGGTAATCAGGGAAGGCAAAGTGGTTTTTCCAACAACAATAATTATTCTCAAGGTTGGAGAAGCAATCAGAATCAAAATTTTAGGTGCAAACAAGATAATGGTTCATCCAATAAGCAAGGTCCTTCCCAACAACAACAACCCAATTATCCTTTAGTTCCTAAAAGAATGAATAAACTTGAGGATACCTTGGAAAAATTCATGAAAGCTACTATGGCAAGTTAAGAGAACAATATGACGACAATCAGAAATGTAGAAACTCAGGTGGGACAGATTGCTAAACAATTAGCCGAGGGACAAAGTGGCCAGTTTTCAGCCAACATCCAAACCAACCCAAAGGAGCATTGCAATACAATTGTCACTAAAAATGGTAGAATAGCAGGAGAAATGGATGGTAATAATGTAGTGGCTGAAAAAGAGAGATGGGAAAGAGAGAGAAAAGAAAAGGATTGAGGAGGAAAAGATAGAGAAGAAGAGTGAAAATAAGGACATATGTGTTCTTGTAAAAGATTTATCATACCCTTATGTTCCTTCAGAAAAAAAAAGGAGGAGCATCATTATTTTTGATAATTTTCTCCATAAAAAATATTTTGTAGGAACTTCGAAGCAAAAGTCAACATGTGAAGGAGTTATAAGGAAGAAGAGCTATATTGAAGAGGGAAGTATAGAGATAGAGGTTTGATGCATTGTGATGATTTTTTATAGCAAGTGCACCGCGTTGTCAGAAGTAATAATTGTTCCTAAGGACGGATATCGATCCCACAAGAAACAGTGAATTATCGAGTACAATAATCGCTAAATATGAAATAAAATAATTAAAAAGAGTGTTGAAGTGATTGTTTTGGCAATGATTAATAAGAAAACAGACAAAGAATTAATTACTTCAAGTTGGAAAAATAGGGATTAGGTTTCATCTCTTTGACTCTCATGTATTTTGATTAACATGTTAATATTAAGTTCTTTAATTGAAATTGAAGCCCGTATAAAATTCATTTATATCGATTTCTCGCATATAAAATCTTTAAGAATGTTCCCTAACTATCGATCCCTCGCATAATTATAAGCACAACTTAGAACGAAGCTCAAACGTTAATAGATTAACATTTCAAGTCTATTCCTAACACTCAAATATGTTAAGTATTGTTGTTTAGGTCAGAACCTTAAAAATACTTTCTAGTCATATTTAAGATTCTCAATTTTTCACTGAAATTTAGAAATAAAACAACAATACCAATAATCAATCAAGAACTGAATATTAATATATAAGATATCACCTCAATACATAAGAATTCGAGCAGATTACTCCCAATCCCAAAGGGTAGAGTTAACCACGTATACTTCTAGCACCTTGAGCCTCTAGCCCCTTATTTAACCTAATTTTTTAGGGTTAGGTTGTTTTTTTTTTGTCGTGCTAATGGGCTAAGTGATAAAACATATAAAAGGCCAATCTGTCTGACGCATTCTCACTTGAGCAAGTGAGAAAGGCGTTGATTTTCGAAAACTATCCTGGAGCATTCTCGCTTGAGCAAGAATCTCCTGTTGCAAAATTGGCTTTTTCGACACTTTCTCCATTCTGGGACCTTCCAGCTTTCTCTTTTTAGCTCAATTCATTCCTCTTTAATCCAAATCTCCAATCTTTCCTAGAAACATGCAATTAACACCAAATTTGGGAATAAAATTCTCTTATTCAAATAAAGATCATAAAAATGTAAAAAGATATAAATTCATAAATTAGGGATTATTTTATATGTAAATTAGTAATAAATCCTCATAAGTGCCTATATTTTAATATGAAATATTACTGAAATTAGGCACTTATCACATTGCCATTATTCAAAAAAGGCTTGCCTCTAAAATTCAAGGACCCATGACATTTTAATCTTCTAGTGTCTATAGGTTCTTTATCTGTGGACAAGGCCTTACTGGATTTGGGAGCAAGCATAAATTTAATCCTTTTGGCAATGCTAAAAAAAATAGGTGAATTGGAGATTAAACCCACTAAGATGACGCTACAGTTAGCAAATAGATCAATCAAATATCCTTATGATGTGGTTGAATATGTTCTTGTTAAGGTGTATACATTCATATTTATTGTGGATTTTGTTGTGATAGACATGGAAGAAGATGAGGATGTGAATTGATTTTAGGATTGCACATTTTAGGAGTTTCACTTTGTTTATGAGTTTGTGATTTAGCAGAATATGGTGATAAGCCCAGAGAAGATTGTCACTGGACACAAACTTAACCAAGTGGTTAAGTAAGTGTGAAGCAAAAGAGAAAACACAATATAAGGTGATGATGATGATGAGATGTGGAATTTAAAGTGAACATGAATAAGGCAAAGTAAAGATCAAAATTAACAAGAGAATAAGAACATAAAAAGGAATTGAGAGTGACGCAAAGAAGAAAGGAAAAGATGAAGAGATAGAGATAGCTTATGGAAAGGAAGGTGAATCACGCCACTTGGAAGGGTGGAAGCTTCCAAGATGAGTGGTGCAAAGCCGCCACTTGAAGTGCACTACACTCAAGATAAGACCCAATAACCTTTAGGAGGCAGAGCTCACTAAACACTCATGCAAGTTTGTTTTCTATAATCAAAATCAAGTGTGAATTACTTGAGGCAAGACACCCTATTTATAGAAGAAGGGTACCTTGGTGAGCAAGATGAGACACTACAACAATTATTACTTTAGGCAATAGCCTAAAACTGTTGTCTAAAGCATTAAAAATGTGGCCTAAAGTTTAGACAACGATTTTTTAGCCGTGGTCAAGGTGAGCGTGGTCGTTTGTAATAGGCCACGGTTTTTATAAAGACAATAGTTTTAAAACCGTTGCCTAAAATCTTTATAACAACCACAATTTTAAAAGCTTTGCTTAAAGTATTGACAAAAACAACAATACACTTCTTTAATTTTAGAAGAATTACTCATACAAAAGTTTAGGATGAAAAGAATAAGTTTTAAAGGATAATGTGTATTGAAATAGAAGTGTCCCAACAAGAAATCTCTCATATTTCAATAGATGTGTTCAAATTACATAATAATAAAAAAAAATCTTGAAGTATAATGATAACAATCGAGTCTTGAAAATTAAAACTGCAAACTTAGTTAAAAAACATAATGTATTGTTTCTTTACTACATATAAATAAGTTCATTTTTCTTCAAGATTGTCTTCATTGCCTTCAAGATGCAAAAAATACATAAATATATACTAATTAAATCTAATTCAAATAAAATAAATATACTAACTACCAAAATATAAATGTATAAATAATCAATAACATGTCTTAATCAAATCCATTAAATTTTGATGTAACACTAGACAATTGCATGTATGTGTTTACAACACATATTCCAATCCATATCACTAAACTTATTAACATGATTGAAATTCCAATATGATTATCTATGTCTTTATATCTCCATGATCCAAGAAAAAAAAAAGAAACTTAAGGATAAAACAAAAACTTATAAATGTACTTTTCCAACATTACAAATCAAAGCAATTTCATGTGTAACTCCAAAACATTTCTCAAATTCCAGTAAATAATTTTCAATTATATATACTTGCTCATAATGAGGATCATGGGTGGATGCAGATGAATGTAGCCCCACTCCATTACTTTCTTTAGTTAAAACACGTGTCATCTTATTATTTATGTCATCCTCCTCTAAATCTGGATTTTGCTGTTTTACCACAAATTTTACTATTTACTCTAGAACTTCAATTTTCTTTGCCATGCCACTCACTTCATTTGCATTTTCATTTCTTATAGCAACAATTTCTTCCTTTTCTTTTTAAATGTTGATGGTGTCATAGCTTTCCATAACAACGCACTCTTTCAGGTTTCTCTTTCACAAATATTGATTGAAATGCTTGTTCCTCAGATTCACTTGAGTTTTCAATAGAACCTTAAAGCTTAGTCTACTAAAAGAGAATGAATTTTAATTATTAAAAAGAATATATTTTATGTACTTCATAAATATTTGTAAACTTATAATGATATTATATGTTTCTTCATCCATTTCTTTTCCTCTTCAGTCTTCTCGACGTTGACGAGTTGTAATAAACATTTCAGCCCAATTTGGAAGTGGTAGTTTCACTTCAATTTGTGGTGGTGGTATTTTGGTGGCATTAACATAATCAAAGCATAACCATTACAAACATCCAAATCGAAAATAGAGAGACTTTGATCTCTGCACAGACAATTAACACTATTCTAGCGGTCATAATATGCAAAATATGCCTAGTACATCAGATAAAAAAATCAGAATTGGTACCCATCCTCCCTTCCAAAGATAGACCATGTGCTTAGAATTTGTTGACCCAATTGAGAGCTTGGGCACTAAAGAATCCTGCATAGCATTCATTGGTTGAGATACCCAGCTGCAACACTTTTAGCATATAGAGAGCATCGTGTGTGGTACCTAAAAAACCAGAAAACAAAACCAATTACAACACCAAAACAGTGGCGTTCACTACAAAAAAACGAAGTATTAAGTGAATGGCCTTTTCGTGGTTAAGACCATATACCTACCGAGTGTAACCTGTTATCACCAAGGTTCACGATACAACTTAAGAGCATGAGTGGCACTAACAATTCCATCCCAAGCACTAACAACTCCATCCCACTGCCACAGTCTTTACAACCATGGTCTTTTTACCCCCCATCATTGCCAAGATCAATAATAAACATCTTCACACCATTGCCCCCTGAAAAACTGCTCAACCAGATTATTGAAGACATGTCTTTACCTTCACGCACCTTTTTGCCTCTACCCACATAGAACCTCTACCTTTCCACCCTTCATAAAACGCGTATGAGCATCAATCTATGCTACCTTTCTACTTGCAAAAGTGGCACTACATAGATATTTTTTTCCCACAATACACACATTGATTCATAAATCTGAGGTTAAAACTAAGTATACAAATGAGTAAACAGGCAAAAGAAAATATCGGGTAAAAAGATAAAACGATTGATGAAAATTTGGAGAATTTGAAGTGCATGTTAGTGAATCAGAGAAACCAAGCCAAAACATCATAAAACAAAATATATACCCTAAAACAAAAAGCGAGTCAAAGAAATCACTAACCTTTAGGGTTTCACCGCAAACGACGAACCCTCTACCTCCTCACCACGAAGAACTTTGTTTGGCTCCAGTGGTCACCAGTTTCATCGGAACCTTCTACCTCTTCACCATGAAGAACTTCGTTTTCCTCTAGTTGTCACCGATTTCACCGTCCAACTCACACCAAATTGCAATGCTCACATGGGTATTAGTGTGTTTATCAATAGTTTACCGATTGAAACATACATGGAGGACATGCGATACTTACAAGCTAGGGTTTCCAACTCACACCACCCAAGTTCAAAATTTGGGGATCATTATGGCTTTTGGGAAAAAGAAAGCGCGTGAGAGGATTTGGGCAGAAGAAGGCGCTCCAAAGTGCGAAGAATGCGTGGGAGAGGAGACAGTGTATTGTGTTTTGTGTGCATCAATCTTTCACAAGAGAGGGAAGAAGAAAACTTTTTCCTGCAAATTATATTTTAGTTAAGTTTTTTCTTAAACCTAAAAGGCCACACAGTATTAAAATTTTTATAACCGTGGCTTAAAGTGTCAACGGGTTAAAAATCGTGGCTTCTTATAATTTTTAAGCCACATCTGTAAAAGTGTGGCTTTTGCTATGTTTAGGCAACAATTTTATACTTGTGGTCTATTTTGGCGTTGTCTAAACTAAAAAATGTTGTAGTGTATGGTGTCCTTAGTCATCTACTTGTCGAGTTGGGTTGTATCAGATGAGGAGATTCCCTTAATACTTGGCAGTCCTTTCATGAAAACTCTTAGAATTATAATATATGTTGACGAGGGAAAGCTTAAAGTAAGAGCTCAAGATGATGAGGTAACTTTTAATCTTTTTAATGATCTAAAGAGCAGTTGGACATCTCAAATTTATTTGAGAAATTTATACATCATCACATTGTAAAGAAAGAAAAGGAAGATAAAGTCCAACAGATTGGGAGTAATTTGTTCAAACTCTTATGTATTGAAGTGATATTTAAATAAAATATTCTATTCTTGATTGATGATTGATATTGCCATTTTATTTGTAATGCTTGTTTACCATGATCATGATTCTTATATTTGACTGAAAAGTACTTCTAAGTTTCTGACCCAAATGAATAGATTTGAAATATTAATTGTTATCAGTGTCTAATCGTAAAGATAAGAAGTTTTTATAAATATGTTAGGAATCGATATTTAGAAAACTATCTTAATAATTTTGTATGCAAGGAATCGATATAAATGACTATATGGGTATCAACATCAATCAAAGAATAGAATATTACCATGCTATTCAAAATACAAAAGAATATGAAAGATGAACCTTAATCCCAATTTTCCTAATTGAACCAACAAACTCTTTGACTTACTTTCTTTTTAATTATTACAATAATAACAAATTCCCAACAAACTTTATTATTTTGTTTTTTATTTAGTGAATCTTATACTTGATTATTTAATTGTTCTTTGTGGGTTTGATATCCGTCCTTAGGGACAAATTATTACTCTGACAACACGGTGCACTTGTCGTAAAATAGTCATCAAAGTGTATGTGGACGAGTATGTGTATACCTTCTACTTAATGGGGACGAGAATAGGTACGCATTTTTTACTTCAGGGACAAGGACAAGGACATGTATAGTCAAACCTAAACCTACTCTGATCCGTTGTCATCTCTACTCATGACATGTATCCTAAATATCTCCTTGTTTGTGGTTTCCCCTCTACATAACATGATTGTAGTTCCATAGTTCGAAGTTGTGTGTGCTACTTTATACTTTAGTCTTCAATAAGTTTTCTTCATAAAGAAAAGGGGATATCTTAGACATTTTGCATAACATTTACGATTGTCTTTTGGTAAACTTTGACTGAGATAAGTTTTCTTAAATGTGAGTAGACACAATGACTCCTACTTAATTTAGAACAAGATATTGAATGATGTGGTGACCTTTACCAATAAACATTTTATCAATAATATTTGGGTATTATGATAAGATTTATGTATCCTCGTATATTTACCCTTCCTCCTACAAAACCAACTAATGATTTAATGCAGAACATCATTTTTTTATAAGGGATCTTCAACATAAAAATGGTTGGCCAAAGGAGGATATTAGTCAAGTTTCCCTGATTATCAAAAACTTTATTTTCTATCCAATTTGTTATTTCTATCATGATGATTATGAAATCATCTTGATTTGGATCTATCCCCACGAAGTATTTATATTTGATAACTATGGGAAGTTAAGATATTTTCAATAAAATTGTGTTGACTTCATAAATATCTTGGAGGTGTCTTTTTTAGTTGAATTAGTTAATTCCTTGCAAAACCTCATTTAATCTCTTAATTGGCTTTGGGTTTTAGAGTAGTTTATCCTTTGTTGTTAACCTGGACTATTGGTGGTGTTATTGATCCTATTAAGGGGATTATCCTCATCAACAACCTTTCCCATGCTCACCTCCTCTTCCACCAATTTGTCCCTGTTCTTAGGTAAGATTATAAGCATGTATCACATATTCAATTTTGTCTTTCAAAACCCAACATTTTTCTGTGAGATCTACAATTCCTTTGCTTGATTTCATTTGGAGGAATATGACTCTATGTTGGAAAAGTTATGAGATTATCATTGTGTACTTCTTTAAGGAAATGCACTCATAAAACATTCAAAGGTGTAAAATTGTCATATTTAGGGCTCCGAAAATGTCATCATCCTTTAAATTTATGATCTTGATGTGATTTTAACATGTTAGACTTTGATTTATCACCCTCTTCAGAGAAAGAAGTCCTTACTCAATATTGTTTCCTGAGCTCAATAGGTTCTTCAATTTTATGTAATTATTGAGTAGACTCATAAACCATTCATCCCTTGGGTTGAGGTGTCTAATTTTTATTGTAACTAATGAGAATCTATTTAGAAATGCTTTCAAAGGTTTATCATCTTTCTATTGAATTCTTGAAAAGGAAATTGAGGTGACTTCATGAGGCTAACAAATTGCACATGCCACATTGAAATTTTTCATTAGGGTGGCAAAGAAATTAACATATTATCTTTACAACTTGGTTAATTAGGTTAAAGCATCTCTTTTTAGGGTTAGGAAAATCCTACACATGATTACATCATCATATATGCATAAGTTCATGTTCATAGTATAGTCATTTACGTGTTGGTCAAAATATATTGTCCACAAATGGATAAAGCTAGGCAAAAGAGTTTGAAATTATTTGAAAGGAGGATTGCACTTGAGATCTTCATGTGTTTTAAATTAGATGGGTTGTAAATGAACAAGTTTGTTTTATGGTGACCACCATCCTATTCATAATGGTTTGGTAATTGATTGAGATAATTTTTATTTTACTTTTCGGAAACCTCAATGTGTTTTCAACCTCATGCTGCATATATAATTTCTTTATTAAGAAGTGCGTTTAAGCCTAATTTATATTCACAAAATTGGCTTAATAAGGTAAAGTTTGTCCCACTTATATATAATATAAGTATAAATTGCTCCTATCTCTAGTCGATATGGGATCTCCAACATATTTCCCTATATCGAGCACATCGAGCATGGAATTGAGAAGAATCCGATAATAGGTGACACGATAAACCCATATCTCAACTAAGATAAATTTTTAATGACTCTCATACTATATTAAGAAATACGTTTAAACTTGATTCATCCTCATAAAAGCGACTTAGTAAGATGAAATTTGCTTTCACTTATATGGTATAAATTGATTTTATCTTTAACTAATGTGAATCTCTAACATTCTTCTAAGAGATTGAAAGCTTCAAATTCTTTTTCATTAAACTTTTTATTGAATGTATGAATTATTATTATTATTAAATATTTTTTAAATTTTATAGTGTTATCTTTGTTATAAATATTGCATTATAAATTTATAATAATTTTAATTTTATTGAATTAATATATGATGTAAATTTACAAATGTTATTATAAACGAAAATAATATATATATATATATATATATATATATATATATATATATAAAAAAAAATACTAGTCTTATAATCAATAATAATTTTTAGAAGATAAAAAAACAATTAGTATTCTCTATTTGAATTTACCCACAATTTATATAAAAAGTAAATTTGTTATTAATAAATTTATTTATTAAATTATAACAACAATTGAATATATTCTTTCTTTAAAAAGATAAACTATATATATATATATATATTAAAAGGTAAAAATATTATATATTTTTTTATCAGCAATAAAAAATAAATAAATGGGAACCATTTCAGGGGTGGTTCAACCCTGATGCAAAATACATAAAAACCAACTTTTAACAAATACCACCAAACTAACTAACAAAGGTCCTACCCATATTAAAAAAACCTGAAAAAACTTCAAGAAATCATCCTCATACACACCAAAGGTTCCAAACACCAATTAGAATAGGAAAACCAAGCGAGATTTTATCGAAATCCAAAACCAAACATTTACTTGCACCAAAACAAACACTCCGACGCGTCTGTCACACTCCTATTGAATATGACAGAATTCCTATGATTCCAGAGTTCATTCACCACCTATATATATATATATATATATATATATATATATATATAACCTCTATTTCTAAAAAGAAAAGTTATTTAATTATTTTAAAATAAAAAAAAATATTCAATATATAATATTAAATAAACTATTTGTTTTATTATTGTTATAAATAACATTAAATAAATAAATTATTTGTTTTATTAAAAGATGAATAATCTGAATATAGTACATTTTTTTCCTTTTTAAAAAAAATACTATTATTTATAATAGCTATTAAAATAAAAATATATTATTAAATTTAAAAATATTTTTTTATTAAAAATTAATTATAAAAATAAATAATTTTGTTGTATGTAATGTTTTTATTACGTAGGTGGTTTTTTATTAGGAAAAGTTATTTGAATTTAAAAAAGTTGTAATTTAAAGGGTAAAATTGTAAGAAATTGTCAATTTTGATTTTTTTCAATTTTAAATTTTTCTTATTTTTTAAAATTCAAATTTTCAATTTAAAATAAATAACTGTTAAATTTATTATATTTTAATATTATAAAGTATAAAATTGGAAAACAGTACATAAATGATTTTTTTTCTTCTTAAAATCAGCTATCCGTAATGGACTGCAACTATGATACCATGGCTAATCTATTTACATGGCAAGTGTCTATTTACATGGCAAGTGTTGGATCAATAATAATAATAACAATAATAATTTTTATATTAAAGAATTTCATCCATAGTGTATAGATTGTACGTATTTTTATATTATTTGTTCTGTCGGTTGACCCGAAACACCTTTGTGCACTTACGTTACTCTTTACGCTCAGAATTCTTGCGTTTGCACGTGCCTTTCCGGTGATGAACGCCTGAAAACACAAAGACAAAGGGCGTCTTAGAGGCCGCTTGCACTCCGACGCTCAAGTCAGTACTAGGGCTAGGAAACACCAAACTGTGTAATTGTTACTGTGTGTTCAGCGACGCAAGGAAATAGCGTACCTTGTCAAGTTTGTTACCTTACTATTTATAGACTGAAACTAGGGTTTCCTCTTTATCCGAAATGGGCTTCTTTGATGGGGCGGGTCCAACACTGTTGTTACCCTACTTTCAGGATAACCTAGCGCGTGGGGTCCCTAATTGGAGTGCAACCTCTGGCGGGGTGACCACCTGGGTGCCTCCTCGTGCACCTGATCTCCGGGGTCACCTGCCTCTAGGAGTGCGCTAGCTGTTTCACGTGCCATGCATGCAACTTACCCCTGGAACGCGATCCTCATAGGTCATATCTTTCCAGTGAACGTGTCATCCACTCTACACGCATGGGCCCTCGTGATCTAGACTTCTCCCTTACTGATAATTGGTGTGTGATCTGGGATCCACCTCTCGTGGTCCAGCTCTACTGTTTGGGTTTTCGATGTCCGATCTCTCCACACTGTCTAGTGGCACGTCGGTACATCCTGATGATCGATGTCTAACCACTCTTTGCCTCCTTAGCGCACGTGCTTTGCGAGATACTGACTCACGCCGCTCGTGGGATCCGCTTACGTGACACCAACATTACCAGTGATCAACAACGTCCAAGGACGGGTACATTATTTCTGTTTTATTGTATTCAATTTATCTTATAAATAAAACAAAGTACAATAAGTAATACTCGACTGAGATGAACGAAATATTTTGTATTTATTATGATATTAATAAGTAAAAGGTAATGTTTTATTCTAGATATTCTACATGATAATATCTATCTCTCTATATATATATTTAAGTCTCACAAATAAAAAATCTTATTACTTATAGCAATAATTCTAAAAAAAATTAATAATCAATTTATCACTTCAATTACTGAATCCAATATCTATCACGAGTAATATAAGGATTAATTAATCTTTTAGTTTCTCATAATTTACAAATTTTATATAGTCCTTAATATTTTTCTTTTTTGTTTTGCTTTTTTATCTGTAAGGATTTTATTTTTATTTTGATCCCTACACTTTGCAAACATCCATTAAGCGACACATAATTAGGTGAGTAGGACTGATACATTTTTTTTTGGTGTTGCTCCTCAATAATTTTAATTTTCAATTTAGTCCCTCATAATTTTTTTAGTTTTAGTTTGATCCTTATCATTTATTAGCATCAGTGGTGACCTTTTTTGGGTCACTGACCATATCTTCCTCCGATTTGACCTGATGAAATGGGATGACTAAAAGAAATAAAAGATCTAAACTCTAACTAAAAGAAAATTAACATTATTTATATTATATTTATTATTTTTTATTCTTTAAATAAAATTTAATAAATATACAATTATCTAACGGAGCCTTTCATGATGGAAGAGGCCCCAACACCAATCCTTTGAGAGGTCACTAAAATGCTCCATTGAGGCAACCACTAGAGTCATGGTCAAAGAGGGGTCAAAAGGACACATTTTTACATGTCATAGACTCTAGTGTGTGATAATTCTTCTTACTTTTCTAGTCAAAGTAGCATAGTTTAAAGTCATTTTGTATGATGAAACATGCAAAGTGGTACTTAAAAGGCTAAAGGTTGGAAGGGATAAAGTGAAGGTAAATATGTTACAATACGTTGACGACACTTTATTCTTTTGTAAAGCTAATATAAAAAGTGTCTTCAATATGAAGGCGATCTTACTCTGCTTTGAGCTTTCTTCTAGGCTTAAGGTCAATTTTGTGAAGAGTACTATCGGTGGGTTGGGGTTGGATAAGAGCTTGCTTCCGAGTTTTGCGGCTATTCTAAATTGTAAAGTGATGGTAACTCCTTTTGTTTATTTAGAGTTGCCGATAGGAGGGTGTCACAAACGGGGTGAGTTTTGGAGCAGGGTGATAGAGAGAGTTCAGGGTAAATTGTCAAGATGGAGAGGCAGGTGTCTGTCGTTGGCTGGGAGGATTT
>Ga0123342_1002412_pt1 | contig 31031 bp, 18 predicted proteins | sample Turbeawhitnodule_FD_89960 | JGI IMG/M metagenome (GOLD analysis project Ga0123342, IMG submission 89960) | Root nodule microbial communities of legume samples collected from Mexico - Turtle bean Mexico white nodule | ecosystem: Host-associated > Plants > Roots > Nodule | place: Mexico: Nepantla... | reverse complement strand
TTGATCACAATTTTATATTGAACAAATTCAAATTGTGCTAGACTGCTCTGGAGAATCAATCTGTTTCATGTAAAAACAATCTGTTCTTTTTGCCTCTGGTATACTGAAAATTGTGTGTTCTTGCGAAAATTTTATAAGCTCAATTCACCCCTGCCCTCTTGAACTTAGACACTAATAGACCCAACAAAAGGGATAGTCTTTATCTTCCAAAAAATTTCAAAAAATAGTCGATGTTCACTTTCTAATTCCCTCCTCAAAATTTTATAAGTTGATTTCACTGTATAGATCAAATTCTCTCTTTCCTTCCAAACCCACTTACCTTCTACACCCTCGCCATCCACTGACACCTTCTTAACAACAAGAAACTCAAAAACTTTGGTGAGAATAGAATCCATCATAAAGAATGAAAAAAAATGAAGATAATAATAATTTTAGAAAAATTGATTCAATTAATTTATACCTAAAATGTATAAATATAATATTTTAATATTTTTTGGAATAGTATAATAAATTTTTCAAATATTGCATATAATGATATTTCATTACACATATAGTAGGTGATCTCCCTTGAGAGAAGAATGTTATTCGTATGAGGTGGAAAGAATGATGTTTTGAGATATTTGAGTTGAGTCTTCTCAAATTTGGAAGCTAAATTATTTTATAAAAGTCAAAGAAAGGTCCACATGTTAAAAGTCTTGTATTGCTCCTACATTCTTTGGTCCTTGATTGGGAACTTGTTTCGATACACCTAATATTTTCACATTACTTAGGAGTCGAGACATTTTTTAAGGACAAAATCATGATGTAGTCACTGAGATTTAAAGCGGGTAATACATTTGATGAAGTAATTTACCATAACAATGTTATCTTAATAAATTTGAGGTTGGAACATTGATGTCGTATGTGAGAATAAAAAAGAAATTCAGAAAATGAACCTTTATTTTCCTTAGTCATCGACCTAGGGACGTGTTTCGGTACTTAATAGTTCCATATTACTTAATTATCGAGATCAAGGACAATTATATACATCTTCTTCCTTTAATCCTTCAAATACATGAAAAAAATTTGTGCTAGAGCCATCAAACTTCAAAGTGGTCAATACCTTATAACTATTTACTTTAACAATATTATTTTAATAAACTTGTGGTTAAAACATTAGAACTTGTAACATTGGAATTTGGTTTATTAGAAACCAAATTATATCCTTCGTTTTGTTTAGAGTTTTACTTTTGAGAAAAAAAAAAGATAAAAGTACATAAAAAGTAATAAAATAATTAATTAAAAATGTATGTTAACTCACAACAATGTATGTATTTGAATCATTTAAGGATTTAAACAAAAATTTGAACCAAAATTAATATTATGAGTCTTGGAGACTCTATTTTTAACATAATTTATTTATTAACTTATTTAAGAATAAAATTTGGAAATTTAAGTAGTAATTTAAATAAATAGTTTAAGTGAATATACAATTAAGTTAATTTATTAACTTAAGTAAATAATATATGAATTAAAATATACATATTTAAGGAATAAATTATAATTAATTATTGAAATAAATATGAAGAAATTTGTTTAGAATTATTGTGATTTCAAAGGTTAATCTAAAATATTTAAATATAAAAAAAATTAATGGTGGTATTTTGTTTGCAATATCATTTTTTTTTCTTTTTTAAAATAGAATTTCGGTCGATTATCGGATATGAAGATAACAAAACAAATACTAAGTTCCTTAAAGAAATAGACTCATATACTTTGCATAAAAATGTTCCGTTATCTTATCTGCCTAAGTATTCTTATAAAGCCTGCTATGTCAGCAAAATTTTCTAATATAATCTTTGCCATTATTTTTTTTTATTATGTTTCAGTTTTTTTTAATTTAAAGATAAGTGGTTCAAAATAATAACTTAATGATAGAATAATAATAAGAATTTATAAAAAAAAAAGTGTAAAGAAAAAAAAAAGGAAATAAGATAGGTATATGACAAAATAAATGATACAATAGAGTTTTCAACAAGTACATAAATATCAGCATTTAGTCAAAATAAATCAAATAACAATTCTAATAAACAAGAAGAAAAATGAAAAAAAAAAATCCCAAAATAGAATATTGGCAGTGCAAATAACCTTTCATATAAAAAATACTTAATTTTTTTTCTTCTTTCTCTTTTGTTGTATTTTTCAAGAATGAGTTTTATTTTCTCATAACCTTATAATTTAATTTCTCTCCCCTTAAATATTTGAAGACAAATAAACTTTATATATTTAAACTTATTATCTCCATGTAGAAAGCTCCAAAAAGCAACACTCACCACTCCCCTGAAGCCAGATTAATTATTTCTCATCACTATTTTTTATAGTAAGGTAATAAGTATAGGTTCTTAGACTCAGGAAGCAAGCAACAACTGCAAGTTCTGGAAGGAAAACACAATCTTATCGTGTATACTATTATCATTGATATGTCTTCATCTCCGATTCTTCTTTTTCTACAAATGTCATACAATTATTGTAAGATGAGATGAACTAGGATGCTCTTTTTATTACAAGTTGGTACAGCTATAAAAAAAACCACTTAACTTTTACTGTAAGTTTTGAATGAAACAAAACCAATATTTTTCTTCAAATAGAATAAAAAACAACATGAATAAATCGGTATCGGATGTTCATCGATCAGCTGGTAAGAATACATTAACATAAGAAAAAATACACCATAAATCAATTAATACAATCTTTATAATTATACACATTAATTACATTATAAATGAGAGAATCCTTTATAACAATATTTTTAAGCGTCGAATCATTATTTTAAAATATACTTTTAATCAAGAAGTTTTGGAGTTTTGGACGACTGATTACATGTGTCGATCCTCATCACTAGGTCGACCAATATCATGATATGCTTCAATCACTAGTGCAGAAAGGCAAAACAAGTGCGACTATTTTATATTTATAAGTGCGGTTATTTAGCCGCATTCATAAATACGATTTATGAATGTAACTATGGTAAATAGCCGCATTCTTATTTAATTTTATAAAAAAAAAAACTCTAAACCCTAAGGCAGCAATAGCGGTGGCAGCAGCAACAACGGAACAAATACGGCATAGCAAAAACCCAAATTGCATGCAATGAAGCAATGGTGACCTTCGTCACTACAAGAAAACAAATAGATAAGAGAAACGAAAAAATATATATAAACCAATGGTGAAGAAGAAAGAGAACTCGAAACTAACTTACAATGGCACAAAGAAGACAATGAAGGCCTATAGAAAATGAGAGGAAGCACGAGAGCATAAACAAAAGAGAAAATGAAGCGTCAGAGAACCCTTCGCCAATGCAAGAAAACAAACAAATAAGTGAAACGAAAAAAATTTATAAACCATTGGTTAAAAAGAAAGAGAGTGAATCGAAACGAACTTACAATGGTACGAGGAGAACACAATGAAGCTCGCAGAAAAAAGAGAGGAACACCAGAGTAGAAAAAAAGAGAAAACGCGAAGCGCCAAAAAGAAAGAAAGTATGAAAGCGTAAGTGGCGTGCTTCAAAATTAGGATAAAAAATGATTTAAGAATGCGGCATTCTTAAATCACGCGCTTTGATTTATAAAGGCGGCTATTTAAATAACTGCATTCGTAAATCATGCGCTTTAATTTAAGAATGCATGATTTAAGAATGCGGCTATTATTCGTAAGTGAAATTAATTTCAAAAATACCACTGCATTTTAAATGACAACGGCTAACCCTAAAACCGCATTAAATAAATAGTCGTTGTTTATACATTTTGTGCTAGTGAATGGGCCGATCGACATCTCAAATTCAGTTACGCTTAAATAGAATCAGTGAAGCTAATCCACGATTAAGGACCAGGTAATGTAACCCTAAACATGGTTCAACTCCCTAATTTGGTTCAATAAGAAAAGTCCACTAAGGTAATATAAATAGCACACATTCCAAGAACCAGGATCATCATCAGGTACAGTGCTCTGATAATTGAGTGTCAAATATCTTTACTGACTTGATGGTCGGAGTGTCTTCTGCAGGTACTCTCATTCGGTGTTTACGAGAAGACCGAAAGCTGAAGAATCTGGATTACGAGAAGACCGAAGAATGAAGAGAACAAAGAAGAGAAAGGAGCTTGTATGGAAAGTAACTCCGAACAAGAAGGTGTCTCAATTGTATGGTAGATTTCTGGGTAACAAAAACACAAACAATATATATATATATATATAATAGAAAAAATCAATTGTCCAACCTATATCATCGGAATTATGTTATGCTTATAACTAGACAAATTATTAACAATCAAATCAGTAAGAGTTAAAACATTTCAAAACTAACTGTCTAATGATTTGTCAGTTTGCGAGCTATCTGCTATCTACACTTTTTAGCATGCTTGAAATGAAGGTACACGGTTGCTGTTGAACACAACAGAAAAGAAAAGATGACAATCCACAGAAACAAAAGCAGCCTTTGTGTCTGTCTATCTGTCTTCTTCTCCCTCCCCTATAAAGTAATTAAAGAGGATGCTCAACCTGGTGGACCATTTTGGTTCACTGCATTCAACTCTTTCTCAAGAATTACTATTATACATTATAAAATATCCACATCATCTCACCACATTAGTTTAGTTTAATGTTCTCTAACTAAGCCCACTGTGCCTATCAGTTTTTTTTATAGCAATGGACCAGATCCCATAACTTCATATTTCAATCTTAATATCTTTACATATTTTTTTGCCTTAGTTAAAAATCATATACATTAAAATATGCATTAAATACAATAATACTTTACCAAACATTAAATTATGACAGTTTTTCATCCAGTTATATTAGTTCCATAGTATATAAGAAAAAAACCTTATAAACACTAAATCTTTAAGTATCAAAGTTTTAGGTTGTAACTGGTCTCATACTTTCTCCTATGGAAAACTCAAATTCCAAACAACAGCTTCTGCTGTTAATAAACCTCTCTCAAACCCAGGATTTTTAATCTATTGAAACTATATTATGCATGATAGATCATACATTCAAGTCCTCCATCATGGATGATTGTATAAATTTATTTTTTATTTGGCATTTTCTTTATAAGATTAAAGAAAATTCTGCAGAAAGATTTCCGAAGAGTGTATAGAATGAGAACAAAACATTACATGCATACTGTTATTGCTGCAGATACCATACAAATTAACCAGATATCACAAGAAATAAGGTAAGAACACGAAAAAGAGAAACATCTATGGAGATGCAGGTATTTACAGAAGCAATTTTGCGAGCAACATGTCCCACAAACAAGGAGAAAAATGAACTCCAACCACTTGAAACTGCCACTAAAATGTAAAACACGTCATGTGACTCAAAATTGCTTCTACCAAACCAAAAACCCTTGAAACAATTAACAAAGAAACTTGCTTCCAGAACCTACAGAAAGATAAAGCACTCCAGTGACACCTGTGGGTTCTCTAGTGACTCCTTCACCGAAACGCTGTCGTTTCTCTCCACAACATCCTTAGCAGCTAGAACCCGTCGCGTCGGCGGCCGGATATTACTCCGGCCTCCACGCGACGGCGACCTCGACCGCCGGATGGACCCCTCTCCGGAAAGACGGGGTGCCTGATCAGAATATCTCCGGGGAACTGACCGTGGCCTCACCGGAATTTCTGGCTTTCTCGCCGGGGATTTCTGCCTCCGGTCCCTGGAGCTGATTCTACTGTCGACGGTGTACGAACGCTTCCGGTTTTGAGTTGCGTTGCTTCTCTTACTTGTGGCTTCGTCTTCTCGGTTTTCCGTCACGGTGGTAGTGGTGGAGAAACTCTCGCCGTTGCTGCACGTTTCCGACACGGCAGACACTTCCTCAGGTTCCAACGCTTTTTTTAAGGGAACCTTTGGTGGCTGAATAGCGGGCAATTGGGTCTTCATATGTGGCTTAAAAGTTGGAATTTGTTGTGGTTTGGAGATGGGTGTTTCAGAAAGAACCTCTTTCACATATTCCTCTTCAAGGGGTTGTGGGTTTCTGATTCTACAGTTTTGTTCAACGGATCCCACGTGGGGTTGTGGGTGTTTGGGTTCATTTTGGGGTTGGTTGGAGTTAGGGGAACTCAAGCAGCAACCCATTTGATTTTTTGGAACAAATCGCGAAGAGTTTTGAGTTTCAGGTTGCAACAATGTAGTAGTAGTGGTGGTGGGTAGAACAATGCAGTGTAGAATGCTGCTGCATGGCTTAGGTTATTTGGTTTTGAAATTTTTGATGGGTAAGGGAATGAAAAGTGATTAACGGCTACTGAAAACAGGGTGATTTGGGGAAAAGGCTATGAGAGGAGATTTGGGATGTGGAGAGAAAAAGTAGAACACAGAAAAAAAAATAGGAACTAAGGTGAATTTAGATTGTAGAGGTTGAGTGAAGCAAGAACATGGTTGGAGCCGTTTAAATAGCCTTCATCTTTCTCTGGATGAAGGACACACTTGCATCCAACAATCTTAAATTCTGTTTATGCTATTAGAAATCAATTTTTTTTTGTTTTTATTTTTTCAAATTTTGTGAGAAATGGATTTATATAGTCCACTAAACACATGTGAAATAATATTAACAAAGTTCAGCGTAATTAACTAATTAATAATTGAACTTTTTAAATACTAATCATGTGAATAAAGAAGAGTTTGTTATTTTTTGTATTTTTTTTTTTTTTTGACATGCACTATTTGCTCATAACCTTAATTAGCAGGATAAAATGAATCTACAACATGAAATATATTTTCCTTTTAAGTAAATAAATATTTTGAATTTAATCTGCTTGTAAATGTTTAAGTTTAGTTGCGTGACTCTGCATGGGGCAATTAGCAAGCATGGCTATTCCATGACATTCATAAAGGTTGAGCATTTTTTTTCACTAACTTGTCCGTATAGATGAACTTTTTTTAAAAAAATAAGATACAGTGATTTAAAAAGTATTGCCTTGGATTCTTTTCAGTAAAGACTACGTTTTGAAAGCACTTTTAGGTCATTTTTAGTTCTTTTACTTGAAAGTTTTGTTTCATTTTATTATAATGTTTGAATAGATAAGATTTTTAAATTTGAATGATGAAAAAACTTCATTTATCATGGTTTTTTTTTCAATAATATTTTCTCTATAGATTTGAATATGATATTTTCTTTAAATAATTCAAATTTAATTTTACCTAAGTCAACAATGTTGGTATATAAAGTAAGATTTTTTTGTTATTACTTTTTTTTTACCCGATTTATTTAAATTATACTATTTTATCATTTATACTATTATTTTAACTTTGTACTTTAATATACTTAACTATTACCTTAATCAATTATTTATTTTAAATTTGTTAATAATGTTTTAAAATGTAATATATTATTAATATTAAAATGTATAATAGAAAAATATAATACTTGAAATTAAGAAACGTTATAAAACAATCTATCTTCAAATGAAAATGTGAGGGTTTAATAATTTAGCTGAGTTTTGCAGAATTAACATAGATAATTATTTGGTTCTATTCTTCAAAGGTTGGATTGAATGGTATAAATTACAAACAAAATTCCCGTATATGATTTTTTTTTCAAAAACTAAAATAAAATCAATAGACAAAATATTAATAGTACTAGTAATATGTAATGTTTAAATCATATACTTTTAAAAATGTCTTTATTATTAAAATTATAACTTTATTTTATAAAATAAAATTATATTACGAGGATAATGTTTTTAAGAGATGTACTATTCATACAACAACCTGTAGAACGGTAAATATTTGTGTGTGTATGAATCATTTATTTTGTTTGATTTCTTTCGCTTATTCATTTTGTGACATCATATTTATGGATCATGCTTTGTAATTCATGTTAGTTTGATACAACCGTGCTTATAAAACTGTATTCGAATGTAGGGTTTATTAAAAGAAGGAAATTATAGTTTGAAACTGCTTTTGCCAACCCTTTAACTCGAAAGAATTCAAATTCCAAATCTTGGAAAACTACGCGTTGAAGAAAAGTGATTTTTTTATGCTATTTAATATAGCTGTTTTAAAGAGTATAAATTTTAGCACGTTTGCTTAAATGAGAACACTTATTTAATAGAAGACTTGACGAAAACAGGATTTTTTTTTATAATGTGATGATGATATTTTCCCCTCCAGAAAATGGAAAAGATGAATTCAAAAGTGAATTCTGAAATTTAATGCAAGAAATTGAGAAGGACGACCTAAAAAAGGCAACTCTAAAGTTTATGCAAGAATTGGAAAAGATTATTCAAAAGCTAAACATGGTGGCCAAGGCTGTCAATATCATGCTAAAGAACGTAAGGAAAATAAAGATGGATGCCTTTTGAATTGTCACTTAAGAAAGAAACTAATTTGATTTCAAACCAACAAAACAAATACACAGAGAAAACTGTGAATACGTGAAAAATTATATTACATTCATATATATGTCCTTCTCGTATTTATATTTGTAGAAAGATTAAATATATTTATTTAATTTCTATTTACATAAAATTAAATTTTTTATAAGAAAACTTTAATAAGTGATTGGTCCTTATTATTGTTACTATTGAAAAAATAATTTCCCATTTCGGTCTAAAATATTCATATTTATAAAATCTCAAACGCATTTTCTGAGCACCATAATCATGAATAATAAGTAAAATAAGAAACATATTACGTTTTTTGTTTCTTAAACATATCAATTGTAGAATCTTAGTTTTTTTATAATTCTAATTATACAAATTGGTTCTTTTAGTTATAGCGATTGTAAAATTTTGGTTTCTCCGTCATTGTTTTATTAAAGTAATTTAATTCTATTTTTTATTATTTACTCATGCAATACTCACTGGTGAAAAAAAATATATATCACAACTACCATATCTAAAAAAAATACAGTTTTTACACTGTTAAAAACCTAGAAACAAAAATTGTACAATTATATGTCTCGAGAGCCTAAAAGTGCAACACCCATAAGAAGACAATCACTTTAACTTGTCAAGAAGGCTTACTTCTCAAACAAACTTTAAACTTTCAAAGAAACTTCATAACTTTTTAATCATTTTACAAGAATAAACCTGGTCTTACGGAATTCTAATAAATTTTTAATATCTATATTGATAACTACTAAAACTATCCCAATATGCACCCATCGAAATGGTAAGATAAATTAAATCAAATCGTTTTTTTAGTAAGTATGTGTGTATATATATATATATGATCATTATTAGAACAGTAAAAATATAAGACAATCTGTAAAATAATATTGACATAAATTAAATCAGATAAACTTTTATTCAATTCATTAATTTTGTGGTTTAAGTGGACTATAAAATAATATTTGTAGTTTTTAAAAAATAAAAAAATTATTATTTTATTATATTTAAAATTAAAAAATATTTTCATTAATATTATTTAAATTTTAAAAATACATAGTTTATTTTCAATTCTTTATAGTTTTTAAAAAACTGACCAATATAACCTATTGGCACCGAATCAGACAGAATTTTATGAATGTGGTTTAGTCGGGCTGCCATTTTTGGTACCTCCATTGATAGCTAAATTGATCTTATGAAGCTCATCATCACCAAGAACTGAACAAACTTATGTGGATACCTTGGATTCGATATAAAAAATAAAGGATACACCCCCCTCCACACCTTTTCTGATCAGCATCAGTTTGTTTAATTCTAATAGACAATAAAAACAAAAACCCCACCAAGATTTACCCCAGTAAGCATTTTACCACGATATACACACAGAACCCCCATATGGTACAAAGGTACCCCCCCAAAACTTTCCATATTTCGACAGATTTTATATGGTTCAGGAATGTATTGTAACCAAAAATGATTACTCAGTACTCCAGCTTTCAATTGTTTTACCGTCAGTCCCCACAAGATGTTGAGAGACAGCCACTAGCCAGCCTGTAATAAGTCAGAACCCAAAAGAAGAATACCTCACTATTCATTTCTCTACTAGGCTATCCTCCTGATGAATGTAACGGTAACACCATACATGGCTTCAGGACAATAATATAGGCTCTCGGTAGTACGCTGCTATAAAGTAGTACCAAACTCTAATTCAAAACTAAAGTCCAGTGAGATAAGTTTGAATGTCAACTACCAAATAAACCCAAATTGAGTTAAGATCAACACTTCAAGAGTATTAAAATCAACAGCTTTAAACAATTTCTCAAATAAGAGGTAAACACTTATTACTTTTAATGATTACAGTAACTGGTACAAGTGAGTTCCAGTTTAATAGAGAAAATGAGTACAAGTAAATGAGAACATATACAATCAACTTTGAAATCTGCACTTTCCAAATAATAGGTGTTGGGGTTGCAGAGGAGGAGGCGGAGAAAAGAATGGCAGGCAGCACATGCCCATCAACAGCATGTAGTGAGCCTGCGCTCCTTACATATAATGCACATTGGAGTGAGTAAATAAAAGAAAAAAAAAAGATAATGGATCAAGAGGATGTCAGCTTTGAGGGAGATGCAGTTCGATCCGATTCAATCATGGATTTAATATAGAATTCACCTGCTTTGTATGAAGACCTCACCATGGGCCCAGATGCCACATATCGAAAGCCCTATAGGCAAAGTAGAATCAGTTCGTCATTCATACCACATGATATTGTAATTAAATACCATATGCAACTTTTATAGTATTACAGTTTTTCCACAAATCATCATGATGCTGGATGCAACAATTAAAAGGAGAGAAATGTTCCATGATTGCACTCGCTTGGTGATGAATAGAAATAGAATGTCAGGTAAAGATGCTATTGGCAGGTCCCATGGGTCCAGGTGTGCTAACTCCTAAGAATACATAGGTAATAACAAGCCTGAATTTACCACGGATTAGCAAGATACGATTATTTTACAAAAAATGAATAAGCAAAATGATGCAGGAAATGTTTTTATATGCCCCAAATTTTGAGACAATAATAAATACAGGCAAGAAGCACTAGTGTATTAAGTTTTATGCCACTCAAATATCTACTATACACCAAGATAACATAGGAAACAACAACCAAAAATTAGTATTGTACAGAACTGATATCTAAGATTACATGAAGGCCAGAAAAATTGATGAGAAAATATCCTATCAGTAATTACAGTAGAAATTATTGGATTTTTGGTATATAGGAACGACCAGGAAAAGAGTCTGAATAAGGAGTTACAATAAAATGATAAAACACTATATATTTTTTATGCCAAAACTAACATAATCCTAACCAAATAAGAAGTCAAGTCATGAAATATAAGGAAACCTGGAAGTCAAAGAAATAGCAAAACAAAAATTATTATTTTCAAAAGAAATAGAAAAATAATCTACAGATAAAATCTCTAAGATACTCTAAAATATTTTGATACAATATTGGTATCACAAGATATTCATCATATCTAACAATTACTTTTGGAAACCAATTAATTATAGGATATAAATGCTATCTTTTTCAACAACTCCAGGGAATTCACAAAAAAAATGAGTATTTCTCCGAACAAGAATAAGTTAAATACAAACACATGAACAAAAGACTCACCATTTCCATGCCAAGAGTCTGATACTTATTAAATGCCTCTGGTGTAACATATTCAGATACTGGCATATGGCGCTTTGAAGGTCTCATGTATTGCCCAAATGTCATCACGTCAACACCAGCCGCTCGAACCTTCTCCATTGTCTTTACAATCTGGCCAGGTGTTTCCCCACAGCCTAACATTATTGAAGTCTTAGTGAGTGTTCCAGCAGGAGCATATTCCTTGGCCATCATTAGAACCTTTAATGACTGCTTAAAATTAGCACGATGATCCCGTACAACATTCTGTAGCTCTTCAACTGTCTCGATGTTATGTGCAAAGACATCTAGTCCTGATTTGGCAACCTTCTCAACACAGTCATCATCTCCTCGGAAGTCCGGAACTGTTTCAACAACAATGGTGCAGAAGTCATCAAAGGAAGACATTTTGAGTTAGTATTTAAAAAGGTTTTTAATTAAGCATAGTACCCCAAATAATTCTCCATCTCACAAATATATACTAAGATTGATACCTGATATAAAAATACAAAATAAAACCAAATTTATTCTCAATGACCTGTAAACAAGATCTCTTTTTAATTCTATTAAAAGCCATACCATAAGCATATCACATTTTCAGTAATAAAAATACTATGTCTATGAAATTCAGCAATCGACACTGCATGGGAAATTAGCACTATAGGTACCACCTGATTCACCTTGCAACCTAATATCCTACACTTGAAACCAAAGATGGCACCTTCCATTCATACCCATTGTCCACTAACTATAACAGCAAACCATATAATTTTCTAAATAGAACTAGGTGCCCACCTATCAGAATTAGGCTTGGCTTGGTTTGTTTGTTATTTGATAGAACCAGATGACATACTATTTTCAGAAACTATAAACATTCAAATGCATACCTAGGGCTTCTATCAGGATATTAGGCTTCAGTACCTTCAGCTTCTGCACTGTTTCAGTAAAATGACCACTCCCTTGATCAGGTAAATCATCACGGTCAACACTTGTTATAACCACATAATCCAGACCCCATGATGCAATTGCTTCAGCCACATTGGTGGGCTCATCAGGGTCAGGTGGTGGAGGAGTCCTCGATGTCTTAACATTACAAAATCTGAAAATTAACAAAAAATTAAATGGATACAACTATAATGAGTCGTGCGTAATCACCTTACCTGAAGTTAGACCTTATTACATCCAATACTTCTTTGGAAAATTATACCTACCTTCCTTGCCTAGTAATGACTGTGTGTGTAGTTTCCCAAACAAAAGGATGTAATGTGTAACAAGCATAACCGTAAGAGAAGTCAGCTATAGCAAAGAACAGTTATAGTTATCAATTGGACAATTAAAAAATTTAGCATCAAAGCTTGTTATACATCCAAACTCAAATTTAAACACGATATTCTATTTCAGTGATTGCTAATCGACATATTGAGTCACTGGTTATCGAGCCATTATAGGATTACATACAGTCCTCTAAACTTGTCAAGTCATGAATTTGAAGGAAATGTATTCGAGATCTCCGGTTCACTAATGATATGAACAAAATAATATATCATGGCGGAGCTTTGTTGGATGTGAGAGGGGCCTTTGCCCACCACTTTTTTTTTGCATATATAAATAAAAATAATTATTTTTAATTTTAGTATATTTTATATATTTGTCATCCCAAAAAATTGTGTACATCTATTTAGACAGCGGCAAAATATTTCCTGAAGCTCCGCCAATTGTATATATACAAGTGTGCGACAGCTCTCTCACTTCATGAGCTAGTGTTTGGAGTTGAGTAACCCAAATTCTACATGTAATAATTACAATCTCAGTCAACCATACGTGCTAAGCCAATAAACAACTCAATCTCTACAACATGTTTACGGCTTACGTAGAATTCATAACATGAGCACAGAATTATTCCGTGTCAATTTTGCTACTCAACCGGCGAGTTCTATCAGCTCTACTTATCAATCAAACTGAAACACGCCAAGGATTATCTACTCTACCTACTTTTCCAAATCTACAACAAGTTTCCTACAACCCGCTTTCAAAAAACAAATAAATGCACCGATTACAAGATAAATAAATAGTGAAACACAGAAAAATAAAAAGAAATGATTGGATTATTACCTGCAACCTCGTGTACAAGTGTCACCAAGAATCATAATTGTCGCGGTAGCAGTGCCGGTCTCGCCGCCGGACCAACACTCGCCCAAATTAGGGCACCGAGCCTCCTCGCAAACAGTGTGAAGCTTCAATTCGCGGAGCTTCTTCTTGATTTGTACGTACTTCTCGCCGCCGGGAACAGCCTCCTTCATCCACTTCGGCTTCGGAAGCGGCTTCTTCTTCGTCCCAACGTCTACCGAGTACGCGCTCTCCGATTTCATCGCAATGAAGTCCGAAAGAGACGGCGACTCCTCCGCCAGCCGCTCCCGGAGCCCTGCCAGGGTCTGCGAGAATTGCGTCGGGGCCACCGGAGAGGTTGCAGATGATGAACTTAAGAGTCTCGCGGCGCATTTGATGTTTCCGGCAACGCTTCTAATCCGCGAATGCATCATCATCTCTCTCTGTCTCGGACAATCACAGATCGCCTAAGGCAGATAGAGAAGAACATGAGGACGAAGATTCACGCATAACACCAACCACCCTCTGTTTGGGCCTCAACATTGCTTGGAATCATGTTGGCCCAACTTTTTAATTCTATGGGCCTATGTTATAATAACTACCCATTTTCGGCAAATCTCCGTAGTTTCTTCTGTCATATCTTCAAAAATATTGAAATTACACATTTTAGATTTTACAATTTAGAATGTAAATTTCCTATTTTAAATTCTATAATTCTAAATGCAAAATTTTATGATTTCAGATTGTAGAATCACGATATAAAATGTGCATTTTTTTATTGTGGAATCTAAAATACAAATTTCTATTTTAGATTTTATAATCTGAAATATAAATTCAGGTTTGTATTATGAATTCTATAATTTAAAATATATTAATTTGTATTTTAAATTCTATGACTCGAAATAACAATTTTGTATTTTAGATTCTACAATTTAAAATATATTGAATTCATTAATTTGTATTTTAAATTGTGCAATCCAAACTATTAAAAAAAATAACTGTGTAATCCAAGATAAAAAAAAATATGTATTTTGGATTGAAAATACAATGTATTTCTACTTAAAAGACAAAGATAAGGGACTGATGCAGTTCAGTTGAACGTGGGAGATATTGTGGCAGTGACACTAAAAGTGAGGACTACTATGGCAATAGTACTGGAAGTAGAGAGTTGTTGTAGTTGGAGGTGGGAGTTCTTACGGTTGAGAAGGGAAAGAAGGGTGTTTACAAAGAAGATGATAAAGTGAGTAAAATTGTCATTTGGTTTTTTAAATAAAGGTGTAGGAAGAAGGCATGGAGACACACAGAATATGTAAACTCAAATACTCTATGAACTCCATACTTCTATTTATATTTGGATACTTAAGTTTTGGAATACAAAATTTCATAGTCACATTTCATAATACAAAATAAAAAATATGTTTTGATATTGAGGTTTCTTTCATGTATTGGATATGATATGTTGTCACTAGTGTAGAAAAGGTTTAAGAGAGCGGTTGTTTTAGTAATTAGACCGTGGTTTCGAAATCGTTGTCTATTAACATGTAATATATTCTATTGAGTTATATACAGCTATTGTTATAGAACCGTTGTCTATAAGTTACATATAGACAAAAAATTATTCAAAAAAATAAAATAAAAACAACACCAACCTCAAGGTAATGACAACGGGGGTGGTGAAGGGCAGCAACAACGATGGAGGGAAAGCGAAGCGCAAGAACCTTAAACAATGAACTAATGGAAGAATGGAGTTAGAACTTACAAAGGTACCAGTGGTGGTGGAGGAAAGTGGAACGCGGTGATGTTATAATGAACACGAACCTTAAACAATGAATCAATGGAAGAATGGAGGAAGAATAAAAAATGAGGGTAGGAAGAACTTACAAAAACAATAAGTGAAGAGAACGTTCAAAAGAGTTGAAAAGAGAGCGCGAAGAAAAAGAAAGAAAACATAGAGAACAAAAACATAAGTGGCACGGAACTTGAAATTAAGGTTAATAACGACGGTGTAGATAGCGATTGTAAGAGAGAATATACAGCAATTGTTGGATTAAAACTGTTGTCTATTTCTTCTGTGATTTAAATAAACAATGGCTCCTTTTACAAGTGTTGTTTATCTATTCGTTTTAATTTAAAAAATGGTATTGCACTTTTATAAACAATGTTTGATAGTAAAATATTGTATATTAACTTTGGTAAATAAGTGTTTTTACACGTGTTGATTCCTTTTATCTTATTTAAGCATGAATTAAATGGTTTTTATATAAGTAATTTGATGGGAAATTTTTAAAGTGGAGTTAATGAAAATGTATTTGGAACACTCATGTTAGTGAAGAGATGTTAGTCAAATTTATAGAATTGCAAATTGAAATGATGAGGGTTCAATAATAAATATCCCTATATAATAGATAAAGGAGATATAAAGAAAACCGATTCTAATTTGAGTTTTGATTGATGTGGCTTTCACAAAATTAGTTGACACTTGATGAGGTTATTCTTCTGGTCACGTGGGTATCTATTTTATACCTTTATTACATTACATAATATATATTCTATATAATATTATTTTGTAATCTTATCATACGAAATACGTTCCCAAGAAAATCAAAATATTAAGTTGTTGTATGTATTGTTTATTATAAATTTGGTTTTTAGACAAGTAAAAGAGTTTCTGATCCAATAAGTTATAGTTTATGGCTGGGTACTTAATAGATTTTTTATTTATTTATCATATGTTTATAATAAAGAGTGTACTTTCTAATGATCTAACATTAGATTAGATAAAGATAAAAAAAAAAAAATTAGCAGCACTAAGGAAGAGGCACACGTTTCGATTTGAAGCAGTGGGCAATTTGTCTTGTTGTGAGGGTGCAGACACATATGCGTCACAGCCAATACGATGGCCTTGGTTGTCAAAGATGCCCATTCGTTTCCTTTTCTTTTGTTCTTTTCTTGCATTCATCGGAATTCGGAACCAAAATCTTGGTCTTTTACTTTCTAAAAATTAGTTGAAGTCAAATTTAATTGAGGATTGTGATCTCTGTATATTTGTGTTATAAGAAAATATTTATTTTACTTGCTTTTATTTTCTCTATGGTCCAAACATTTTTTGTACCACCTTCAATTGATTTTAATCCAAAAAAAATTAGCACAAAATAAACTTTCATATTCACCCATATCTTTAGGAAAATGTGGTGAAAGCGTTAGATTACAAATACCTAAAAGAGGTCTCAAATTAGAATATAATTGTTCTTTAATAATTATTGGCTTCAAATTCATCCACAAATATGTTTAAATAAAAAATAACATTGAACTTGTTGTCATGATCCATTCTTAGTCGAAGGCAAGATACTTTCTTATTTTCTTGAAAGATATCGGAACAAGAAAGAGTTTTTAGATTGTTAGACTACTATTGAAGACACATTTCGTGACTTCATACACTATGATTTTACCATAATGAACAAAATAAATAAAAAATGAGTGTATATATAAATATAATTCATAATTTATGTTAATTTATTTATTATTCAATTACTATTTTATTGATTAATTTTTTTTTTGTTTTTCAATGTAATTATTATATAAATATAACAATATTTAAAAGAAATAATCTATTTGATGTATACATTTCATATTTTTATTTTATCTTTAAATATATCTTAAAGTTAAAAAGAATATACAATTACATACTTTTTCTTATATAACTATTATTATAAATTTACCACGTTTTTATTTTAAATTTTAAATTAACATTTATAATATTAAATAAAATCATTAATTTTTTTTTTATTTCAATTTATAAATTTTATTGTAGTTAATTATTCTAAAAATATTAAGGAATAAATCTTTTGGATAAAATTTTGAAAAAATCAAAATATTATAATAATGTATTAACTTTAATATAAAATTAAAATTTTGTATTAATATTTTATATTGCTAGAACTAACATTTTAAAAATATTTTAAATTTTCTAAAATCGTTATTTCTAAAACGAATGTGAATGCTGACCTTTAGAAAAGCATGTGTATTTTGATTAATATTTTGGTTGTAGGCTATTTTTATTCTATTTTCTAAAAATGATTTTTGGGGTTACAAATTTATATGTTGTTACCTTCTTACAGAAAAAAATGAGAAATCGTATAAAATTGAGTGGGTATTAGATTACTGACACAAAGTCCTTCACAATCATTGAGTTCAACACGTGAAGAGCATAAAAAACTGGCGGCTCTCACCTAAATAAACTCTTTTCAAATTCGTTACATTCTTACCCGTGTATAACATTTGTTTTAATATACTACTGGTCAAATTTATTAGTCTAAGTATAATTGTGATCCATGTATAAAATCTCAATCCTCACATAAATTTCACCTTGTTATTACTTTTAACTTATGAAAATATGCAAATATTTGAAAGGAATATATTTACATTCTCCTTAAATTTCATCCACAAATATTTCTAATGTTTTATGTAACATTTGTTATTACAATTATATAGTTCCTTTATTATACTCATCACACTTATATTTACCTATATATATATATTTATTATTCTAAATATTTTAAGATAATTTTTTTAATAGAAAATCAAAATACATATACACACATGCATAAAAGAAAAATATACCCATGATAAAAGAAAAATATACAAAAACATAATAAAATCATTTTATAACCCCTTAGTCTATCTATATTGAGACATTTTTTATGCAATATCATGCTTCCCTATAACACAATCATCATAGTTGATAATAAACTATATAACAAGGTGAACTAGAGTTTTAATATGTATTAATTAAATCATATACACGTATTTCAATCACATTTTATCCATATATTTTAATGGATACAATTTTAATTTATAAGATTAACATTTATCATAATCAAGTGTTTAAATCTCAGTCCAACTAGCTACCTCTCATATCATAATTCAAAGACATTAACATCACAAAACACTTAACTCTACTTTAGGAATATTCACATGTTAAATAAGATTCAAAGATTTGCATTTTTCATACTAAATTCACTAAGTTGTCATCATGATAGAGATACATAACAGGGACTACACTTATGTGACCGAGTAAATTCATTATGACCTACCAAACTTAATTCTTTTTCACACAACACACTAGGTTATATAAATCTCTTTCGACTCTCACCACCTAACATTTTTCTCTATGTAAGTCATATATTAATATAGTCTAGATCATCTCCTTCAAAGTCCCAAAATCAATTCACAACCTAAACATCTTAAACATAGTATTCCATTCCTAAAAATAACTATGTTCATAACACCACGTGTTATATCACAACCAAACCATCATAAATTTTAGTTTATACATATACATCAAATTGATTTTAAATGCTAATAAATTAAAAATTCATCATTCATTACAATATAAAAATGTTTAAATATAACAATAGGTAAATATATTTGAACATTTAAAAATATGGTACAATTACCTTTTTGGTCTTACATTTAGGGTCAATATTCAATTTACTACCATGGTTTTTAAAAAAAATTAATTTGGTCCTAAGTTTTTTTTTAAGTATGTAATTTGGTCCCTTCTTTTAAATTTCCACAAACGACGTTAACTGCTACTAATGATGGGAGGAGAGGATGTGCATGCGGCGAAGGCAGAGGTCGATGACGAGGGTTGCGAAGATGCAAGGTTGTTGTAGTGAGGGGGTCGAAAAGGGGAAGAGACTTAGGGTTCATAACATGTGGACTCCATCTATGCATTATTGTCCCACATTGTGTGCCACATCATCAAAAGTAAACATCGTTTGTGAAAATTTAACGAAAGGAATCAAATTGTATATTTTTTAAAAAACCTTCGGATCAAATTGATTTTTTAAAAAACCACCGTAGTAAATTGAATATTGATCCTAAATGTAAGGACACAAAATGTAGTTATACCTAAAACTATATTTCTTCAAAGTTTATAAATCTCATCCCGCTAGCCTTTTGCTCCACTAGCAAATTAAACCCATGTTGCACTTTGCCCAACCACCATTTTGCTAGCCCAACCAAAGGCATCGACACACCCAATAACTTTCAGTCACCTTATGACTACACCATTAAGTGTTTTTCATAAATATCTTAGTGACCAAATCTCTCAATTATTCAATTTTTTTTTCCAGTGAGAGTTGTCTCACCCATCAACCAAATCACTAAGAGTTTTTATTTAAATAGCTCGTCCATGTTCTTACTTAAATTAATTTCGCCTGACGATCATTAGACTCATCCAGTGAATCTGCATAAAATTATAAATTCTAAAGGATAAGGTATGAGTCGTACTTGGTTTAGGCTAAGTTTTCAATTCATTTTTCTACCAAACATTGAATAACAATATCAACGTGAACCAAATTTATCCCATATACAATATTCTAACATAAAATCATACATACAACCAAAATTTCAAAACATTCAAAGCAAGATAGAATTTTATTTCAATTACAATTCAATCAACATACAAATTCCTCCAAAAGTTTCAAAACAATGCGACCGCATTACCTTTATATCCCAATTGTCTACTCTAAGATACTATTGAAAACAAAAGTAACTTTTTCTATTTGTGTTAGCTTATTCAACCCAAAACCAATCTCCAATGTCACATAACTCATAGAAATGTCAAACCTATACACAAATATTTCTGATAAATGATCTAAACATACTCGATCCTGGACTAACAAAGACCCACATTTATTTTATAAATCCCACATGCATCAAAGTCCTTCATACATACAAAAATTTCTCAAAACTAACTTAAGAAAAATGGATGAAGAGAAACTTAATTAAAAAAAATTATAATTAGATATATATGTTCCATTCTCCATCAAGATTCCTATAATCCTATAAGAGACTCCAATCTTCAAAAAAAATCAAATCTATTATATTTCTAGATTTTTTTTAAATAATTAACTTTTGAAATAAAGTTTAAATAACTTTTAGTGTTTATAAACTTTACATTTTAATAATAAAATATTTATATTTTATTTCAATTCTAATTGTAAACAATTTTGAACACAATGTAAACATAATTCTTCGTGTAATTTTGTTAAGTTTCAACATATAAAAATGAAACTATAGAGATTTATATACTTTTTTTCTTGCTAATTTGCTAATGAAAGCATGCAATTTCGTTTTATTCATGAAAAGGTGCTTTTGTTCACGTGCTTTTGATTTTATAAAATTAGTACGTACTTCTAATTAAAATTGATTTTAGTTTCTATATTTGTCAAATGAATAAAATTAGGTGTCTAATTTTAAAACATTAAATTTTTATGTAATATGTGATAATATCACTAATAAAATTAACAAAAAAAAAAATAACAACCTCTTATTTTCAAGAGTTGAAAATGTATTATCTTCAATTTGTAAGGGACAAACACTAGATATTAAAGTAAACTAAATATAAGTTTGATCAGTACAGAGATAAAAAAATAATTTTTTTCTCAAATATTAACATTTATTTATTACCAAAAATACTTAAACTCAAAGTAAACCATTTTTTATTTGATTCCCTGACAGTTGAATCAACAGTTACATCTATATATTCTAAATGAACTTTTTGAGTTCTGTCTGACTCAAATTAGATTAATGGACTTTTAAAATAATTAAAAAAAAAGATTAAAAACAATTTGAAATTTAGAAAATTAGAAACAAAATATATAAATCAATAAATACAGTTATTTTAATTTTTAGATACTAATTTAATATGTAAATTAGTATATATGCTTCAATAGAATAATATCACTTTTATTTATTAACTTCATAATTATTATTTAAAAAATGAGCCGATTAAAAAGAATCCATTTTGCTTAGTTAAACGGTAACCTAAACAGGTGAAATAAAAAATAATCTAAATAATCCAGATTAATTTTTTTTTACATGATCCCAAGGTAAATTGTTACATTTTTTTAATAAGAAATTAAAGTTTTTCTAATAATAATAATTCTGTAAGTTAAAAATTGCCAAGAGTATTCAAAACAAAACAAAAATTAGTGCAGTAGGCCAATTCATCAAGGTCACGCGGAGCCACGGCACTTGATTGCACTCTCCATCACCGTGCATATGTTAAAATGAGCAGCTCCCACATCATAACCATAGAAAATGAATTAATGTTAATTAATACTAGTAAAAGCGAGTACTTGAAAAATACATAAAAGTTATTAATTAAGAAACATATAATATATTTTCTTTATTTAAATTGGGTACTATAATTTATTTTTCAATTTAATGAGAAGTGTTTCTGTCACAAATCCAATTTTCTTCTCACTAAACAGCAGAAGCACGATGGATATAGTTGTTGTATTTGACAAAATAATTGACCGGTTGTACAAGGGGACAAGACAAGGCACAACTACACACAATAAGCACTCTATTATTAAACATCAAACATGGGCAGCATGTCGTGGTAGAGTAACCTTACGCGTTCACCAGGGAGCGTGGCAACACTAATTTCACCATTCCATAATAAGACACTCCTCAAACAGCAGAAGCACACTCACTCCCCTCATTCCACTTCTCTCTAGTTTTTAGAGAGAGAATAGATTGTTTGTTGTTTGTTTTTCAGAATAGAATTTCCCTCAGAGCAGCTTTTCCTCTTGTTTCCAGCTTTTTCAAAAGCTTGGGATTTTTGCCACAATTTTCAATCACTTTTCATCATTATTTTTATTATTATTATTATATTCTTTATGCCAAAAGCTTTTGTGCTTACGTTCACCACTCAAACTACTAAATAAGCTCTGAATCTTAGACGTTAAGTTTATTTACAGACTCTACAAACTAAACTTCATTTTTTCTGTTAGCTTATGGTTTTGATATCGAGATTTTCAGCATTATTTCCCAACCTTGTTCAGTTTCTCTCTTACGTAAGTTCATATTTGTTTCTCAGATTAATCCCTCATGTTCATGTTTTATAGTACTCTACTCAACTTTATCTTTTTTATGATTTTTTATGCTTGTGGAATAACGGCTTTGTTTTAGTGTTTTTGGGGGATTGAATTTTCAGAAGAGGATGGTAAGGCGATTGCTTTCAAGGGAAAGTAGTGAGCAGAAGATTAACATTGAGCTTGGAAGAACCGGTGAGGAGAGATCTGGTTCACAGTACAAGAGAGTGAAGATCCATGGCGAAGTTCTATTGGGATTTCTGTTGATCTGCATAGTCCAGTTTTCACATGCAGACACTGATCCCTCTGATGGTAATGATTCAATCTCCTTTTTGTCCTCACCTATTTTTCTCTAAAGTGATGATTTGGGTTGATAATTGTCCTTCTGTGCCTCTTTTGTTATGTGTCATGCTAAGAGTTTCTCATTTAAATCAAAATTATATAATCTTGTGGTTCTGCTTCTGCCTCAGTCTCTCATGACTACTTTTTTTTTAAGTATCATGCCTTTAGCTTGGGCAATGTGCAATGGCTACTAAATATGTGGCATGGGGTGGAATTATGATGTTTGTTCTGTTACTCTTAACACATTATTTCTTGATTGTTTTCATCTATCTGTGGTGCGTCCTAAGAGTGTTAAAGTTTTGTAATTGGAGCAGTTGCAGCAATAAATAACTTATATACTGCATTGGGCAACCCTGTTCTTCCTGGGTGGGTTCCTAGTGGAGGTGACCCGTGCGGACAAGCGTGGCAAGGTGTTCGATGTAATGGTTCAGTCATTCAAGAAATGTACGTAACCGCTTTCTCTTGCTTTACTTCACATTGATTGAAAGGTCACAAAATAAATAACCAGTTGCTCTTTGTCATTCATGACAGAACTCTGAATGGTGCAAACTTGGGAGGAGAACTGGGTGACGGCTTAGGAAGTTTTGTTTCTATCAGAGCAATGTAAATACCTCTCTCTCTCTTTGCTCCCCTCTTGCTGGCTTGCTTTTCATCCATCTTTTTGGGTGTCCTCAGGCATGTGCATGGCATGAACAATTCCATTTGTTAATGTGTATGTCTGCATCTGTAGTGCATTTCCTCGGTTCATGAATTTCAGTGGTCGTTCTTCCTCACTGTTTCTCCTGCATTACCTTTTCCTTTTCTTTCATGTTTCTGGGGCAGAGTTCTAAACAACAATCACATTGGGGGAAGTATTCCATCCAGTTTGCCAGTCACTTTGCAACAGTTGTATGTGGTGACAAACTTTGTGATACTATTTCTTCCAACACATTCGTGCAAAATAAATTGATGGTTTGTACTTTTGCAGCTTTCTTTCAGATAACCAGTTCACTGGTGGTATTCCAGCCTCTTTATCTACGTTGACTGAATTGAGTGACATGTGAGTTTATTCCATTTTGTGTCTCTATCAAGTTCTAATGATAGATGTTAACTGTTATGCAAGTTTATTTAAATGAGATTGAATTATCCCCTTTCAGGTCTCTTAACAACAATCTTTTAACAGGAGAAATACCAGATGCATTTCAGTCTCTTACTCAATTGATCAATCTGTAGGGACTAATTGAATTATTCTTCAACTACGTACATATAACTTTGCATGGAGATCGTTTTAGCTTCATTACATATAAAACTTATTTGGTGAACCGTGAACTGCTGTGCAGAGATTTATCTAATAATAATTTGAGTGGGGAATTGCCTCCATCAATGGAGAACTTGTCAGCTCTGACCAGCGTGTGAGTATCTTGCCCAAATAAGATTACTTTTTTAACGTATTTCTCTGTTCTCTGCAATCAATCTAACTTCTTCATTTGCAGACATTTACAAAACAATAACCTATCTGGGACCCTGGATGTTTTACAAGACCTTCCACTGCAAGATTTGTACTTCTCTTAACACGCTTCTTATAAATTTTGTATGATTTTAGTTTGGTTAAAATAAAAATCAGTTCCTACAGTTTCATCCAATAAGATTTTGATCCCTGAGAGACCAGTGCTTTAATAATGGGAAAGTTTAAAGATAATTTCTTCACAAAGATAACCTTAATAAGTAAAAATGACAGTGATTAAAATCTAAGAAAATGAAAAATACTAGACAAATATCTTATTTTTTAATGGCAGGGACCAAAATCCAAATTAAATAAATAATAGAAACTAATATTCAGATTATGGGAACTGAAAATAAATTTGGTGAAAATGTAGTGATTAATTATTTTTTTTGACCAACTAATGTAAAGAACTGTTGTTGATAAGGGTTGTAGGGATTTTTGAACCATTTGAATTTTATATAGAATTTGATGGCCTTAACTTTTTAATCACATTTATTCTCTTTTAAATGTGTGCCTACTCTGCCTATTTGAACAGGAATGTTGAGAACAACCAGTTTGTTGGACCAATACCCCCGAAGCTGTTAAGCATCCCAAACTTTAGGTGAAAACCTTGAAGTATTGCTTCTTTATGCTTAATTAAGATACTTTGTGTTAGAAAAATGTGAAGATGGACATAGACTTGTGTGAATTGTAATTCATTTTCATGGAAATATTTGTGATCCTGTTAACTACCAAGACGTGCAGTGCTGTAAGTATTCAGAAAAGCAACCAATTGGGTGTTGCGCTGCCTCCACTTATACAGTCAGACGATTGAAACTACACATAATTTACGGTAAAGAGAAAGTCTCAAGTGAAGGTTTTGAGACATACAATTTCAGATGTGCAATTGTGGGTGTGTTTTTGATAACAAAAGTATTAATCAAAATGTCCTTTATTCTCTGTTTCTTTACTGAATTCGATCACATCAGTAATTTCAGTGATAGTGTGTCTTGAAAAAGTATTATGCATATGTAGTTTTGGCACTTCAATAACTGATGGTGATTTATGCAGAAATGATGGAAACCCGTTTAATCTTAATGTCAATGCTACTATAGCCCCAGCACGTCCACCTCATTCTCCAGTGACGGTATCGCCATCAGGAACTGTGGTTTCTGGGACTCCATCCTCTGGACGTTTACCTACTAAACCTACGGATGGACCAACTGTAGCAAATGAATCAAATTCTGTGAAATCGAAAAAGAACACCAAAAGGGTGGTTTGGATATCTATTTCTGGTATATTGATGTTTGTTATTGTAGTACTGGGACTTCTTCTCTTTGTTCCGAGATGTAGAAGTAGCAGAAGAGAAAAGGTTAACAAAAGTTCCAAGCAACATCAAGTTGGCACATATGGAGGTGAAAGACATAATCCTAGAGAATATGAGGATTCTGTCCAACCACCTAGTCAAACTGAGAAAGGCAAATAAATATAACTTTTGGTCTCTCTTAACTTTGTTTCTGATATTTAATTTTCGTTGTTAGGATTTCACTAATATAACCATTGCACTTTCTAATCTTTTTTTATTTATTTAACTTAACAGTACCAAAAGGTGCTGTGGTTAGGCCGAAAAGGGATCATCAAGAGGAGGCAAGGAGAGTGAGGGCAATTCCAAAGCTACAAGGCGAGAAAGAGAAGGATGAACAAAGAATGGGAACACTCCCAAAGCTGTTAGATCATGAGATGGATATGAGTTCACTGGGTGTATATTCCATGCCTTCTCCACCACCACCTCCCCCACCTCCACCACTTACTACTGAGAGTGTGCTTGTTGAACCAACCTCATTCCGCAAAGGGGCTAACTTCAATCCTCGCAAAAAAAGTCCAGTTCCTCCCACTTTTGCAAAAACTTTTACCATTGCATCCCTTCAACAGTATACAAATAGCTTTTCTCAAGACAATCTTATAGGTTTAGGGATGCTGGGGACTGTGTATAAGGCAGAGCTTCCTGATGGAAAGGTCCGATTTTTTCATCTTAATTGCATTGATGTATATGGAATTTACTGATGAAAAGTCGTAGACACTGACTTTTTGTGTGTTTAACTTGTCTACTTCATTGTTATGGTTTATGATTTATTTTCCTAAACTTTAATCACCATTAGGTTACTACTATGATCACATTAATATTATTTTGTTTCTGTAATATCTTAGATGTTCTCTTATCTGGATGGATGATATTTATTTTAGCGCATGTTTAGGTACTGACATGTTTGAATGCATTTTGATCCAAGTTTCTCCATTTGTGTTTCCTTTGCCCCCGAACACTTGTAAATTACATATTTATGGTGATTGGGACTCAAACTTGACATTCACTTTCATTATATGAATTGTTAGATACTTGCTGTGAAGAAACTAGACAAGAGAGTTTCTGATCACCAAACAGATGATGAGTTTCTTGATTTGATAAACAACATTGACAGAATCCGGCATGCAAATATTGTTGAGCTTATTGGATATTGTGCAGAGCATGGTCAAAGGCTTCTTATTTATGAGTACTGTAGCAATGGTTCGCTGCAGGATGCACTCCATTCAGATGATGAATTCAAAACTAGACTGTCATGGAATGCTCGTATTCGAATAGCACTCGGTGCAGCTAGAGCCTTAGAGTAAGTCAATTAACTATCAAGTGTAGACAATAGGGAAAAATATTTTCCCCTAGCTGTCAATTTTTTGTATATAGTCACTTGAATGTTTCCGTTCTCATATTTAATTTCTTCTGCCTGGATTTTCAATTATTTCTCAGTGGATTAATTTAATGCTGGAATTTTTTTACCAGAAACTTGGGATCAGTTCAGTATTAGATGGTAGAACAATTTGAGATTTAGGTTGCCAAAACATTATAATAGTTGTCCATAGACGATAATGTGTATTGATGTGCTACTTTCTGAATCTAACACTGTAATGCTGTTCTCTGACAAGGTACTTGCATGAGCAGTGTGCGCCACCTGTTGTACACAGAAATTTCAAGTCTGCTAACATTCTCCTTGATGATGATGTTTCTGTTCGTCTATCTGATTGTGGTTTGGCTCCATTAATAACTAAAGGTTATGTAAGTCAGGTAAGAAATTATTGCATAATGTATAAATATTCTGCATTATGAGGCACTGGTAAAAGAATACACACTTCGTGTGGACTAACCTAGTAGTCATTGCAGATTATTGTAATTTCATGTTATGTTTAAGGTCCCTCCCCTCCATCATTGCGAGGCAATAACTCTGAATTTGAATTATTAACATAGGCATATGAATATTGATAACTTGTAGCGAAAAGATTAACAAATATTTTCACTCAAAGAAAACTTCAAAATTGTCCTAAAGGAACATGCTCCGTGTGAAATGTAAACTTCTATTTGGCTGTTTCCTCTGAAGTATTGTGCAACTGCATATATCAATAGTGATTAGCATTTCATAAAAAAAAAAAAACCATCGTAATTTGCATTATATAACATTCCAAGCATTTTCAGTTCTCAGGACAACTGCTAGCAGCTTATGGCTATGGAGCTCCAGAGTTTGAGTCAGGAATTTACACATACCAAAGTGATGTTTACAGCTTTGGAGTGGTTATGTTAGAACTTTTGACAGGCCGTCAGTCCTACGACAGGTGAGAGCAAATAACTGAAGTACTTCAGCCTCTATTTTTCATCTGTTTGAGTTACTTCATCTATACTGAAAATCTTGGACAGAACACGTGCTCGAGGGGAGCAGTTTCTGGTGAGGTGGGCTATTCCACAACTGCATGACATTGATGCATTATCAAAGATGGTCGATCCTTCTCTAAAAGGAGATTACCCTGCCAAATCATTGTCAAATTTTGCAGACATTATTTCTAGATGTGTTCAGGTAAGCTTCTTTCTATGAATTTAGAAGTTTCGCTTTGCTTACCAATCTCTGTCTTGGAATTGGACTCTTGGCCTTATATGTGTATCTTATGCAGTCGGAGCCAGAATTTAGGCCAGCAATGTCAGAAGTGGTCTTGTACTTAATAAATATGATCAGGAAGGAATCTCAACAAAGTGAATCAAATGAATAAATAATAATGGAAATGGAAGTGATATTTGAAGATGATTTATATCTACAAAGAATTTCATGCATGATTGCATGTCACCAAGGAGGGCCCAATTAGATTCCTCCATATTCAAAGTGCTAACCCTTCCAACATTCACATGCAAGGAGGTTTTGTTCAATCAGCTTCAGAGAATTTTAGCCATGCCTTGTCACTCCTCGCACTCATGTGTAGTTCACAAATTATTATTATTATTTAATGGTTCACTAAACCATACTATGTTGCAGAGCACTAGAGATTAAATTAAACCCATTTGTTTGATGATAGCTTCCGTATTGTTGATATAGAAATATTATTCATTTTGCATCCTGGCGATTTTGTTAGTCCTTTGATGATGAAAATTTGAAATGAAAATTCTTGTACACATTCAAGCTTTGTAATTCTATATGGTTGTCCGTTTTCGTTGATTACCAGGACAAATTAGTACTTACAGAGTCACCAATTATAAAAAAAAAGTACATGATAGGAAACCTATTATATTTTCTTTAATTCATATTTTTATAGTTGTAATTAATTCTTATTTTCATTCATGTCTATATTAACAAAAGAGGACGTGATGAACAAAAGTTTACGTGAGAGAATGAAAGTATTTCACATTATTATCGCAGAGGTCAATATATAGCCATACGATAACAGAATAATAAAACAGCCCCAAGATTATCACACAGAACAGTAGTAGGAGTTGCACTGGGCATATGTAGCTCATGTAGAAGAGATTGAACCAAACAATCTCATTGAGAACGACTGCTATTGCGGAAATACCGTGCAATTAGATTGTTGCCCAGATACACTCCATAGCGGAAATACCGTGCAATTATTCATATACACATGAACAATCAACCATGATTTTGCATCTCTTTTACATCTGTAAAATTTTCTTTTCTATCTTAAAAATTTGCAAATTTTATATTTACTTGTCTCCTTACATCTGCATCATCATCAAAGTATCTTTTAAAACATTTATTCATTTTATGAGAGTAAGTTTCACATCTTGATGTGGGGTAAGTTGTTTTGAATCTTCTATAATATCTACATTAAAAGTATATAAAACATAAATTAACATAATATTATAAATTTATGATATCATAAATAATATGTACACGACAAAATATAATTATTAAATAAATAATTTAACTTTATAATGTATTATATTTGATTTAAATAATGAGTAAGATAATGAAAAGATGTCCTACTCTTAGTCCAAATATAAATTAATATTGAGTTTACCACATCACAAAATGATGAATTTTCAGCTTTTGTCTTTCTTTCATATTGGTACATGATCTTTCTCGCATTTTCAATCATTGAATCCCACATTTCTTATACTAAGTGAATAGTGGTCATATTCGTATATTTTTTCTAAGAACATCATAAATAAGGGAAGTAAAAGCATGTAATCAATCTCCATCCACCAATTATGAGTCAACGGAGTTTCTTTCACAAATTGTGTATTATCCATGTTATCCTCTTTGTAAGAAGACCATTAATCACTAACAATAATATCTTTGTGTAGGGATATCGTGTGCGGAAGCGTGATAATTTCAACCAAAGATTATGAGAAATTAAAGTAACAAGGAAAAATGAGAATGATACCAGAATTTTTTAGGTGGAAAACCCCTTTGAATAGAGGTAAAAAACCACCGGGCGAGAGAGTCAAAACTTCCACTATAATGGTATTGGGAGTACAATGAATTCCTCTCAGGCTAATAGCTAAATAGCCCCAAAACAAATTCTCTCTATATGGGTTAAACACTTACACCCGGTTAAACACTTACTCCCAAGAGCAAAAAACTAGAGAGTATATGGAGAGAGAGGAAACAAGTGTGTGTTGCTGTTTGTTGTGTGTTACATTGCTTGAAGGAAGCCACTATATATAGTGGTTCTAGGAGACAACAATAATAAATACAATTAATGGTAATTAACCTTCCTTTAATGACAATTAATTGTAGTAAGAAATCTCCATTTGATGACAATTAATTGTGGCAAGTAACCTCCCAATTATGTCAATAAAACGGAAAGGTGAGTCATAACCCACAAATCTCCACCTTGACTTGCCTTTGACCGGAACACTCTCTCGCCAAGAAGTCTTGATTAAGTATGGATAATACCAGCTAAGTTCAGGCAATGATCGAACTTAACCGATGGAAGTGGCTTGGTCAACATGTCTGCAGGATTTTTGGCCGTATGAATTTTTTCAACAATTATATCTCCTGTATCAACAATGTCTCGGATAAAATGGTGTTTAATTTCAATGTGCTTGGTCCTTGAGTGATACTTATTGTTCCTGGTTAAGTGGACAACACTCTAACTATCACAAAATATAACAAGAACATCTTGTTGAAGACCAAGTTCACTTACCAAGCCTCGAAGCCATATAGCCTCTTTCATACCTTCTGTAGCAGCAATATATTCTGCTTTAGTGGTGGACAAAGCCACAATGACTTGAAGTGAAGAATACCAACTGATAGCAGACCCACATAGGGTAAAAATGTAGGCTGAAAGTGACCTTCTCCGATCTAAATCACCACCATAGTCAGCATCAACATAGCCAACTGCTC
>Ga0123342_1002411_pt1 | contig 31034 bp, 17 predicted proteins | sample Turbeawhitnodule_FD_89960 | JGI IMG/M metagenome (GOLD analysis project Ga0123342, IMG submission 89960) | Root nodule microbial communities of legume samples collected from Mexico - Turtle bean Mexico white nodule | ecosystem: Host-associated > Plants > Roots > Nodule | place: Mexico: Nepantla... | reverse complement strand
CCGTCGTTAAAAGTCCAAAAAAATTTCGAAAATATTACAGTATTGCCACCGCCTAGTTTTTAACGATGGTTGTCTCCAAACCGTCTTTGAAAGGTGTCGTTATTGAAGAATTTTGTACTAGTGATGTTGCAAGTTCTAAAGCGTTGTTTGCCAAGGCAAACATGGTTGAAGACAAACTAGTTCCAAAAAGGTACAAGAAAAATAATAATGATAATAAATTTTCTTGTCCCAATGGAACTAACCCCACCTTCAAGAAGAAAGGAAATTGTTTTGTTAGTGGAAGATTAGGTCACCATGCACCTCAGTGCAAACATAGGGTCAAGAATGAAAATTCTCCCAAGACAAATATAGTCACCATTGTTGTGATTGTTTCACAAGTGAACCTTGTGACCAATGTGAGTAAATAGGTAGTAAACTTTGGCGCTACTATGCAAACAAAAATTTGTTTACCTCCTACTCAAGTGTGGGGGATAGAAAAGAAAAAGTTTATCTCGATGATTTCAGGACAACCTATCTTAGGAAGATGAAAGATTCTTCTAAAGCTCACATCTGGTAAGACTCTCGCTTTAATTGATGTGCTACATATGCCATCGATTAGAATTAATTTGATATTTGTAGCATTGTTGGAAAAAATTAAGGTTAAAGTATCATTTAAATCTAACAAGATTATTATGACAAAAAATAATGTTTTTGTGGGGAGGGATATTGTGATCAAGGTCATGGTCATTTTGTATTGAACATTTCTAAAGTTAATAATAAATTTGAGTATTCTACTTCACTACTATAAAATCATTAAATAGAAACCAATTTTTGAAAAAACAAATTAATTTCTATACTAACTAAATTAGATAATATTCTAGAGAGGAAAAAAATTATTGGTATCTAAACCCTAAACCCTAAAAAATTCTTCAAAGCGGGTCAATAATGTTTTTTTAAATAATAATTTTTAAATGTTTATGTAAATTTTTTTCTTAAATAAAAAATTAAAATTATTTATCATTTTTTAAAATTGTTATTTTTGAATAATATTATTATATATTTTTTAATCTTAAACCTAAATATTAGTATATATTTCATTTTTATATGTATTTTGTTCCGGCTAAGGAGATGAGTCTTAGAGAATTATTGAAGGCTTCGTTTTCTTTCTTCCTTCGGGCAGGTTGTTGGGGTTTCACTGCGATCCTTCCGGTCTTCACACTACTCCTTTGGCTCTCAGTTTTGGGTTAATGCCAAATGTGGGAGGTGCCTATAAAAGGCACTCTAACGCTTAAGTCAGTAAAGAGGGTATTCGACACTCGGATGTGTATACAGTAATAATGACGTACCCTAGCAACCTGTCCGAAAGAAGGAAGAAGACGAAGCCTTTAATAGTTTTTTAGGTCTCATCTCCCTAGTAGAAACAATTGGCACCCACAGTGGGACCCGAAGAGGCTCCTTAGCCTCTCAACTAGAGGGATCCACTCCCCTTAAACCTCGATTGGTGGGCTTGTTCCGGTATGCCAATATAGTCCCGCATCGCTCAGGAATTGAGGTCAATGGCAGTTTAAATACACCTTCCTCCATTCACCCTTTGAGACGGGGATGCGGTGATTCCCCTAGAGATGTTGCCCAACAGACTTGAGGTCAGAACATATTTTGAATGTTAAAAATTTATAAAATATTGTTTTTAATTTTCAGTATCATAAGTTATAATAATGTATTTTCTCTAATACTATTTTATATATTATTTAATTAGTTGTATTACTTTATTGATATTAGTTTAACCAGTGATTCAACCATATCCAAATCAGTTTAATAACTAGTCCGTTTTGCAAAACATAACTATTTTGTTAAAAATTCGTACATGCAGAATGCTACCTCTTCGTAGTTACTCACAAACATGTCAAGGATGCAAAACATATTATATTGAGCGATGACAAAATACAATTTATAACAACTAAAAGTAAAAAGATATTAAGAGAATAAAATTTTAAAAAAAAAGTAACGAGTACAAAAAATTGTTTTAGAACATATACTAAATAATACAAGATAATTATTAAAAAAATCCAATTAATAAACAGTTTCGACAAACTAGAGGATACTTTTGTTGTATATAAATATTAAAACACATCCAATTATATATAAATAACTTTTATTGTAGATACCAATGTCACACAGCTCAAAAATCCTTGATAAACTAAATATTTTTCTATACAATTAAATATCTGTACACATAAACGATGAATAACAGTTCAATAATTTTCTGACTTTATGCTAAATCCTTGTGCTATGTTATCCTAGGATATAGTAAACTAAGTATTTTCGCATATTCCGTATTAAAAAAAATAACTTGAAAGGCTTGATCTGATTCAAAATTGCTTTATAGAGTGTGTATTGAGTTCGTTCTGTATTCAACTTTGGGTCTCTACCAAGAATAATCTGCCTATACAAACTGTAACAAAAAATAATTTGAAAGAAATCATATCTTTGAGGAAAACACAAGAATGAATCACTTGTTTAACTGCTAAGCAAACCATGGTGCTACTCCATGATATGTAGCCACCACCAACCAAGGCCAAAGAGGAGTACAAAGTCAATCAAATAATACTCTGTACCTTCCAATCACGTCAATCCTTACCACCCAAAAGTAGGAAATTCTCACCTTAATTCAGGCTTCAGTGATCAACTCAGTTCATCTCAATATTTGTGCCTCTCACAAAAACAATTTACTTAAGCAAGACTCAAAAACTGCTTAACCAAATCATAATGTGAGTAAATTAAAAACCTTCTTTTTTCCACTGTTGGAACTTGGAACTATCTAGGATCCCCGCACATAGTAAAATATCAGGAAGGTGAACACCAGGATGAATAGCTATTGTTCCGCAACTCGAGACAAGGAACAGGGAAAACCTCGGTTGCAAAACCAGAGATATATTCACAACGCCATCTTGTGGATAAGGCTACACCATGCAGGGTAATGTTTTTGAAGCATAAGCCTTCAAATGATGAACCCTCTACACCTTCCAAAACTGGGGCTTTTGTTGAATTTATACTGACCACATTACTTACCAAAATATCTTTGAATATAGGAACAGCTTTTGGATCCCACCCATCATCAGGATGGTCATTTGAACCTCTACTGAACCTAATGGGTATCTTGACTCTCTCCATTCTTATATCACTTATAGAAACATTAGCTACATAGCCTCCTCTGCCTTTGTCTGATTTTATCCGAACACCAGCTGCAGAATCCCACACATGCAAATTCTCAATTGTGATATTTGAAATTCCGCCAGACATTTCACTACCTATGCCTACTCCAGAACAAGTGGGGGTAGTGCCTGATATTCTCCTCACTATAATATTTGTGCAAGGATGTGCCACCGTGATTCCATATTGATCCCAACCACTCTTAATGGCAACAAGATCATCCCCACTTTCTATGTAGTTATCTTCAATACATACGTTTGAACTTGAGTCTGTATTATCAGAAAGGAAATTCATTAGCAAGCTGGTTTGAGTCTACCACTTGCTCCCTGTCAAGCATGATAACAGAATGGAAGAAAAGAGGATAAAGAGTAACAATGGAATAAGACAAACCTGGGTCTATGCCATCAGTATTAGGAGCATTAAGGGGGGCCAAGATGGTCATCCCTTTGATCACAACATTTCTGAAAGAAAACATGGCAGATTATTTGATCTCATGAAGTTTTTGTGGTTAAAAAAGCTAAAAACATAGTAGTGTTAACTAGACCTAGTTTCTTACATGTTCCTACAACTATGATTAGCTAGGATGTAATTGCCCACAATATAATCAATAAATTGAACTGAACTGTGGGTTAACAGCCTCCAAAAGTCACGAAAGATGTGTTTGATTAGGTACTCAATTCAACGAGATCTTATCCCATTATAAAACTTATATCTTGAGTGCTTAAGACAGAGCAAAAATGCTGCAACTGAAGGGGGCTGATAAACACAAGTATTCCTCTGACAAAATGTGATTATTTTCAAGGTATGCTATGAAGGAGTGTTATTTCTGAGTAAATTAAAAAAAAATGTTTTTAGTTAAATGTCAATATGTCTAGGATTTTTTTTTTAAAATTCACAGAAATAAAGATGAAGTAAAATATGGAATCACTACTTTTTGGGCTTGAGCAATATGTAGGGAAAAAAAACCCAAAGATTATATGAAACATGAAGATATTAAATTTCCAAGTTCACATTCCATGGAATGATTTTGCAAACTGTGAAAAAAAGATCAAACCTGCAGTAAACAGGATGGATGGTCCAAAAAGGAGAATTTCGAAAGGTGAGGTTTGATATGAGAACATTATCCGAGTTCATTAGTTCAAGGAGGTGCCCTCTTGTATGCTCCAATGTTCTGTTCCACCAAAGTTCCCACCACATCTTTCCTTGACCATCAACTGTCCCATTTTGTCCTACAAAACCAATAAAAAAAAAATAATACTTTGTTAAACGGTGGCGTACAAATATAGCAAACTTGAATTAAACAATCTCGTCTTATTCCTTTCTAATGTAATCACTAACTGCGTTGAAATCTATAAAATAGTAGTTAAATGTGTAACCTAACCTCTTGTCAGGAGGAGTAGTCTCTTACTATAATTAATCCAAATTGACATATCGTCCTCATAAACTGTTTTTCTAACATTGTTCATGACTGAAGGAAATTCTAACATTTTTCTGACATTTCCTCCATTAATTTGTTGTTGCACCATATGAATTGAAGAAAAAGAAAAAAGCCTTCATGTTTTACCTGTAATAACAACATTACTAATGCCATTTCCATGAATAAGGCTAATATGCCTTCCTCCAAGCCTTTCTCTCCCTCTTCCATAAGATGGCAATGCCTCAATTATCGGCCATTCTTTCGGGTCCTGTGGATCAAAATTTAAATTAATTAATAAACAAAACAGCACTCTCGTCATATTTCAGAAGCGCAATCAACGTCAAGGCATTTACCAAATAAACCAGAATAAAAAAGTCATTAATCAAGCATGATTTGGTCGGTACCATGTGGTTCCTAATTCTACCATTTGTCGCCCCAGAAGTCAAAAAGCAATTTTTCACCTCTTTTCTGAAGAAAAACAACAATTTCTGATAAAAAATAATAATGAAGGTGACTTTTAAAAGGTCCTACTCTAATTTTTTTTTCGTAAAACAGAAGAAAGAAAAAGACAAATGAAAAACCAGGAGCGGAACCCAACCGCATATTCCTCCTCAACCAAGCCGGTTATGATCAATCTTTATCGAAAAGAAACAATTCAATTCGCAAATTACTTATGAACCACAATAAAAACGGAATCCAAGAACAAAGAAAAATCGAGACCTGTGAAGCGAGAATAACGGCACCGTGCTGAAGAAAAAGCGTGAAATTACTGGTGAGATTGAAACTGCCGGTGAGCCAGGTTCCAGCGGGGATATTCAGCTGGCCCCCACCGCGGTTCTGGAAGCGCTGCATGTACAGAATCGCCCTCCGGAACGATTCAGTGTTGGAAGTGGTGCCGTCGCCGACGCCGCCGAAGTCCTGGATGGACCTGACGACCTTCCTGGGCGACCCGTGGCGGAAGAAGGCGGCGCATGTTGTGGGATGGGGCGGAGGGTGGGGAGCCGCAAGGAGCCAAACGGGCCTGACGGGAAGGTGGAGGGAGAGAAAGGTGAGGAGGGTGAAGAGGAGGAAGATGAGGGCGAAGGAGGGTCGCTTGCAGGTGGCGAGAAGCAGAGCTGGAAAGGTTGTTTTGTGGGATTCCATGGGTGGATGACGGGTTTGATTTTGTTAAGGTTGGAAGAGATTGTGGTGGTAGGGTGTGGAGAGAAGGAGCATGGAGTGGTGGTGGTGTGATGTGATAGGTTGAGGTGAAGGTGGAAGAAAGTGCGTGTTGCACTACTATTTGCATATCGGTGGGCGCGTTTCACACCAGGGGAGGGTGGTGCCTGCAAGAAAGAGGAAAATTATAAATTAAGAAAAATATTAAAGTAGGGTGGTGTGGGACCCAGTTTCCAAATTCAAAGATACTTGGATGTTCGTTTTGTTTTGTCTGGTGGTGTGTGCGTGTCAAACTCCCCCTAACACAAATCATGTGCGGCCGTTACTCGCGCTTCTGCTGCCTCCTCCACCCTATAAAAATATCTTTTTCTTTTTTCTTTACATATTTTCATATAAAAATTGAAAAAAATAAATTGATAAAGGTTTATGTTTTTTTATAATTTTCAGTGAATTTGTATTAAAATGTATTTCATTTTATCTAATATCCAAACTATTTTTATTATCTGTCAATTGAGTCTCTGTTCTGCCATCAATTAGAGTGGATAAAGTTTGGTTTTCAAGCAAAATATCATAAATTTGGATAATACTGATTTCATTTATAAATTGAAATGATGCATTTTTTCAAAGATAATAATGATTTCAAAATTTTATTTTTTAATTGTTCGTCTGAGAAGTATTATGTATTTAAAAATAAAATAACATATATTTAATTAAAAATATATAAAAATTAAAGTATTATGTGATCAAAGACTATATAAAAATTATGAAGAGTCAAAACAATGAAAACTTTTATAAGAATTCAAATAAACTACTCAAATTTACAATAAATTTGTAATCAAATTAAGCTTAAATTTAATTATTATATTGTATGATTAAGTTAATTATTTGTGATAATTTTTTATGAAAATTGATTGTATTGATCTTATTTAATAGTGAATTTAATGCCAATAAATAGCAAAGAAATAGAGGTTAAAATGTATTGTAGTAGTTTTTATATTATAGTTTTTAAATTTTAGAATGAATCTGATTTCACTATCTTAAGATGCGTATTTATTAGTTTGTTTTTTAACTAACAATTAGGTGAAGCCACCGTCGCGTGCGGTGGAGTTGACATGGGGAATCAAAAAGCTGCCACCGTCACGTTCATATCTTTTTCGCCCATTTAAATTCTTGTTGTAGGACATGTACGATGTATCCATATTTTATGTGACATACCTTTTTCTGTACCTGGATGCAACTTTACACATGAATACACCGTTTGATAGGTGTACACTTATTTTATTTTTATTTTTTATTGGCTTCGTTTATTAAATTTGAATCTTATTTTAGACTTAGAAAAACTAAGTAATGTTCTTATTTAATTAAAATTATAGAATGTTATCAGATTATTTATAAGTGTTTATTAAATAAAAGGATGGAATGTACTGCATTCTGAAACATGCAACCACAATTTGAAAGTAGGATAAAATAAACAATGTATCAAGAGGAGATCCACTTTTGTTTCACGAAAGTAATATTTTGTTTGTATTTTTTTTATATGAATTTTTTTTACATGTCCTTATAAATAATTAATCCATTTTTCTTTCGGTATATCAGTCTCTTATTGTTGATTTGTGTTTTCAGTTACTGAATCATCTAGTTTAAACTCTGTTATATGGATTTTAGCTTGTTTTGGGCTACTGGACGTGGATCATCACTCAGCTATTGTATTTGATTCAACTCTCAACTTCTAAGTCCAGGATCACTCTTAGGTGGGTGTATACATGCAAGAAGCTCTGATGATAAAATGAGAATCAATATGTTGTTGAACAAGTCACCTATTTATAGTGATAGTTGTTGAGCTTTGACTTGACTGTGCCTTTTCTTTTCACACCTTGCAATTATTAAATATATTTTAAGTATTTTGAGCCTATTTATTGAACTTTGATACAATGTTCTCTTATTCTATTATTTATTTATATTATTTTAACTTTTAATATTTTGATGGTCTTTCGGCCTCTCGGCCTAGTCAGTAATGATTTTAGAAAATATTAAATCATTTTTATTTGTTGGTTAACATTTCTAAAGTTTTATTTAGGTGGAAGTATCTTTGCATCAAAATTAAGAGAGTATTTATAAAGTTTCAACTATTTTTTATATATAAAAAGAAAGTTATAAGCAAGAATACAAAGAAGAAGGATAGATAATTATATATATATATATATATATATATATTAAAGTTCATAATAAGTTTATAAATTAATTTTGTTATGATCGTAGGAGTAATTGACCAATGATAACAATAATTTAAAAATAGCTATGGAGACACTCTTTCACGCTGAGGACATCAAGTATAAAAATTAAGAGTGTTGATGAGAGGTAATACGATAGTGACTATGATAAATTTTGAATAATTTTAATATCATATTAAAAAATAAATTTAAGTTTAACTCATTCTCACATACGACTAAATTGGTGAGTAGTGTGAGATTTGTCATCACTTATATATTATAAATTAAATTTGTGTGGGATATTTAACATAAATGATGTTCATTCTCCTCCTCTTTTCCATTTCCATTTTTCTCTCCTTCTCTTAAAGTCATGCCAACAATATATTAAAGCCATGTTTCTTTCTTCTCTCCTACCACTCTTTTGTTCCATTGTTCTCCTCTAGTGTCACTCCTCTAAGTTAGTATATATAATTAGACTTTTTTAAATATGTATTTTATTTTATTATAGCTATAATGTTACAAAGCATTTCTAAAATTAGTTAGGCTTAGGATTCAATTAGTTAACACTAAGATTTAATAATCTTTTTGTCCTTTTATGATATTTTTTTCAATTTTGTCATAGTATTTACAATTCGATCCCACTTTTTTTAAAAAATAAGTCAATGTAATCCCTTCCATAAAATATATGATAAGGATGGCGAATAAACTCATCATGCATGTATTGTTTGAACTCATTTCGATTTTGATAAGAAACTTCTGCATTGATTAGGTACATGTATGAGTATAGCTAATATCCAATATTTAAATTCAATATGAAAAAGCGTAATACTATGCACATATCTTTGTCTCCATTTTAAATTACTAAAATACTCATAGTTTATTAAACAATTTAAAAATATTATATTCACTACTCATAATTTATCAAACAACTTAAAAAAACTTATATTCATAATTCTTTTGGTACTTAGTTTTATAACCATTTTTTTTTGTTCCACAACTTTTTTTTTCTTTCTCAATTGTTCAACTTATTTAAAACTCATTCATAAAGTTTACTTAAATCTCTAAGATATTTTTCCTATTATTACAATCTTGGTTATATATTATTTGTTTTATGTGATTTCATTCAAATGATATATTACATTTAAAGAAACATAAATTTTAATTTCATTAAATTAAATAGTTTTTAAGACATACATTTAATTATTATTTTTTATTTTTTTTATTTATTGTTATATTATCTTCTCATGAAAATGTTTGACTAAATTTTAATTGTACGTAAACCTTAGTTTACTGGCTAACTATAATGTGACTTGTCAGCGTTCCTCGCCACTTATTCTTTGTTTGGATTGAGGTGGAGATTTGTGGGGAGGGGAGGGAGTGGATTAGAGAGGATTAGAGGGGAAACGTGAGGTTGTTTAGATTGATGGATGATAGAGTGAATTTGTGAGGATGATTTATTGAAATGTATGAGTGATGTGATAGTTAGGAGATAATTTAGAAATTATTTTAAAGGTGTAAAATGTAAAATGTAAATTTACAAATTTATCCTTGTAATTAAAAAATATTTTAGTAATGAGTTATGGTATATTTTTTTTGTGTAAGATTGAGTTAATTATTTTTTTCTAATATATAATATTTATAATTACTCTTATTTAAAAAAAATTAAAAACTTACTTGAAGGTGAAGAGCACTGGAAAGAAGAAGCAATGTGATGAAGAAAATCTGGAAAAAAAAAACATAACAAAATCCAACATTTTCCTCACACAAGAGAAAATAGATTCTCCTTCTACCTTTAAAAGCCACAAAATCGATTCTCCCAGCAAACACAACTTCACTTTCACATTCACGGGGTCTACCATTTTGGTTAAGATGCTTCTGCAATTGATAGCACTGGACAGTCTAATGAAAAGAAAAGTCATTGGCTCATAACTGCACCAGTATAACAGTGTAAACTCATCAACATGTGCACAAAGTGTTTAAAAGGTACGAAAGTAAAATGCTATTTGTATCGTCTTTGCCACCTGTAATCCTTCCAAATCTTCTCACTTAACTTTTGTGAAGACGAAAAAAGTTTTACACTTCGCTCTCGCATTTACACTCACGCCTTCAAATATACGGATCCAAACAAATATGAATTCCACCCGCTCATCCCTCCCTCTTCTTTGATCACACCCAAAAACAAAAAGTGCCTTAAAAAAAATTGCTGCCACCTACAGCCATGACGAACATCAAGTTTTAATTATTCCACACTCACTTTCTTTTAATACTTTCAATGTTTTTATTGTTTAGTTAAACTTCTATTCGGATATAAAAAAATTACATTATACTTTTATAAAAAAAATTACATTGTAAATCGACAGTAACTATGTATATTTGAATTTTGAATAAATAGTACACACATAATAAATTTGTTGATTTTTTTAATAATTATCTTACAAATATACTAACAATGGATATAAATTAAAGTCAAAACATTTAATTTATCTTACTCATTATCAAACCATTAATTGATTATTTACTCTCTCTTTTTGTTAAATCTTCCAATTTATTTGTTCAATATTTATCATGCTAAAGGTGGGTAGTGATAGTGACAAAAATGAAATCTGAGAATAATGATAATGATTAGAAATAATTGAGTGTCTGAAGGGGAGAAAAAAAGAAAAAAGTGGAACTGGGACCTGGTAATTCGGACACAGTTCCGTTTTATTTTCCTTGTTATTATTGCTTCCTGAATTCCTCTGCTACCAATTCCTCTAGGATTTGATCCTGTTAATAATCTTGGGTATGCTAATTTCTCTCTCTTTTAATCACTATATTTTTATGTCAATACACGTTTTTCTTATCGATCAAATGAGTTTCAGAATCAAATGTACGTTTGATTATTTTGTTTTAAATTGCTATTTTATCATTGAATCAGTGCGATGGATTCAAGTTCATCCCCGGAATTCGAATATTTGTTTAAGTTGTTGATGATCGGGGACTCAGGTGTTGGCAAGAGTAGTCTCCTCCTCTGTTTCACCTCTGATTCCTTTGAAGATCTTTCTCCGACAATTGGTTTGTTTATATATATGTATACTATTTTTTTTTTGTACATTGTTTTTTAATCAAGGGTTACGCATCTCATTTTCATTGTCACAGACCATAGAATTGTTAGTGCTACAGTTTGCTATTCAGTGTGAAATGTCACTGTTGTTCTTGTTTATGCATAATGTTCTCTGATTATTTGAAAAAAAAAAACAAGGTGATCTAGAGTTTCATGCTTTTTTGCCTTGTTTGTTTGATGTCTCAATGTAGGGGTTGATTTTAAGGTCAAGTATTTAAACATGGAAGGGAAAAAGCTGAAGCTTGCCATTTGGGACACAGGTGTTCACCTATGTCTATTTATTGATTGATGTTCCACTTTATAAGATTAGGTTTCCGCAATTTTTGGTTTAGTAAAGTAGTGCTAAGTATGGATAATGATATGGTGTGATTTAATTATGCAGCTGGTCAAGAGAGATTCAGAACATTGACGAGTTCTTACTACCGAGGTGCACAAGGGATCATTATGGGTGAGTTTCAATTCTCTGTTTCCTCATTCACCACCCTCCTAGTCATATTTATTAATTGGGTGAAATGTTTTTGAATTTGCATGAGAAGTTGAAATATCACTTCAATATCATTGTCACAGTTGAAAACCATTCATGAGCCTACCTGTACATTGATGATAAATGATAAAGACATTGTTAAGTAAATAATAAAGGAAAAAAGTGTAAACAGCTAGCTCGAACTATACACCTTTTATCATTGAAGTCTTCAACTTTTACTTTGTCATGGTTAATCCTCAAACTCCTACTATTAGATGTCAATAGACCCTTTTGTTAACTTGGTTTAAGTCACTAACAGTAAATGAATCATGACCCTTTTGTCATTGGTTTATTTTTTTTATTTTTGTATATCACATTGTCCAATGAATTATTTTTGAATTGAGAATATAAAGAAAAGTCATTGATAGTCCATTTTCAAGTTCATGCTCACAAAAAACCATATCAAGTAGCAATTTTAGTTTATCTCTTCATGGAACATATCAGACCAAGAGCAAACAAGTTTATCTCTTCATGGAACATATCCCCAAAAATTGCATACCTTACATACTGACCAATGATTGTTGAAACCACCAAACAGAAAAGTAAGTCTGTTTTACATTCCTTCATGGAATTCTCGATTTAATTTTGCTTTTTTACAATTTTTCTGAGAAAGTGATTTATAAAAATATAAATAAGTTAGTGTACATGATTTGTTTATCATAAGTGACTTAACTCCCAAGTTAACAAAAGGGGCTATCAATATAGGATTAATTTAGGGATGAAATGAAAGGTGAAGAAGGGTAAAGATACGCTTCTTTGTGTCCACGTTTCTATACTTGAAAAATAATTCCTACATATATCAAGCTTTGGGTTATTAAGTGAATTTAACTGTTGTTCGTGGGAAGAATGCATTGGTTTGGAAATAAAGAAATAGAACTCTCCAGGAGATATATTATTGAAATTTTACTGGATTTTATTTTTCTCAAACTGATGCAGCTTATGATGTAACTCGGCGGGAAACGTTTACGAATCTCGCTGATATATGGTCAAAGGAAATAGAACTTTATTCAACAAATTCGGAATGCATCAAAATGCTTGTTGGAAACAAAGTGGACAAGGTATCTTCTATTATGCAGAGTGTTTTAGTTACATCGTTATCGGTATCTTAATATGATGAGAGAAGTTATAAGTGATCTAAGACCACCATTTATCTATGATGTTAACTAATCTCAATATGATATGCGTTTAAAATTTCAATCTGTGAGAAAAAATAATAATATATGATTACATGTTTCATGGAGATTAAGCATATACACTAGCCATAAGACGTGCTACGTATCACTCTTGAGAAGAGATTCAACAAACTTGAGATTTACTCCCGTTTACACTTAAAAAAAGAAAACACTGATAGGACATAGCTTCTTGGGCATTGTTCTACTGTGCGATGCTCTTGTTCTTCGCTCAACACCAACCTCAAAGAAAATGTTAGTTCTAAAACGAGGGTTTAGGTAGTGCTGAAACATTGTGTTGAAGATTTTTCTCAAATCATCCATAAGTTCTGTAAAAGCGTTTCTCAAAAGTTTTCTAAAACATTCTTATAAATGATTAAGAGAAACACGGTATGAGTAATAAAAGGAGACAATGAACACTTCAGTTTTTATATTGATTCACCTTTAACTTGGGCTACATTCAGTGCAAATTGCAAAGAGTTTCACCAAACAATCAAATGTTTACAAGTATTCTTGACTATCACTTTTGGCTTCCATGAGTACATAAAGTCTTTATAAGCTATCTACTAAACTCCCCTCGTTTAGTAGTGAGTACACAACATCTCTCCAACCAAACTAAGTACATAAAGTCTCTCCAAGCTGTATAGAATAAAGTTGTTTTTAGTGGTTTCACACTCAATTGAGTGAATATGAAATACAATCATTCATTGTCTAAAATATAATTTCGCAAACATGAAGGATATATAATGAAAGCATACTCTTTTACAAGTTGTCTAAGATACAAAGTTTGTCAAGCACTAGAAGCTTTAAAGAATGAAAGCATAAAAGCTTATGCACATAAATGAGTTTTTTGTGAATGTTTTGTCAAGTCTTTATGTGCATAGCATGCTTTTATTTATAGGTCACAAAAATATCCTAGTGACAGTACTTACGTGTTGTCCTTGGTATTAGAACTTTTGAAAATATGTTTGACTTTTGACTAAGATTTCATTGTTATACTCTTTTTGCTGAGTAAAAGGACATGTTTTTTTAGCAACTATATTGATTGCACTTTAATGAGCATATATTGCTCAGGAGGGTAGGTTGTGCATGTATGAGGATCTTTTCTAAAGTTTGTGAGTCTACTCCTTTAAAACTTGTAGACAATCTTCTTGAGTGTCCAATATGTAATTGGAGTCACCTATAGACATCTTGATTGTCGAACACTTCAATCTTCTAATGCTTCTTGACGAGTTGTCTATTGTTTCTTTGTATGACATCCACATTTGGGTAGTTTGGCGATAACTCATGAGACTTCTATTTCCTCTTTTTGCTTGTCATCCAGTCTCTGGTCATTTGTTGGTTTTATAAAAGACGTCCAACAAAATCTCTTTGGACTAGGAAGCAATCTTAGGTTGATTCACACTTGATAAACTTGTTAGATATACCGAATATTGATACTATTTGTTATCATCAAAACTTAGGTTACTTGTTAGCAAATGTGTAGACTTGTGTCTTATCTCTTATGTCTTAAAAGTGCCCATCTCACCAACTATTATTTTCTATACTTTGAACTCAATATCACCTTTGTTCTGAACTTTTCTCTCTAGAGCACCTACCCTCACTTGTTTGTTTTGCTTAAAACCCACGACTTATTATTAACTATGAATGTCATGAATTCTTTTTACTTTTTAATTGTTTTTAACATTAGGCCAATGATATTAAGTGTTTTATATAGCTGACCTCATTGAGTAAAATAAAACTTATTAACGTACATACCATAATTTATTTAATCTCTATGTAAAAACTTATAATAGTAGTCATCCTATTATGCACTATACTACTATTAGTATTCTTAGGGCGAGCCAATATGCATTTGTTATTTGAGACTAATTGCTATGCATAACCATATGCTCCCTCTTCATCTTTCTAACTAATCTTCATTCATGTCAAAAAAGAATTTTGTGTACTAAGAAGCATTATACACTTTTCTGGTTTTCAGTTTAGATGTATATAGGGATTGGGGAGCAGTTTTAAATGGGCTAATCTACTTGTCTTAGTTCTGTTTTGAGTTTTGATTTCCGAGTCTTCTTAATTCCTAACCTTGATTGCTTACCTTCTTTCCTCTAGGAGGATTCTTTATGTATTTATTTTGTTTTAAAGAAAGATAGGGAGGAAGGTTTGTTTGCATGGCTTGTTGTGTTTAGGTTGATCGAAATCTTGAACTAAATTGAGTCATCCGCTATAGGTTACCATTGGCACATGTGATTTTCAATTTGGTCCATCGGTATAAAAGACTATTTCAAATCTTGGATTTACCCTTTGGTGTGATATTAGAACCTATCACCATCACTAAATGATTTTTTCACGCTCTCCATTAGAGGACATGACATGCAGGTGGATAACATTTGCTTTTCAGGAGAGTGATAGAGTTGTGACCAAGAAAGAGGGAATAGACTTTGCCAGGGAATGTGGTTGCCTATTTATTGAATGCAGTGCTAAAACTCGAGTTAACGTACAACAATGCTTTGAAGAGCTTGTTCTGAAGGTATGTTGAGTAACATATATATAGATATGCCCATATACCGAGATTCCATACAATGGGAAACTTGGAAGGGATTAGAATTGTATGAATCGTGAGAATCAGATGTTATATAATAGAAATTGGCTAACCTTTTTATTGATCTGTGTGTACACACCCAGATTCTGGATACACCTAGCCTCTTAGCAGAGGGCTCTAAGAGCAATAAAAAGAACATATTTAAGGACAAGCCATCCAACAATGCCACAAGTAGTTGTTGCTGATATTAAGAGGCTAGCTATTTCACTCCAAACAAACTGCATAGATAGATCTCCACGGGCACTGAATGCATTTTCAGAATCAGAGTTCTAACACTAGTTTATTGATTATTCATACCAGCTGCTGAAAAAGCCTACAAAAATGAATGTTCCTGATTTGACTTGAATGTTACATGTAACATGATCATGATGGTTGCTTATCTGCATCTTTTGGATTTTATTGTTTATCATTGAGTCACATTTTATTTCATATATAGACATGCAAGAATCGTTGGTATCATGTTACGGAAACCAGTTCAGATTGTATACTACAATTAAAAAAGAGAACAATTGTAGAGGAATACAGTTTTCGCCAATATATATATATATATATATATATATATATATATATATATATATATATATATATAAACTTCACTTCTTTAATTTTATATTTTTAATCCATCTAAAATGAATACATTTTATTTTTATCCTCTTCAATTTTTTTACTCCTTTAAAGTTTTAAACTATAAAGTAAGCAAAATTTGATTTTAATGTCTGTAACTTTTAAATCTTGATTCTTAAAAAAACGATTTTTTTTTGGGATGTAAATGAAACAAAAAATATATTTAAAGTCATTGAACATTCTTTAGATCTTATATCTAAGTAAGTTAATAGCATATTTTATTACTAATTTTTTACATATGGCAAATTTAACAAATGAACTTTAAATTTTGCGACTTTAATTATTTTGAATTTTCAAAATTATAGACATTTTATCTTTTAATTAATGGATGATCAAATCGGTATCATAGTAAAAAAAAAAAGCAAAATGAGATGTCTTATAGTTATGAGTGAAATTACATTATATTTTCAATTACATATTTTACCTCGAACTTGTGTACTTTTGCACACAAAAAATGATTGAAAGTGAATTTTAAGTGAGTTTTCAATTATGTTAATTTTATCATTTATATTTCAAAATTATACTCTCTTTTTCTTTTTTATCAATTTGATGTTAATTTATTAATGGTGTGATATTGTAACCCATAAATAATGTGAAAAAGAGAATTATGACAACGAATAAATTACGTAAAAATACCCCATTATATATTTATTAGAGACATATTAAACTATTTATTTAATATATCTATGTTTTATTATAAGGAACCTATTTAGAATTTTAAAACCTATATTTTGTTAAGTACATTCATATTTAATTCTATTTAGCTTATACTTTTAATAGTTCATATCCAAGTTGAAATCTGAGATAATGGTAAAATAATTAATGCATCCACAAAAATAATATAACAAGATGGGATGAGAAAATTATATAGAGAAATTTAACAATATACTTAGATAATAAATATAATACAATAATTAATAATAAATATGTGAATTTTTTAAGATTTTATTGAAGTAGTTTAAAATATCAAGACAGTTTTTTTGACATAACTAGTTGCAACTAGTTAAATAAAAAGTTTTAAAGAAAAAATATTTTGAAAAATTATAATTAAATTATTTTAAGCTAATGCAGGTTAGCTTAAATATAAAAGTTTAAAATTTGAAAAAATTAAATATATTCGACAAAAAGTAAATTTAACTGTTGATTAATGCTATTTTTGTGAAAAATAATTACTACCAAATACTCTATAAAAAGTATAAATAATGAAAAATATTTCTAAGGATTTATAAAAATACAAATTGTTTTGGTCTAATTACTTTGGTGTAAAAATTCTTCAATCTTAAGTAGATTTTATCAATGTTACTGTCATTTTTAAAACCTCATTTCAAGTTTTGTTTCAGCGTGAAATCTTATAAGAACTATTTTTTATTTATATTTTAATTTTTCTAAATTAAAAAATTAATTTATTTTTTATTCCTAAGATTCAGCCTATTAAAAAACCCTAAATCTTAGAGTCATAATTTTCACTATGTTACGTTAATATATTTCAATAAAATTCTTAAAAAAAATTCAGTTTTTAAAAATTGAAAATCTTTACTAAAACTTATTCATTATAAATTGTTGTAGTGATTTGACAGTTAATTACTCTAATGATAAAATTAGAAAAAGAAAATGTAAAAGTTTAGTAGTTAAAAAAAGAAGAGAAACTACATAGAAATTTGGTGGGTTGTGCCAAGGAGAAAGAGGAAAATTGGTGAGCATTGATATGAATAGGGTTTTGAATTGATACAGACAGTTACAGAGTAGTGAATTGGGTGAGGTGTTGAGGAAGATTGAAAATTGAGAAATGGGACGGAGTGTTTCACGTTCTCCTTCTCGCAGAAGAAGATATTCTCCTTCTCCCGTTTCTCATCGCCACTCTCGAACTTCCAGGTGCCAATTCATCTTCTTATTCTCTTTCATTTTTTTTCCTTTCTCACTTTAACACTTTTTCTCTGTTGTTTCAGGCGCCGCTCTCCTTCCCACAAACGTCGCCGAAGGCACAGAACCTCTTCTTCCCCCTCTCCTTCTCGCAGCCCAACTCCTAAGCTCAAGAAAGATCAAAAGAAAAGGTAAACCATCCCCATAACCATTCATTTTCTTCTCTTTCGATTTGCTTTGAATTGATCTTAACTTTAGGAAATTTCATTACTTGGTTTTGTAGTAAATGCACATATCATGACTATTGTATGGCATTTTTAAGCTTGTGGTTGCTTGCTACACTCTTCTTGCATTTCCTGCAATATTAAAAATATGTGTTGTTTGATAATAATAATAATAATGATAATAATAATATAAAAAAATGTTGCAATTACTATGTGCAGATTTTTAGCGTTTATGCGATTGTTCGCTTGTTGTTTTAAAGGAGGAAACAAAGACGGAATTTGTTGGAAGGTGGTCTTAGATAATTCAAATTCATGAATACAACTCATCTATGGCCTGTACTTAGAGTGTATATTATGCTACTGATGCGTTAGATCTAATTAAAATTCTCTTTACTTATCAAAATAAAAAATGATTGCAACTAATCTATATGAGAGTTTAGAACAACTTGTTAGTCTATTCACTTGGTTTCTATATTTTTCTCCTTTTATAGGTTTAGTCCGTATGTGAGAAAGCTATAAGTTGTTGTCTTGTCTCTACACGTGGATGTTTGCCTAGTTTTGGTTTTTCTTGCTAATACCAGGGAATACTTTCTGGCAGTTGTGGGGATAATAAACCACTACGAAAAACTGTATAGGAACTAAAATTTAATAGTTTTCTTGTACAGGGATTAACTCTTAAAATGGAGACTATGTGGACCAAATTAATAGTTTCACCAAAATAGTGCTAATACCTCTTATTGTCTAGGATTATTCTTTTTAAGAATGCAAGGATTTTGGTACTACACTTAACCTTATATGAGTTAGAGACCGTTTGAACATCAGGTCTCTAGCTAGATGCTTATGAATCAATTCCCGTCTATACTCAAGATAAGTGATGTAATTTTAAAATGCAACAGGTTAATTTCATTCTTCACTGGCTTTTCTGAAGGAAGTTCAACTTGTTAAATATGATGAACAATGGCTGCTTCCATTATCTCTCCTCTTGCACTAGAAACTTCATTTGTTATGGATCAGAAACTTGCTAGAGAGGTATGCCTTGTAAGCATAACAAGCTCATATTTCCCATGTCAATGGATGAAATGGCTAGATAAATAATAAACAAATTTGAAAAAACATTGATTTTACATATTTATCAAATTTTCTTGTGTAGAAATTAGTATGACTTGCTCAGTGCTTGTGCATCTTTATTTTTTTCATCAATGACAATTAGTTTATGTTTTCCAACTTCAAACATTGGGCACAGGCGTCAGCATGAGGAAGAATTGAAACTGTTGGAAGAAGAAACTGCAAGAAGACTGGAAGAAGCAATTCGAAAAAATGTTGAGGAGAAGCTTAACTCAGAGGAAGTCAAGTTAGAAATAGAAAGGCGTGTAGCTGAGGGAGTGAAGAAATTGTTTGATGATGTTGAAGCTCAACTTGAAAAAGAAAAGGAAGATGCTCTTACTGAAGCTAGAAGGAAAGAAGTAAGTATTCTCACTGGAACTTCTTTTTTTCCACTTTTCCCCTTTTCCTCTGAAGAAAAGAATCACGGGCAAGGTATTTATCATTCTCTGAATAAATTACATGAAAATGTTGGATGGATTTCAAGTTATTATTAATTGTATCATATTTTCAGAAATTGATAAATTTAGTGTTGAAAATTATGCTGGTCTTTGTGATACCTTTCAATCATGTTTTGTCTGGTAAACACTGTCACCCTGCCCGAATCCAAGATCCTAAAATTAGCTCAGCCCTTCAGTGTCAAAATATTTATCAGATCATAATAATCTGTCTGTCAAATATTAATCTGATTATATCAACGTTCTCGGATGTGTATACAATTTCCACATCTGATTTAGTATCTATATTTTGCACCAATTGCTTTTTCTTTTGGGATCTTCGTTCTTTAGCACTATAAATCATCAGGTAACAGTGTTGAATGCGTCTTTCCCTGGGAAGCCTAACAAATAAGCTATTTGTGTCTAAAAATAAGCACACTACCTTTAAGTTGTGAGCATGGTTATCACGAGTATAGTACAATTTGCGATGATGCGGTTTTTCAGCTTGCAATATGAATTGTATTGATTTTGTGTTTGCATCATGCATGAACTGTTCAATCACACATGAATTGTAATCATGTGAATCGCATCTTACATGCGAATCATGTAATTCTTCTGCGGTGGGCTGCAACACTTTGCTGTCCTAGGGCCATCATGTCCCACCTGTCTGTTGTGGCTGGAGTAGTGATTTTTTTGCAGCCAAACTTGCAAAAAAGGCCAATGGAGTGGGAAAATCATGCTGCATTGAAGTTCTACATTTTCTATTCTAGTCGTGGCTGCACTTGCTGCTAGTGGGTTGAGAAGAGACATGATCCAATTCACAGCCCTAAACCTAAACAGTAGCGTTGTGTGTTTTTTTAAGAAAAATTGTGTTTTAGTTACAAGACAAGTGACCTTCTGACTTTTGGCCTTCGATTATCTATTGGACTCTTTTGTTCATATAGGACTTTCTAATACATAATCAAAATTTAGAAACAAAATGAAAAGTAAAATCTAGATTCACCATGTTTTATTTTCTAATTAAATTTAAATAATGATACTTTCTATTCACATATTTTGGAAAGTAAAATAAGAATAATGAGGCTTACATGTCACTTTATATTTGACTTCATAATTCTAATATATATGTTATGTTTTATTATTGATCATAAATCTTATGATTCCATTTGCGTTTTGGAAATGCACTCTCCGATTAGCCATTTTTGTATTCTGATTCAACTACGATGTTTGTAACCTCTAGGAGAATATGGTGAAGTCTTAATTGGGTTTCTTTTTCTTTTCGTGGTCTCGTCTAATGTCTTTTGGGAATTTTGATTCGGTGTTGTCATCCTACAGGAACAAGCTCGTAAAGAAAGAGAAGAGCTGGATAAGATGCTTGAAGAGAATAGAAGGAGAGTGGAAGAAGCTCAGAGAAGAGAAGCACTTGAACTGCAAAGAAAGGAGGAGGAACGACAAAGGGAATTAGAGGTGATTCATAGACAGAAAGAAGAGGCTGCTCGGAGAAAGAAGCTGGAGGAGGAGGAAGAGCATGCGAATCGAATTAATTCTTTGGGTAAGAACAAATCTAGGCCTAAGTCTTATGGTTTCTAATTATATGATATCAATTGTACCCCTACTCATCTTTACCCTTGTGTGAAACCATGATCTTGAATGAAAGATTTGATACTCCTATAAATGCAACCTATTTTGTTAAAAGATATAAGAAATTAAAAATGTAATTTTCTCTTGAAGTTACTATTATGTTGAGGTTTATTTGCTTTATATATGGCGAAACGGCTACCTGCCTGTGCCTGTGTGCACTGGGTTTATAGAGATGCAGTGAGTCAACTTCTCAGTCAGAATGCAGTGAGTCAATGATCAATAAAATAATTATAGGTCTTATTGTAGTACGCGAGCTGGTGTAAGTTGTAATCCCGCATCATGCCGTGGAGGACTGCTATAGAGATGATCTTATTTATCTCTCGCCTGTAAGGGATTCGTCCCATAGAGGCCTATACTGCTCTCTCTCGAGAAATACTGACGAAAGACAGTTTTTCAATAATTTAAAAAAAATCGATTTGAGTAAAAAATTTCTTTATGGATATGTTATAATCCTGTCATGCATTACCAATTCATTATAAAATGTTGATCTCAATATTTTTTTCCAGTACTTTTTAGCGAGTTATAAACATTATTGGATGACAATACGTTAAAAACGCTTCTAAGAGCATCAGATTCAAAGCTATTTTGATTGTGGTTCTGACCATAGGTGTTGTGCTTGTGATAACTAGTTAGTTTTCGATGATCAACAAGGATGATTGGTAGAAAATTTGCATCTGTCAAAAACACAAGTCGCAGTATTTGTTGCCGCTGTCATAGTTTGGTACTGTTATGATATCACCACTTTATCTACCAAAAGTAGGAAAAACAGAGGAAAACTTGTCTCATAATAGAAAGCGATAATTATTATGTTTAAACGCAGATAATTAAAACCTAATGGTTTTCTAGAAGAGCCTCCCTGCTCTTTTCTATTTATTAGGTGGGAATGACTAATATGTGTGAATTTATTTTCTAATATATTATGACAAAAAAAAAAGGCTGACCACAGTTTTACACATGCAATCACCGATCATAATATTGGCAACTTTTCACTTTTACAATAATTATCTTAAAAGTCATACAAATGGTAATCAGACAAACTATTTTACACTCGGTATAATATAACTATTAAACTCATTATACGTATTAAATTTATTTACATCATTTTTAGATGAGATAAACTTCATTTATTTTATTTGTTTAATAAATAAATATAATTTTTGCATGGGTACTTTTACAATAAATTGTCACATTTACTTTATTTGTTTCCCTTATTAACCATCACATTCTCGCAATTGTCTGTATTCTGCTCTCTGGGAATGTATTCTTAGAACTCATTTATTAATGGAGCTGAAAAGCAATCCATTTTTCCCTTTTACTAAATTTATTTATTTATTGAAAAGAAAACAAAGTAAATTAGTCTGAAACTCATTGAGAGTCTTTTGGATTTTGCACATAATACCTATTTTTAGGTCTATGAATAGGGATAGCAGTTGAATGGGGTCCCTGCAAGTTTTATTTTCTCATCCTCTTTATTGAAATAAAAATTCATTATCGTCTCCATCCTTAACTTAATTGATACGATTTTTTTTTTGTCTCATCTCCATTATTATATTCGTATCCATCTTTTTATAGTTTCAAATATCAATTTAATAATATTTAACAAAAGAAATAAGAATCATAACAAAAAAAAATTATTATCAAATATTTAATGTTAAAATATTTTTTAATATTAAATATGAAGAAAAAAAATTATAATCACATAAATCTCAAATTAAAATTATAGAAAAAAAATATAAATGATGAAATGTCTTAAAAGTAAATTATAAAACTAGAACAAAAAGTGATTTTTCGACTATGATGGGGTTATTTTTTTTTGTTTTTTACTAAAATGGGGTCCGTTTAAAAAAATTACAAATTTAGGCTGACACGACTTCATATGCACAAATCGTTCCAATTTGACATGACTATGTCATGTCATACTGAAGTCGTGCCAACTTGGCACGACTTCTACCATGTCATACTGAAGTCGTGTCAACTTGGCACGACTTCTGCCACGTCATATTTTTTATTATTTTTTTAATTTTATTGTTTATATATTGGGTAGTAAGTTATGTAATTTTAAAAAACTAATTTGATACATAACTTTCTAAGAGTGTTAGTTTTAAGGAACAAAAAATTGGATAATCGTGTATGGATTATGTTCGGCGCAATTAAATATCAAAATATCAAAAAATTTGCATACATGAGACATTAAATATTAAAATATACTTTTTGGCTAGTGGGAAACCATGTATGGCGGCAATGTCCTCAAGATTAATGATTCAAAGTTTGAATAAGTTGATTATCCAAACATGTTCCATACATGATTATCCAATTTTTTGTTCCTTAAAACTAACACTCTTAAAAAATTATGTATCAAATTAATTTTTAACATTACATAACTTACTATATATAAACAATAAAAATAATATATATATATATATATATATATATATGACGTGGCAGAAATCGTGTCAAGTTTGCACGACTTCAGTATGACATGGCATAAGTCGTGTCAAGTTGGCACGACTTCAATATGACATGGCAGAAGTCGTGTCTAATTGGAACGACTTGTGCATATGAAGTCGTGTCAAATTAACACGATTTGCCTAAATTTGTAATGTTTTTTAAACGGACCTCATTTTGGTAAAAAGCAAAAAAAAAAAAACCCATCATGGTCAAAATCCCACAAAAAGTTGATATAATTTTTTAGATTATCTAAGAAACTAAAGATGTTTTAATAAGTTAAAACAGAAATGTATACCCTATGTAGCACAGACATGGACATTGATACGAAACAGACATGAATATACGTATAATATCTAAAATGTAGGACACAAGAACACAAATATTTATATTATATAATTATGAATTATATAAATTGATAATAAAGATTTATGTGCACAAGTATGTTCCAGATTATTTTTTGGAGTAGAAAGATGTTTTTCATGACTGGTTCAAAAATATGTGTTTCTTATTTTTATAATCATAATAAAAATTTACACAATAAATTTGAGTTTTTAAAAAATTAATGTATTTTTGCTTTTTAAAATTGTGTTAGAACTGTATTAGAATTGTCAGAAATCCAACAAATATTTTTTGAATTTGACACTTCACAGATACGTGTCCTACAAGTGTCATACGAGTGTTGGTGTCCGATATGAGTATCTGACACCGACACGCCATTTAAGAGAAGTGTCTGAGCTTCATAGTGTATACCCCATTCTCATAGTCTCGGATATTACCTTTGAACTATGTTCATTTATAATTTCAATCATTTTCATAGTGATTAAGAATGTATTTTATAAGTAATAAAAAATGAGATATGGAGCTAAATCTATTAAAGTAGAAGAGAGACTAGTATAATTTACTGAAAAAAGTTATGTGTTACAATGATGTTGATCAATTTACGAAAGACAAGGAAACAACTTTAGTGTTTGATGTTTATATTTTAAATGAATGGAGATAATAAAAGTGAATTTGTTAAATGAATTTCATATTTGATAAATTACCTTTTGGTTTTTGAGTTGAGACATATTTGGGGTTAATGGAGAAAAAACAGAAGCAGTAAATAGTGATTGAGTGTAATTTGTTATCCCAGTATCTGACTGAGTGAATGAAAGTGTAATTTACACCTTGATAGCAAAAAGTATGAAATTAAGTGATTATAAGAGAAGCCAAATAATTGGCCCCCACCCAGAAGTGAATGAGAAGGTTGCAGCATCAGCATCACAGTCACAAAAGAAGAGGATACGAAACAACACACTATCACGAATCAACCGCAGAAAATAAAAAAATACAGAATTTAACGTGGTTCGGTAGCTAATCTACAATTTATGTTTACGGACAACTAATTAAGTTTTCATTATGTTTGTTACGATTTTATTACAAGCACAAAGATCTCTTAAATAGAAATTATAAATTCACTCAGTTCAATTGGTCATGACTTTACACTGAACATGTTGAGTTCAACCCTACTAAAGGAAGAAGTGAGAGATGGTAGCCACCACCAATTATCATGCTACAATTGAGTAAGACGTAGCTTTACTCAAAGGGAACACCTCAAATATCACCCTGGACCACCCTCCTTTTTTACCCTTTTTTTATTTATTTTTTATTTGTGTTTGGGTTAATGTAGGTGATCTTCCTAAACCTATCACTGCTTTTGGATTTTTTCATTTCAAATCAAATCTACACCTGTTAACTAAAAACATATGTAACAAGTTATATTTGAGAAAAAAAGGAAAAGTTAATAAAACGATTTTTTTCATAGGCTTTTTCTTTCTTTTATTACAATCAAGTAGCATTTCAAGCATAATCTCATCAATTACATATATTTTGAGCTGTCAGGAGACTTTAACCATTATATTATCGTTAACAATGGTTATAATACTGCTGGTCGCAACACAAGCCACGCCTTCATACCAATTATTATGATCATTTGGTTTCAAATTTCGACTACAATATTCCTTTTTAATTCCTAAGCTTTATTGTTTAAAATGCTGTACGTGAATGAGAATCCTACAAATCATGAATTGGTATTAAGAATGCATCAAAATATGGTGTGAAGAAAATATCAAACGTTTTGACCAATGTTATGGCAAATTACAAGGCACAATATCTTTGTCTCTAAGGCCTTCTACCTAACCAAAAAAGGATCATCAACCAACCTTTTTTTCCCCTTGGATGCGTGGAATTGAAACAAACCTCAGTTTCCACTCTTTGGAGCAATTAGTAACCAGTTTGTCCACCCAACCTATCCATCCAATCCAGTCACTCCACAACTTAAACATAAAAATCAAATGACCAAACACAAAAAAGATATGAACTAGGAATATGTTTTATATTTTATAGGAGTTTAATGATTTATATAAATGGTGTATTTCCAATTCGTTGTTGATATCGAGTAAACATTTAATAATATATCACTAAACATTAATATATAAATAAGTGATTAAGCTCAAAAATAGGTATTGTAAGTGACAAAATAGTCATGTTGTTACAATTCCCTAAGATTTAGATTCGGCCATTATCGCTTTGATTGAAAGAAAAAAAAAAAAATTTCAAAAAAAGTAGTTTAAATTACAAATACAAATATATGATTTCAAAGGTAAGCCACACCTCTTCAAAACAATCCAAAAACTCTACATGTTATTTGGGTTGTGACTAGAATGTTGCCTTAGATACGTTTTGGAAGTAAAATCTTTACCAACCTGAACGCAAGACTCGGTACTTAATTGTTGCGACACAACGCTGATATCTCAACCTCCATTCATCATCAAACGCACGACCTCTCTCTCTTTACACCAAAACAAACTTCTCTCTCTCACTCTCACTCTTGCAACTCTTTTGTTTTTTCCCAAAGAAGAAGGAAAAAACTTACAAGTTAAACCTCCTCTCGCCCTTCTTCCCTTAATCATCTCCACCACATTCGAAGGGAACGTTACAAAACTCACCAATTTTTCTCATGTGTCCAGCAAGCTAAGATAAGATAAGATCTTTCCATTACCACAGTTCCCATCACTCTTGTCTTTCACTCATTTACTTTATATAATTCCCTCCACATTGTGCACCCTCATGATCATGGCTACGTTGAAACACCCTTCAGTGTTTGTCACATTGGTGGCACTTTTAGTGGTGGCTCTTTTCGTGGCTCCAACATCCTCCACGTCCAGAAAAACCCTCAAGCACCACCCTTGTCCAACAAATGGGTTCCGAGTGATGCTTCGCCACGTTGACTCGGGGAAAAACCTCACCAAACTAGAGCGTGTGCAACACGGGATCAAGCGTGGAAAGAGTAGGCTTCAGAGGCTGAACGCAATGGTGTTGGCAGCTTCAACCACGCCGAATTCTGATGAGCTGGAAGCCCCTATCCATGCAGGGAATGGAGAGTACTTGATGGAGTTAGCCATAGGAACTCCACCGGTGTCTTACCCTGCAGTTTTGGACACTGGCAGTGACCTCATATGGACACAGTGTAGGCCTTGCACACGATGTTACAAGCAACCAACACCCATTTTTGACCCCAAGAAGTCCTCTTCGTTTTCCAAGGTCTCATGTGGTAGCAGCTTATGCAGTGCTTTGCCTTCATCTACATGCAGTGATGGGTGTGAGTATGTGTATTCATACGGTGATTATTCAGTTACACAAGGGGTGTTGGGCACTGAGACCTTCACTTTTGGAAAGTCTAAGAAGAAAGTTTCGGTTGACAACATTGGTTTTGGTTGTGGGGAGGATAACGAAGGTGATGGCTTTGAACAAGCCTCGGGGTTGGTCGGGCTTGGACGTGGTCCTTTGTCTTTGGTTTCTCAACTGAATGAACCCAGATTTTCTTATTGTTTGACCTCAATAGATGACACAAAAAAGAGTGTTTTGTTGCTGGGGTCTTCAGAAAAGGTGAAAGATGCAACAGAAGGGGTGACAACCCCTCTTCTCAAAAACCCTTTGCAACCTTCTTTTTACTACCTTTCTCTTGAAGGTATCTCTGTGGGGGACACTAGATTGGCCATTGAGAAGTCCACTTTTGAAGTGGGGAATGATGGGAGTGGAGGTGCGATCATAGACTCTGGCACCACAATTACCTACCTTGAACAAAAGGCCTTTGATGAACTAAAGAAAGAGTTCATTTCTCAAACCAAGCTTCCTGTGGACAAAACTAGCTCAACTGGGTTGGATCTTTGTTTCTCTCTGCCATCAGATGCAACAGAAGTGGAAATTCCCAAGCTGATTTTCCACTTCACTGGTGGGGATTTGGAGCTTCCTGCTGAGAACTACATGATTGGTGACTCCAGCTTGGGAGTGGCTTGCTTGGCCATGGGTGCTGCCAGTGGAATGTCTATATTCGGGAATGTTCAACAGCAGAACATTTTGGTGAACCATGATCTCCAAAAAGATACCATTTCTTTCATCCCTACGTCCTGTGATAAGTTGTGAGCTTGTGATGTATATACACTGCATATTAGTACATGCTTTTATTGCTTTCTTTCTTTGTTTAATCTTCTGTCGCCAAACTCCTATTGGTATGATTGAATTTCTTAGTTTTTACATAATATCAACATTGTTATTGTTTCTCCAATTCATCATACAAAAGTTAATAGCTTTGCATTGCATTGCATTGCATAGATCTTCGGTGGATACTATGGCTTAAACATTCAAATGATTAAGAAGCTCAACCACCCACCCACCCAAAAATTAAAAACAACTGTTCCACCAATTGTTACCTCTCTATTACTTAACCACTACGAACAATTATAGACTCTTATTATGTTCATGCCATGCTGCTATAAAAAAGCATCCTAAAAAACCCTACAACTTTCTAACTTACACAAATCCTACTCATTTTATCTTTTAAGAATAACACATGGCATTTGTAACTTTCATCAGTTTTTATTTTTTATTTTTATATATTAACAATACTTATCCTCTGTATAATTTTAAATAATTTTATTTTAATATGACTTTAAGGTTCCATTCAAATTAATTTTTCCTTTTTCTCATGATTTTTAATTATATCAAATAAAAAAATCTGCAGCTAACAAAAAGTTCTCACAGTTAATATTATATATATAATGAACCTATAATTAGAATAGACTTTTTCTACACTACTATTTAATTATAGATTTTCATATATAATCATGGTCCAAACTTGAGTTTTTACATGCTATATTTAGCCTAACCTTTATATAATTAAGTTTAGTTTTATCTGAAAAGTTAAGATCTATTTTATATCAAAGCGTTTAAATAAGTGGTTAATGAATTTATCTTTAAGCAAATCAATAGTTTTGAAATAGCTTTTACAACTAAATCTTGCTAACCAGTACTCTTGGAAGATTTTTTTTTTTTTAAACAAAACATGAAAATCATGGAGGATGCATTATTACATTTGCCTTTCTTTTTAAGAGAAGTGTTAATAATACACTTTTTAGTCTCTTACATTTTTTCTAATACACTGTTTTATTAAGAGTTAAATTTATTAAAAATTACAAAATTAAAAGTGAGAGTCATTAAATAAAGAGTGATTCACACAATTTAAAAAGGCATATTACTAAATATTTTCCTTTTTTGTTGATCCTTATTCGAAGGGTCATATCTCTTGTCATGCAATGTATCACTAAATAGTAAAGGACAATTTCTTCCTGCACCATATCCATTTTCACCTGCACCCTATCATTTTTACAAAATTCCAAAAACTACCCTTATTCCGGATTTGAAATTCCGAAATAGTAAATAAAATTCAAAAATAAAAAAATACATTACGGATAAAAAAATCTGGAACACAAAATTAAAAATTTCCAGAATTCAGAAATGTGCTCTGGATATCAAAATCCGAAATTTCTGTATAAAAGGTTCTGGAAGCAATTTTATTTACACCCTCCTTTTGTGTAAGGTTATTTTTTTCATTTATAAAAGGTATTTTTGTCATTTTCAATAGTGGATTGAGTGCACGTTGTAATTGATATGGTGCAGGGAGAAATTACGTCAGTAAAGACAGACTGAAGATAATTTCAGGCCTTAGCCCAAAACACAGAAAAGCCTTTTCAACCCATAAAAATAAGGCAAATGCTTCCTACACCCAATCATTTTTAACCTGCACCCAACATATTTTTTTAATTTCCAAAAATGCCCTTAATTCTGGAAATAAAAATAATATATTCCAGAAAAATAAATCCGGAAGTGATTATTGAGTTTCGGAAATAAAAATCCAGAAACAAAAATTAAAATTCTATTTCGGACAAAAAAATATGGAATTGAAAAATAATACATTCCAGAAAAAAAAAATCCATAAAAGAAATTATTGTATTTCGGAAATGAAAATCTGGAAACAAAAATAAAAAACCCATTCTGGATAAAAAAATCCCTAATATAAAATTTCATTCCGAAAAAAAAAATCCAAAAAATATATTTCGAAATTTTTTTTTAATAACAGTTTCGTCTTTTCCACTGAAATCGGGTGCAGTGATATAGTGCAGGAAGCAATTGCCTAAAAATAAAATCTTTGTCCATTCAGTAATATACCTAACTTTACGCTATTTCGTTTTGCACCCCTATCTCCTCCTACGCCTCTAGTCTACGCCTCTAAATCTATTTTGTATTACACCATCTAAAGTCATTTTCATAAAAAAAGTTAAACTTTTATATTATATAATTTAAAATACAATATTAATTTTGGGATCACATAATCTAAAAATCAAAATTAATTTTCAAACTGTTATTTTAAATTATATAATCGGATATAATTTTTTTAAGTTCTCGATAACACAATTCAGGAAATTTTATATTGCACGGTGCAAAATGAACTTTAAAACAAAAGGTAAAGTAAAGATTTAGATATTTAAAATGATGTAAGTGCAAAAAAAATAAAAATCCTAAATTCATCTGCCCTGTTCATCTTCCGAATTTCTGGATAAGATGAAAATTCACCATCCATATATCCCCCTTTCTGTCAAAACAAATAAATAAATTGGTGGTTTTATACTCGAATCTATGTATCTATTTTCAGAAGAAAAAATCTGCATAAAAAGCAAAGACAGAGATAAGAGTTTAATGAAGAGGATTTATTAGAATAAAAGATTTAATATTAAAAATTAAAATTTGTTTAAATTTTAAAATGTTGATTATCAAAACTAGTAAATTTAAAAGGATAGGTTAATACAGTGATTAAATATCCAAACATACATGTTCACGATCGAGATTATTTATTTGTTTAGTAGATTAGGAAAAAAACCATGATGAGACGACAAAAATCAACATATATATATATATATATATATATATATATATATATATATATATATATATTG
>Ga0123342_1002410_pt1 | contig 31040 bp, 11 predicted proteins | sample Turbeawhitnodule_FD_89960 | JGI IMG/M metagenome (GOLD analysis project Ga0123342, IMG submission 89960) | Root nodule microbial communities of legume samples collected from Mexico - Turtle bean Mexico white nodule | ecosystem: Host-associated > Plants > Roots > Nodule | place: Mexico: Nepantla... | reverse complement strand
TACTTGTACCAGTGTTTTAGCAGCTTGTTCTCAACTAGCAGCTCTAGACAAAGGTAAAGAGATTCATAATCTGATTATGGAGAAAAAATTTAACAACAATGAAGTGGTTATGGGAGCTCTCCTTGATATGTATGCAAAGTGTGGTGCTGTAGATGAAGCATTCAGTGTTTTCAAATGCTTGCCCGGAAGAGATCTGGTGTTCTGGACTTCAATGATTACTGCTTATGGGTCCCATGGTCAGGCCTATGAAGCTTTGGAGCTTTTTACTGAAATGCTGCAATCCAATGTAAAACCTGATAGGGTTTCTTTTCTTGCTGTATATTAAAAGTATGTTAAAACATTATAATTTTGATTCAAGGCTGTTATTTAATAAAACATTAGAAGAGATAAGAAAAAACTTTAAATTTGTATATTTTTTATTTTCATAACTTTTAACGTATAATTTTGATTGAATACCTTATTTTTTAATAAAAAAGAGTATTATTTTATTTAAAAATATAAAAAATCAATTTATATATTAAAAACATAAGAGAAATAAATGTTTATTTAAAAATTAAAGAAAGTTGGTAACATTTTATTTGGATACAAGAAAAGAAGAAGCGTGTGTTTATATTACAAGGAGTCTCAATGTCATTTAAATAAGTTCACTTTACCTTAACATTGAATTCAATTATGTAATTTGAAATCATTTTCACACTGTATAATTCTAATTTGAACTATACGATTCAAAATTATACTATTAATTATGTAATTTGAATATTTCAAATTATCTCAAAGAAAAAAAAGTAAGAAAGTGTATGTAGAAATAGTCTAGAACAGGAATCTCAAATTCAGTCGTACACTAAAATTGAAATTGAAAATTACTTTTAAATATATATATATATATATATATATATATTTTGCATTTCAGAAAACAAAATCCAAAATTATATAAAAAAATTGAAAGTTATATACAAAAACAAAATTAATCTATTGATGCTTTTATGATTATTTTTTAAAATTGTTAATGGCTATGAATTACTTTATAAGTTGGACAAATAATGTGAAGGTGTAATTAATATGATTAAACGTGGCAAGTTGTAGGACATAACTAAGGATAGTACATAAAAGTTTTTGACATAATAAATTATTAGAAACAATGTTAAAACCAAGTTTTTGAAATTTGAAAATATCATTGCTTCAGAAAAATAAATTCTTTAGGTTTAGTTTGGAATAAGTTTACACATGACAAGATTTCTTGACAGCACAACCCACCTACCTTTCATTTTACTGAATTTGGATTTTAGTACGTTTTTAATTTAATTAATGAGCAATACTTTAATTTTTTATTTTCTTATATTATAGTAAGTACGAAATTTATTAAAAATAAGGATATCACTTTATTATTAAAAGTACTTTCATTTTTTATATAGATTCGTAATATATTTGAAAACCTCTTTATTTTCCACATCAGCCAACTTTCTTTATTTCTACATCACCCATAGTACAATCAATATAAAATATTTAAAATAATATATAAAAAAATATCTTCTTAATGTAATGGTAATAACGACAACCATAAAAATTTAAGATTGAAAAGTACTACACATTCATAATTAAAAATAGATAAAAGTGTTGTAGGAATGAAACAAGGTGGCTATCTTTTTCTTTTTTCTTTTTGTTGTTATTCAAGTGGTTTGGTTTAGAAAGCAAATGCATAACTGTTCGTACAATGAGACAAATTAATAAATGCGAACGCTAATAAATTGTCTTAAAGTATTGATTAAGAAAACTAAATAAAAAAATATGAATTTTATTAAAAATGTTATCATGCATATTTTCTATTCATTAATATTTTTAACAATTAAAATGTATAATATATGTTATATGTTATGTGTATTATGTGATTGTTTTTAAGTTTCTGATCTTTTTAAAAACATGTCATTATTGTTAATTAATAATGGGGCAGAGCAGTGGGATTTTATATTAAATAAGGAAAAATTAAATAAATGAGAGTTTATAAAATAAAAAATTAGAAATTATTTGTAAAATTGATCCTTGTTTCACTACGCATTCTGCATAAAACTCTAAATTATGAGTAAATAATTAATATGGCACCAAACTTATACACTTGGTCACTTCAATTTAATTACAAAGTTGAAATTTTATGTATATTTGTTGAATGAATGATTTTTGCAAAAATGTAGAAGTTTATAATATAAGTATTATTTTTTTCAAAGTTTGATTAGAGCAATACCTAGCAAAGTGGCACAAGTCTATGGATGACATGGGAAACACTTTGATTTGAAAATTCAATAATATTAAATTGGCACGTGAAAATGATATTTTACTTCTTAAGTTAGGTTTCCTTAGAAAAAGAGATCTAGGAAAGTGAATTTCAAAATATCATAATATTAATATATTCTAAACCTATTGATTTTCACGAATATAAATTATTATTATTATATATTATTTTTCATTGTAAAAGAAGAGTATCGCGATATCTTATATTTCTATAAAAAATAAAAATTATTATTAGTATTACTTATCTATTCTACTTGATTTTTTATATCTCTTTTTGTATTTTATTTTTAAATTTTTTAATTAAATTATAAATTACTAAATATCAACTAAATACGTTCATGAAAAATAATATTCTTACATATTATATTTCTAAGAATAAGATATTTACTATAAAAAATGTAGTTATTATTTATAGATAAAAAAATCAACTGTAGATTTTAATCTACGAATAACTTTTTATGTATATATAAATTTGTTCTATGATTATTTTTCTAGAAATTGCTAAATAAATTTTTTAGCAATTATGTTATATGTATGTGTGAAAGAAATAGTTATATTTAAAACTAATTTTGAAAAAAGTAATTATATATACTGAATGAGAAAATTCCTTTTATAAATTATGATAGATAACACGTAAAACTACGTTAAGTAGGACTTGTTAGTTTATATGCTCCTTCATTTCATAAGAATTATGGTCTTTTTTATTTATTTTTTTCTTTTAATTTTGTCTGTTTTAGAATTAACATGTAGTTAATTGGACAATTTTTCCCAATTACCTTTATTTATAGTTGAGTAATTAAGACTATTATCTAGTGGAGTGTTGGTACTATTTATTTTTACATTCTACCTATCTTAATATTATTTCTTATGTGAGTATAATTAAAGTGGTTGAAAATAGTATAAACAATATAAAACAACAAATGAGGGTGACTTAAAATAATTTTATACAAATAAAATACTTTTTAATCTAAATGAAAAAAAGCTTTTCTATAATTGTATATTTAATGTTTCTCCCTTCTGTATTAATCAATTTTATAAGAAAATAGTAAGCTGATAAGATAATGTATTTCAAACACTTGAACTTCAAGTTAAGTAACTTAATATGTGATATTTTTGTTCTGAATAATGATCAAAGCCATTGTCTTTGAATTAGTTTCAGAAACAATCAAATAACTTTAGTGTTAAAATAAAAAAAAATAAAAAAATCGTTATCTATATTTGAAGCACAATCATTAAAAACAATTAAAATAAACAACTTTTATTAAAATTCATAAAAAACCACAAAAATTATTAAATAAAAAATCATTAGTTACTACATTAATTATTAAATATTATTTTAAAGATTACAAAATTATTAATATCTAATATAATTTTTATTATTAATAATAAATTATAAACTAATTTTTTTAATTTATATTTAATTATTTATTAAGGTTTTGAATTATCAATTACTTTATATTCTAAAGTTAAAAGTTAAAATTTTAGTAATTAATTAGATACTAATTTAGAAAATAATTTATAATTTATTATTAATAATAAAAATTATTTTAGATATTAATATTTTTTTAATTTATAATATAATATCCGATTTGATTTGTAACTAATTATTTTTTTTTCTAAAATTAAGTTTATATTTAATAATTTTTTTAATAGAAAAACATATTACTTATTTTTGTTCATAAAATCTTTCCATTTTAATTGTTTAGTCAATACTCTATTTTCGAGAGAGATTAATCAATACTCTTAACCACGTGGTAGTACTACTTTTTGTTGTATTTGGCAAACAATAAATTATTGCTTATATCTTTTTAACATATTAATATATATCACCACAATTTTATAGAATTCAATCTAGTATCATAACTACCAGTAAAAAGAAAATTATATCAATCTAAAAATTACATTAGAACACATGAAAGAATAAATGTAGTTGACTCTAGAAAGGTTTTTCAATTGAGCCTTAAACATTTTTTAATAAGAAATAAAAAAAATAGATTGTCTAGTAAATTATCTATAGGATAGAGAATCGTTTAGTAGGATTATCTAATTCATCATCTAATAACAAGTATTAAAGCATAAGCAACAACAAAAATAATAAGAAATAAAAATATAATAACTTATCTTAGATTCACTCAAATTTGGGTTAGATCTGTCTCTTAAACAACTCTTTATGAACATTCACTACCAATATACTTGGTAAGAACAAATATTTTCACCTCTTAAAGTTATAATGAGTATTGTCACATCTTCACTTATAGCAAGTATAAATACTTTTCTAAGTTACACATTTTTAACTTCAGCTTGATATTAAAAGTTCTCAAAAGAAACTATGAATACTATCAAATAAAACTCACATGAGTATACATTTACAAACTAGAGAATTACAATGGTTTAGCACTAAACCCAACAGACTAAATGTTATACGTCTAGTGCAACTATTGTATTTTCAGCAATATCACTCGAATAATTTGAATTGATTGACTTGTCTAGCCCGTTCTTCACCTTCAATTACTTTATATAGCTTTTTGAATATGTTCTTTAATATTTGAATTGGTAAATTTTTGGATATTACAATAGCTTCATATCTTCAAAATTTTCGTACTAGACGCTAAAAAAAAGTTTGAATTGCAATCTTTCAATTTTTTTTTCTTCGAATTTGTTTAAGAAACTAATTCAAAAATATTTGCAGAGTTAGTAAAAACAAATAAAAATAATAAGAAAATAATTTCATTCCAAATAATACTTGATATAGAAAATATAGAAAACAAAGTACTTGAGATTTCCAATTTTTCATATTGTTTTTGTTTAAAAAATATTAAGAGGTATTCGTAATATATTAAAAAGATATATGTAAAACTTAATTTGAATATATTTGTTTAGGAAAAGATAGATTTTAAAGATATACGGAAAAACATGATCGAACAAAAATCTACAAACTCATGTAGATTTAAATCCTTTTGTTTTTTAATATAGAATCTCGCGTTTTCAATAGTTTATATTAACTCAAAAGATTTTATTTAATTGTCATGATAAAAACTTATTAACACGTAAAGGCATAAAGAGTCTACTATAAAGAACCAATAAATCATTCAGTTTGTTTCTTAATATCATTAAAACATAAACTTCTAGTATGATTTTTTTAATCATTAAACTATAAATCATCTAGTGTTTCATCAAATCATGATGGTAAACGGTGTACAATATCAACAATTACAATGCATGGTACGTTGACTATATATTTAACTTTTTGTGTTGGATTTTTATTATCATCAAAAACATTACCGACCGTTTAGGACATAACGTGGTGCATGGTCTCACCATGAAGCTCTTACTGTAAAAAAACAGGTAGGCATGAGGATTATATAAAAAATGAACGTGGGTTTGGCTTACTAATTCAGTCATACCATAACATAAACTCTGGGTTCCTTGTCTACATCTTTTGTTTCATAATAATAGCAACACTACACTGCACTATCCCATCCGTACAACTAACAATAATTAGCAACAACGCCATGAGAGATTCCTCTCTCTCTCTCTCCCTCAAGTCAACAACTGCTACAGTGCCCTGTTTGAGCCACAGTACTATCTACCAATCTTGTGGCATTCCAACAAACCCTGATTTTGGAATACTTGTTTGGAGTCTTTGAGTTTAATTATCTATTTCATTTCACTTGGTTGTTGGTATGTATTTATAATTTGGATTTTTATACGTGCTTACATCCTAATAATTAGTGTTCTTTGTAAGAAATCAGACTGAAAAAAGAGCTATTTATTGACTGAATAGAGTGCAAAGCTATTTATATATTAAATAAGGTGTAAAATCTGATAGGATAGTGAAATGTTTATCAGAAAAATGCTTACCATTGATAGGAATCTGACGCCAAAAACAAATTGCTTATAGGGACAGTATTAGGAATCTCATGTTAAAATCAATTGCTTGTAGTGGTGTTTAAACCCTCAGAATCTCCTACCCAATGTACTGTGGATGAGCTCTTCTCACATATTCAACTCCTATCATACACCCTGGTTGTTTTGTTTTTTATAGTTGAATATTATGACAAGGTTTTCTAGTCAGGGACACAAGGTTCATGGCAAGGAAGTAAATAACTCAAGAGGTATATATGTATAGAGAGAGAGAGAGAGAGAGAAGTCTAACAAACAAACTTCTCTTTCTTTTCCCATCTTATCGCATAATACTACACACTGCAGGCTTGTTGTGTTGTGTTCATTCAGTAATTTTAGTCTGTATGAGACAAGTTGTGTCTACCCTGCAAAGCCAGAAAAATGGTGCCAGAGAACATGAAAAAACAACTTGCTTTGGCTGTGAGAAGCATCCAATGGAGCTATGCAATTCTCTGGACTGATTCAACCACCCAACCCGGGTACCAAACCAATTGTTCTATTCATATTAGCTAACTCTGTTCTATTTTCAAGTGTTTGACTTTTCTCTTTCCCCTTCTTCAATATTTTGCTTTCTCCAATACCGCAGAAGATCTTATATTAGATGATACATACAAAATCGTGTTTGGTTGAACCTCATGATAGGATGCATCTTTCTCTGCTGTAGTTTGGCTTATGTTAATACAAGATAATAAGTAAAAAAATCAAACAGTTGTATCCTATCCATGTTTTCTCATCTAAGGTGTATAGTTGACCAAATAACAACATGGAATTCTGAATCTACTGTTGCATTTTCTTGTACTATTGCTTGTGAGGTAGTTGGTTTGGGGCAGTTTTCAATTTTTTGTTTCTCACAGGGTGTTGAGATGGGGGGAAGGGTATTACAATGGAGACATTAAGACAAGGAAAACAAGTCAAGGGGTGGAACTTAATTCTGACCAAATAGGGTTGCAGAGGAGTGAGCAGCTGCGAGAGCTATTCAAATCCTTCAAAACTACAGAAATCAGCCCACAAAGCAAACGGCCTTCGGCAGCAGCACTCTCCCCAGAAGATCTCACAGATGCTGAGTGGTATTACTTGGTTTGTATGTCCTTCATATTCAACCTTGGCCAAGGGTAAATAGTAAATCTCCTCTATTTTTCTTTCTTTCAAGTTTTGGATCATCAAGTTGTGTTCCCAAAATCGGGTGTTTTACTGTTTTTGTGATCTCAAGGGTGAGTGAATCTTAGTTATTCAAATCTTTGTGTGCTGGTAGGTTACCAGGAAGAACTCTGGCAAAGGGTCAATCCATTTGGCTGAACAATGCCCATTCGGCTGATTGTAAAGTTTTTAGTCGTTCTCTTCTGGCAAAGGTGGATTCATTTTCTTGATTTGGCTTGTTCTTTCTTTCTTCTGCTTTTGGTTAAAATCTCGAATTATTACACTCTGGCTGTTGACCATGCCTGAAATGGCAGATAATCTAAATTGTCTTCTTTGTTTGGTTTTTGTTCCATATATAAACTTGTGGCAATTGTCTTCTCTCATGCTCAGAGTGCATCCATTGAGGTACTATCTTGTTCTTTATTTGCTTAATCGTCCTTGTTTAAATGTGCAATTACAGTTAGCAAGTTCCATCAAATATGATGCGGAGAAATTTAGATTTGTTAATAGGTCTTCCTTTTGAAACCACCGTATATAGTGTTTGATCCGGGCACTGCTGCAATAGTATCCATTCTAGTTTCAAAGCATAGAAGTAGACCTGTAGTTTATTGCAGCGTGCTTATTACCTAACCAAGGCAAGACTCTCTAAAATTTGTTACTTGTTCCATGCATGTAGTTTTCTTCAACACAAGTAACTGAGATTCTAAATATAAGACTGTGAGGAACACCAAAACTAATCTGTGTCAAATTTAGATGGCAAAGACTGATCAACGCACTGTGTAATTTGTTTCCTTAATCTTAACTTTCAGACGGTCGTGTGTTTTCCGGTTATGGAAGGAGTTATTGAGCTAGGTACCACTGAACATGTAAGTTTTCACCTTCAATTATCATTAACTAATATTACTGTTTTGTTATTCTCCCAAATAATCATGTTACTGAAACTTTTTCTTCGTGTGAAGGTCTCAGAAGATTTGAGTCTCATTGAGCGGATCAAGACTTCTTTCTTGAATAATTTGCATGTCAATGTTCCTAATAAGTCAGGAACCACATTGAAATCAAGAAACCAGGAAGATCTTGCATATGTAGCATTCGATAATAATGTTGAATCAATTCCAGAAATTGAATATGACATAGCCAACAGAACCTCTCCAGATGGTAGTTCAAATGCATTCCAATCTAATCAACCACTAGATGAAACATTCATGGTTGAAAGGATAACCAGTGGCACTTCTCAAGTCCAAAGCTGGCAAATTATGGATGATGAGCTGAGTAACTGTGCTCATAACTCCATGAATTCCAGCGACTGTATATCACAAACTTTTGCCAGCCCTGAGAATATTCCTTCTGCACCCAAGTGTAACAACCCTTCTGACCCTTTTGCCCGAGATATTCAAAAGTGCAACAACCCAAAAATGACGCTAGTGGATCCTCGAAGTGATGATTGGCATTATCAGAGAGTTCTGTCTGACCTTTTAAAAAACTCTGATCAGTTACTCATGAGAATGCATTCACAAAAGTTCCATCAGGAATCAAGCTTTGTTTGTTGGAGGGCAGAAGGAGCAATGGATTGCCAATGGCCAAGATCAGGAACTTCACAGAAGTTATTGAAGAAGGTGCTGTTTGAAGTTCCTCAAATGCACTTGGATGGTCTGCATGAGTCTCAAGAAGAGAACGACTATAAAGAGGGAATGAGACTAGAGACTGATGAGATTGGCATGAACCACGTCATGTCAGAAAGAAGGAGAAGAGCAAAACTAAATGAAAGGTTTTTAACCCTTAGGTCAATGGTCCCTTCAATCAGTAAGGTAATGTATATTTCACTGATGCATTTATTTGCTTCATTGTCACTCACTGCTGAAATTAATGAAGGGTACAAATCTTTCAGGATGACAAAGTTTCAATACTTGATGATGCAATTGAATACCTTAAAAAGCTTGAGAGAAGGATAAAAGAGTTGGAAGCTCAAAGAGGGGTAACATATATAGAGCCCGGGACTAGAAGATCACCTCAAGATATGGTAGAAAGGACTTCTGATCATTATTTTAGCAAAAACCACAATGGCAAGAAATCAGTTGTAAAAAGGAGAAAGGTTTGCGGTGTAGTTGAGACAGGAAAAGAGATTAATTCAGATGCTTTAAAAGGCAGTTATGCTAATGATGTTACTGTGAGTACTAGTGACAATGAAATTGTGATTGAAATGAAGTGCCCCTCCAGAGAAGGAAGACTAATAGAAATTATGGAAGCAGTGAATAGTTTCAATATAGATTTTAATTCAGTTCAGTCAACAGAGGCTAATGGAAATCTTTATCTGACCATTAAATCTGTGGTGAGCACTTGGATACACCTTTTGGTTTTATACTTTTATGCATTCAGAAGAACATAACTAGCTATGGAATGATCGTTTCTTAAGCACCTAAATTGCCCTTTATCTAAAATTGATCATCCTTCTATTTTTTCAGTTCACAGGAGCAACTGTTGCAACAACCAAAAGAATCAAACAAGCACTCCAAAAAGTGGCTTCGAAGTTCTGATTTTTTTTCTCTCTTGGCCTTAAACCCACAGTGGTGTTCAAGTCAGTTCTTGCCACTGCACAGAGAATTCATGAGATTAATGGAGTCAAAATAGCGTACAATTTTGAAGATTTTTCACGAAAGGAAAATGTGGTCTCACTATTTCGGCTATACCTTAACTCATGGTGATGCAACATGGACTTTTAGGCACTTGTAAATGGTTAGGTAGGCTTAACTGACTAGATTCATGTAATGGCATTAGCTTATGGCATCACAAAGTTTGACCAATGGCTAGATATTGATAGAGAGAGGTACATTATTAATTATGATAGTCTTTAGAGCTATGCGTGAAGTTGAAAATGAACCAACAACCTACAAACTTTTCTTAGTGTACTAACTAAAAGGAATAACTATTTCGGCCATGGATCTGTAATTCAGAATTTGTTTACGGAATTCTAAGTCACTGCGAATCTATATTTTCTGTCATCCAAGATATGTACACAGATTCACACATGCTCAACTTGTATCCTACTAAAATAAGAACAAACATGAAGAGTAGAATTGCCGACACATTAATAATATTTTAACAAGTGATGGTCTTTTAACCCACCTTGTAATGCTCTTTTTCTATTAAATCACTGTTTATGTTTATATTACTTTCATTATCATTTCTCTCTGTTTTCTTTTTCTTGCAAATTATACACAATAGTCTTACTTAAGAGTCAAAGTAAAAAGTTGTTTTTAAAAGATAAAGTTGTGACAAATCTCTTTATTCCAAAAAGATAATTGATTCTAACAATATCATCTGAATAATTGAGGTCAGAACAAAACTTCATAACATTAATTTTTGTGATTTTCCTTCCACTTTTGCTTAGCCACTCAAACTTGTAGAGGGATTCAAGGGATATAGTCTCTCTTCTTTATAATAAAATAGTGCAACCAACCAGTGACCATATATTGACCAAGTTCATGTTTTCACCAACTCCTTCATTCATTTGTATTTGTTTATTCCCTAGTCACACTTAGTCTCGGTCAAATTAAGTTCACAGTACTATAATCTTGTTTATGCTTTTTAATATTTGGAGATTAAAGCAATACTTTGCTGGATTTTGACGGATCCACGAATGGAACAGATCATAAAATGGGGTGGTGGAGCCACCCTGCACATTTCAATTTGGTGTTGTCGTTACTATAATCTTTGAATGTTTTCATCATTAAATTAATTTCTAAACACTTAGTTTCTCTGATGATTTTTTATTGCTACTTTAGTCTTCTAATTTAGACTGCTGAGCGAGAGTTCTGATGAACTAAAAATCTTTTTATAGCCTAACATACTGGTTAAATTTTAGAGAAATAATAATATGATAAATTTAAATCTTTGGAAAGCTAATATATGGTCACTATAAATTTTGAAGAACTCATGTGGAAACACAGTAATTTGAAGATGATAAATTGAGAATTTACTCTTAATTGAATGTTTTGTAGTTTAATAGTACTGTTTCACCATGATGTGCAAAAATGACAATTTAGAAGAGAAAAAAATTCCAAAATAACTTTTCCAAAACAATTGTTTTACCATTCATAATCTATAACAACTATTTTGACTTTCAGAATTCGATTTCTGGGATTGATGGGTGTAGGAAGAAATTTGAGGGGAGTGTGGAAAGAAATACCCTTTTTATTATTATGCGCATTTGCAGGCTCGCTCGTCCTGTTCTTGGTCGCGAGTTGCGGGTTGGGCCTAAGTGGGTAAACAGACCAAAATAGTGAACCTACTTCACGTTATTCAAATAGTACACTAAATAGTTTAGGATTTCTATTTAAGTTTAGGGCATGTGTTGTTTCTATGGATGTACTATTCACAAACAAAGATGTGAGCATATATACCTTATTTGGATCCATGGTTTTGTGGAGAAAATAATGAGAGAATATAAATATAAACAGTAAATCTATTCTCTCCTTAAAATGAAGAGAACAAAAGGGAAAATCAGCTCACCATTAAAGTTTTTTTTTCCAAATTTAGCCTTTTTATTTTAGGATTTCACGTTCTTTTGACGTTTTTCATTAATAAAAAATATACTTCATTACAAATATTAGTTATTAAACAAATTTAAGTAACTAAAATATTTTAATAAATAAAATAATAATAATTAATAATAAAATAAACTTTTAATACAAAAATATATAGTTATTTATAATAAACAAATTATAAACTAATAATTATTATTATAAATATAATCATACTATTTACACTTAATACAAAATAATATTCTTATTAAAAAATTTAAATTTATGAATATTTAAAATTATTTATATTATATAAAAAAATTTACAATTTTTACATATATTTTGTAAATTATTTTTGGTCAAGTATCTCGTATTGTTTCCCAAAATTATTTATTCAACTATATCAAATTATACTGCAAATAATTTTAATTCATCCAAATTTATATATAAATACCTAATATTTGATTATTCTATTTTTTTAAAGACAATGGTAAATTTGTAATCTTACATGTTACACTTCAATCAACTTTTATAAAAAATCTACTATAACATACCTAAATCCAAACACATTCACTTCTTTCACACTTTCTTCTCAAGTCTCACACATTCACTCCCTCAAATCCTCACATTCTCACTCCTCAATTTAAACACAACCTTAATTTTGTCCCAATATATTTTAGAAAAATGCAATTTCGTTCTATTTTTTCTAAGTTCAATGCAATATCCATTTTGTTAGAGTCACATTAACGTTTGAATATGTGTTGTAACCAAATTGAATTATTTTAAAAAACTCATACCAAATTTAATTTTCTTAAAATAAAATGGGGACGAAATTATGTTTTTCGAGATCAAAATAGTCATTACACTTAGTATTTATTTAGGATTTTAAATAAATTAGAAATTTTATTTATTTTATATTTTTAGTTAAAAAAAATTACATCGTGTTGTTACATTGAATAATTTTATGTATTTATTTAAAATTTTGAATAATCTAAAAATTTTATTTATTTAAAATTTATATTTAAGTAGGACATTAAATAATATTGAATTTGTGGTTATTTAAGATTTTGAATAATTTAAAAAATTTATTTATTTCACATTTTTATTTAATTACAATATTAAATAATTTAATATTTACATATATTTAGGATTTTGAATAATTTAGAAATATATATATTTTATATTTTTATTAAGTACAACATTAAATAATTCAGGATTTTGTATTTGTTTAAAAGTTTGAATAATTTAATTTATTTATTTATTTTATATTTTTATTTAAGTAAGATATTAAATAATTTAGATTTTGTATTTATTTCCAAATTTAAATATTTTAAGAATTTTATTTATTTTAATTTTTTTATTTAAGTATGATATTAAGTAATTTATGAATAGTCTCTTTTTAGGATTTTGAAAAAACTTATAATTTTACTTATTTTAGATTTTTATTTAAGTATATCATAAAATAATTTAGGATTTATGTTTATTTATGATTTTGAATAATTTAATTTATTTATTTATTTTAGATTTTCATTTAAGAAGAACATTAAATAATTTATGATCTGTATTTATTAAGATTTTGAATAATTTAAGGTTTTTATTTATTTATTTAAGATTTTAATATGACATTAAATAATTCTTAGGACATTGAATAATTTCATTAAATAATTAAAATTTTATTAATTTCATAATTTTATTTAAGTATGACATTAAATAATTTAGGATTTATATTTATTTAGAAATTTGAATCATTTAGAATTTTAAATATATTTTTTTTCTATTTCATATTTTTAGTTAATTAGGATATTAATTAATTTATTCATTTTATTTATTTAAGATTTTAAATAATTCAATTTTTTATTTTATTTTAGATTTTATTTAAGTAACATTAAATAATTTAGGGTTTGTATTTATTTTATATTTTGAATAATTTTTTTTCTTCATTTTATATTTTTATGATAAAACGTTAATTAATTTAAAATTTATATTTATTTAGAAATTTGAACAATTTTAATTTTTTATTTACTGTAGTTAGCAGCAAAGATGTTGGTGAAGTGGCAACGGAGTGGTTCCCGCCAAAGCTAAAACCCTAAGTGCAAATTAATGACAGTAATTACTAATAAATAACGTGACATAAACCCTGACATGTCACCATTGTCACCACTGTCAACACCATAAACCCTAACTAGGATTCTGAAATTCACTTGAGTTGAGTTTGGAGCAGCCACCGTCAGAATCTCAAAAAATGGATCCTAAAAACGTGAAATCCGACCTCGTTCTCATCCTCGATTACGGTTCCCAATACACGCACCTTATCACCCGCCGCATCCGTAGTCTCTCCGTCTTTTCACTCTGCATCTCCGGCACCTCCTCCCTCGCCACCATCACCGACCTTAACCCCTCCGTCGTCATTCTCTCCGGCGGTCCCCACTCCGTCCACACCCCCGACTCCCCCTCCTTCCCCGACGGCTTCCTCCCCTGGGCCCGCTCCCATGGCGTCGCTGTCCTCGGCATCTGCTACGGTCTCCAGCTCCTCGTCCAGCGCCTCGACGGCGAAGTCTGCGTCGGACACAAGCAGGAATATGGTCGCATGGAAATCTGCGTCGAAAAACCTTCCGCGCTCTTCCCCTCCGGGAAAGTTGGTAAACGACAGGTCGTTTGGATGAGCCACGGCGACGAGGCCGTCACGCTCCCCGACGGCTTCCACGTCGTCGCCCGCAGCGACCAGGGCGCCGTTGCCGCCATTGAAAATCCCTCCGCCAAGCTTTACGGCCTCCAGTATCATCCTGAGGTAGTTTTTTCAAAACTTACTCTCAATCGGATAGGATATGTTTTTTGCCCCTCTATTTTGGTTTGAAACCATTTGGAGAGAGAATTTGTCGTCCTAATTTGAGCATCATATAGTCTTGTATGAAAGGTATTTGTGGTATCTAAAACATATAAACTACGTCAAAAATTTGCAGGAAAAAGTTGAGATACTTTGATGAATGAATGACGTATTTGAGTTAATTTAATCTTATGTGCTCTTAGTTGGGGGGTTAATGTTGGATGTTTTCTTGTGTAGGTGACGCATACGGAGGAAGGAATGGAAACCTTGCGGCATTTTCTGTTTGATGTTTGTGGCGTGAAAGCAGGGTGGAACATGGAGGATGTGATGGAGGAGGAGATAAAGGTGATTAACGATACTGTGGGGCCTGATGAGCATGTCATATGTGCTTTGTCTGGTGGTGTGGATTCCACTGTTGCTGCTACTCTTGTGCATAAGGCTATTGGGAGTAGGCTTCATTGCGTGTTTGTGGATAATGGGCTGCTTAGGTATAAGGAAAGGGAGCGTGTGATGGAGACCTTTGAGAAGGATCTTCATTTGCCAGTTGTGTGTGTTGATGCCGTGGATCAGTTTCTTACAAAGTTGAAAGGTGTGACGGATCCGGAAACTAAGAGGAAGATTATTGGGAAGGAGTTTATTTGTATTTTTGACGCATTTGCTCAGGAGCTTGAATCAAAGATGGGGAAGAAGCCAGCTTACTTGGTTCAAGGGACGTTGTATCCGGATGTGATTGAATCTTGCCCTCCACCTGGGTCTGGGAGAACCCATTCCCATACCATTAAAAGTCATCATAATGTTGGAGGTCTTCCAAAGGACATGAAATTGAAGCTTATTGAACCGCTTAAGCTTCTATTCAAGGACGAGGTTTTACTTTTGATCTACTGGCTTGTTTGAATGTGCCTGGATTATTGGGTTATGTTATACATCTTTTTTTTGTGCTTGTGGATGTAGGTTCGTCAATTAGGGAAGTTCTTGGATGTTCCTGAAGCATTTCTTAAACGTCATCCATTCCCCGGGCCCGGTCTTGCAGTGAGAGTTTTGGGTGACGTGACTGAAGGAAATGCTTTAGATGTTCTACGACAGGTAAATGATTTTTTTTGTGCTTGTTTATGCTTTTAATGTTGATTAATGATTACCCTTTGGTGTTTACGTTTGAAAATTGTTTTTCCAGGTTGATGAGATCTTCATCCAGTCAATCAAGGACGCTGGGCTCTATGATTCAATATGGCAAGCTTTTGCAGTTTTCTTGCCTGTTCGATCAGTTGGTGTTCAAGGTGATCAAAGAACACACTCCCATGTTGTTGCTCTCAGAGCTGTTACAAGTCAAGATGGAATGACTGCAGACTGGTATGTACAGTTTGACTATGCTGCTGCATAACTATTTTTTATTTTTCTTATTACTGCTGAATGTGCTTCATTTGCCGAATATACCCCATAAAAACATATTTGGTTATGCTCTGCTCCATAACCTTATTTTTATTTTCTTTTAATGGTGTACTAAATTACCAATAGTTGGTTGAACATACTTCTAGTAAACATGTGATGTGGTTTCCATTATATGACATGATAGTCTGCTTTTCGATATTGTTGCGGTGGTATGTTATTTGATTCAGGGGATACAGGGGAAGGTGACTCTCCTAAGTAAACAAGAAAATTTTGAAAGATTTCAGAGAAAGTGGTGTCACCTTATCATTTCATAAGTGATATCACGATTTTAATTCAATTCTAAGGACATTGAATTTGTTGCTAAAAATACATAAGTTTCAGGATATTTACGGTCTTTTGTCATGAAACTAATTTCAGGTACTACTTTGAGCACAAGTTCCTTGACGATGTATCTCGAAAGATCTGTAATGGTGTCCGTGGCGTGAACCGTGTTGTGCAAGACATTACCTCAAAGCCACCATCAACAATTGAATGGGAATAGTTAGCATTTATGGTTTTTACTTTACAAAAGTGGTGAGGCACTATGAAGTTGTATATGCGCCAATGCTCTGGCTTGCAGGGAAGTTATGAGATCGGGAATTTCTAGTGGAATTAATATGATTCTTGTGATTGTGATTGGAATAGGAGTTTAGAGGACCATAATTTAAACTATTACATTGTAATGATTTTTTGTCCCCATGAATCAATTTTATTAATGTAGTTTTTGAACATGGGATTGGGATAGCTATGATAAAGCTGAGACTGATATGTGATTCTTATATTAGCCTTTTCAGGATGTATTCGCTGTGATAAGTTTCTAGGGATAGACTTTTCTTGATGATTGTCGTGGTAACAAAATTGACAATCTTTTATAATTTAGCAACATAAATTTGAAATATAGGATAACGAGAAGAAAGCTAGAGAAGATGAGCCTTTTTATAAACTTGAAAGGGTTTCAAATAGAGGTTTAAATAAAATATTAACTTTTGTAGGACAATTTTATCGAAAATGTTTTATTTTTTTAAAGTTATTTTTATAGAAAATAAATTAAAAAGATTGCTAATCTTTAAGAGTTGATAAATATTTAGTTGAATAAATGGTTAGTTTAATTTTTATTTCATCTTCAAATTAGTCTTTATAAAAATAAGTAAATATTGAATTTTATTATTTTTTAATTATATTATTAGTATGGAGTATTTGTGGATTTTATCAACGACATGATACCACTTGAACTAATAATTTGTCGATAATTTTGTAAGTTTTATCAGTTTTTTCAAATTATTTTTGATTTGATTTTTTAATATATATCATTATTATCAATAAAATCTGTGTATTAGGGATTGAAGTGAAAAGGGAATTTAAATGAAATCTTTAAAAAATTTGAGAATTATCTGAGTTTTCTTTTTTCAGATATTAGAAGAATACTGAAATATTATTTATAATTTTATTAGTTAAATATTAAATGAAGAAACAAATACAATGCCCACTTGTTGTTTTGTATCCTTCCACCAATTTTATTTTGAATGGTCTCAACTTTTTAATACATATTTTATGTGGGGATTACATTCTGCAACCCCAAATTTTTCAAGATGCACATCCATAAAAATTAAAATTTCAAATTTATCACTCTGAAAATAAATTATAAGTGAGTTCTTTTTTATAATCGAGAGGTTGAATTGTTCAATTGGGTGACCTCTCAATTATATATTTTAAAATATTAAAAATAATATTTTTTATTTTAGATTCTACATTTCAAAATACAAATTTTATATTTCAAATTGTAAAATAAAAAAACATGTATTATAGAATATATAATGTGAAATTTACATTCTGAAATATATAATTTATATTTCAAAATGTAAACTATGCAATATATTTTTTTATTATGTATTTCAAAATGTATGTTTCAAAAGGTATTTTTGAATAAGCTGCAGCTTGAAAAGTACGGGGTGTATAATACAATACCCATTTTATGCTTGTCTTTCCCTTATTTAAAAACTAGAAAGGATATTTTTATTATTTTAAATAAGATATTGAGTGCAAGTTCAAAAACATTTGGTGCTTGAAGCAATTTCCAACATTAAGAAAGTTAATTTTTGCTATTTTTCTTTCTTTCGGTTTCTAATAATAAGGTAAAAAATAAAACAACCTCGCTAGAAATATGTCATTTTATATAAATATTTTTTTCTTGTCAACTTTCGTACTCAATTTTGTGTGAATTAACTTTTTAACACGGGACTCTCTTTTTTTTTTTATTATTATTTTCTTCACTATCCAAATATAATGGAGAATTATATTTTTCTTTTACTTTTTTTTTCCTTCTTCAATATTTCATTCTACTTTTTTCCGCACCAAAATATGATTGTATAAACTATTTTTATAAATATAATATATTAAAGAATATATTTATTATAAATTACAATTATAATTAGATACAAATAAAATGTTTTTTTACATAATGCAGTTTTTTTCGGACGGTAAACTTTTAAGTTGAATTCTTAATAATAAAAAAGGATAATCTATTTTTTCACATGCTTTTTATCCATTTTCGCCTAATTTTTGCCTATTTATCGCCTAATAGCTATACATATGTAAATCTTAAATAACTGCACATGTGATTAAAGGATAAGTCCATAGAGATATATTAATTTCAATAACAATTTTTTTAGCTTTCACATTTTATTCTTATAATTTCGTATTTATTGTTTTTGTTTTTTTATAATACTTTTTATTGCTTTACATAAAGATGTTTTCACTAGTATTTATAATAATATATTATATGATATTAGATTTGGTGCACATATTATATGATAATAGATTGTTGTAGTTAAAAAATTGAACCGCATGCAAAAGTGTGTGTTAAAATTAGATGCATAAAAATATATTGCACTGATGCAAGTGTAATTTTTTATTAATTATCATCCCACTATTAAGTACAGATAGGTTTACTGCAATGTGTCTTGTTTCTGGTAATCCATTTCAGATGCAATTTCCAATACCAGTTTTGTAAGAACATCTTTCTCCACCTCTACTGCAATATCTTCTGCGTCAACTTGGATGTTTGGCCATGAACCACGTCTTGCCAAGTCCTTTTCAACAAGCTGTTCTAAGGTTAAAGGTGATGGATGAGGGTGAAAGTGCAAGTTAACAAGTTCTGTAATGTCTTTAGCCACAAGTTTCTTCACAACATAAGCTTGGATGTTTGGAACATGAAGTGGGAAACCACTGTTCTGGTATACCTGCATGAAAGTTTCGATGACACAGTCATGCAAGATTGTCCCACCAGATAGTTGGCTTGGTTTTTCCTCCAATTCAAAAAAGGTGTATGGATCCAGCAATTGGTCACATGATCTCTTCAGAGTAAGTTCATCCCATTTCAGGTTGAAACCATGCAGAATTTCCCTTACATAGTCTGTGATGTCCTTGGAGGAGGATAAATCGTTCATCGGATCCAAAGAGAGGCTTAAAAGGTCTTCAAAATGGTTCTCTTCAATTTTTTCATGCACTACCTTTTCTGGTGACTCATCTGTGGAAGTCCTAAACTGTCAACTTGGTTTGAAATAGAGAGACAGGAAAAACAAATTCAAGTATGTCCAGGTTTAAAACCATACCTGGTTGAATGGTTGTGATTGGAAGGTTGGTAACATCTTCCTTAATAAAATGTTCAACTTTGTTTCCCATGTTTAGAGTATTGTCTGTTCTCTGACAGGATTGACTTGATGAAACATCTGGTGAAAAAGGCAAAGTCTGGATCTCTGGACGCAAATCCTAATAAACTTCAAATTTCATCATTCATATTAAGGATAAAGAACAGACAGGAATTATTTGGATGGATTTGACTAATCTATGACAGGGGATGTACTTTAAAGGGAGAAGCGACATTGATTATTCCTATCAAAATACATGTACATATAGTTGTTAATTAGAAAATCAACTTTTGAGATTACATTATAACTACAAAGTTGTAAAAATATACTACATTGATTTAACAATTAACAATTATAACACTTCACTTTCCCATGTAAAAAGTAGACAAATCCATATTTAAGTATGGTTGGACAATTGTTTTATAAAAGCACTTAGAGGCCTTGAGTTAAATTTAGTTGATGTATAGGTTAAAAATTAAACTCTAAAAAGGTTATACGAAAGAATTCCTATAACATATGTGTTTAAATAATCTTATGTTTATTCTTATGAAAGTGTTTGTGAGAAAGTTTGTTCAAAGAAGTTATAGTAAAAGTTAGATTTCTACGTCACTTCACACTGAGAGTAAATGTCAAAAACTATTTACCAGCAAAGATCCACTTCCTCCGATTATATTATTCATGCCGATGTTCTGAGTAGGACTGTCCATGTATCTGCCATCTGCTTCAAAAAAATTCTCTCATGTATGCATATTGTAACAAGATTTTATAAGTTCCTAGACCATGCCAAAGAAATGATGGATTGAAAAGGTGAATATTTATTATGTAGCTCATACCTCTAGGAATATCATAAAGTGCATGCAGATTGTGGCTAGGAACACTATTTTTAAGACTAGTCTCTTCTCCAAAAGTTTGCAGCTTATTATGCATATTAGCAGTTGCCACTGATGGATCCTTGACTTTCGGGACCATCTGATAGTTGCTATAATCTCTCATCCTTTCAGTCATGGATCTGTGGTCGCAGTACCTATTCAAGCTTGGCAAGGACAATATTGATCTTTCTGGAGTGTTTATGCACTGTTTACATTCCTCAATTCCATAATTTAACATCTGAGACCGACTCTTCCTACTTTCAACGTGCATTTTCAATATATTTTCTTCACGAGGTCCAACTGAAGTGTTCTTACTGCAACTTTCACCAAAAGAAGCAGCTTCCTGCCCCATACATAACTCAGAATCCTTGAACATGATAATGTTCTCTCTCTTCTTCTTCAAATCATGATATGAATCCAACCTTTTTTCAGTATTACTAAGGGCATTGATTGGTGAGTTTCTTTCAGAAATTTCCAATTCTTTTACTTTTTTACCATCTCCCAGGCCCTTTGAACTGGAGGAAAGTTTACTTGGCATTCCATCAGTTGTCTTCCACTGCTGTTCTTGTCTCCTTACGCTCATGACATGCTTCAATTTTCTCTTTATACAACTGAAGGGAAAATAAGAAAGCATAGTGTTTTGTGAATTAGAACTGAGGCTACTAGGCGAATGTGGAGGGCTGACAAAGCTTGTTTCTACAAAATTTTCCACATTAACAGTGCCAGGCTTCAAAACTACTATTCTCTTTGAGGACTGAGGCTTACAACTTTCCATCAAGTCAGATCTATCAAAGGAATTAAAAGGTTTTACACATTGTGTAGCATTACTATTTTGAGGCTTATTTAATCTATTCATTCTTTTCTGCCTTGCCTGCTGACATGGTTTTTTCCCTTGAGAACTCTGTAAGTCCTGAATCTGTTTTACTAACAAAGAGTTAGGATCTTGCAGAAGTTCAATGAAAAGTTCCTTGTTTGAATATAAAATCTGTAAAGCATCCAAGAATTGATTAGGCTGACAGCCTGCTCCATCTTTGCCTTGATTATGTGTATTGACAAACCTCTGATCAGCAATCATCTTTGTCACTTCATTTTCCCAATCTGCTACCTGATCATTCACCATGCTGTTGATACTTCTACAACTACAATCTCTTCCTCTGGAACTTACCTGTAATTACAATTCTCTGTCAGTGCATTGCGCTCTCCATTATGAGAGGAGTGCATGGCACCACTTTTGTCGAATCTGGCTATCTATAAGTGGCAATTTCAAAGCCTTAAACAAAACTTCTAGGTTCATAAGGTATGATTTTTTTTTCTTCATGAAACTAGTCACCAGATCATCAAAACAAGACACTAATTTTTTAGACCAAGGCTGAAGGTGATGATTTTGAAATGTATAATAAGATTCAAGTCTGCTGGCCATCATCACAGTACAAAAATTACCAAGGCCTTCAAGATTTAAAGTGCTACATTATTAAGGAAAATTAAAAGATTTCTTCACGTCATAAAGTCCTACACCCTACCCCTACACTAATGAATTCGAGATTAAAAAAATCGGGTAATAAAAGAAAAGAGTAAAATGTCAAAACAAAATAAGATCTAATGCAAGGAAGATGCTTTCCTCTCTGTACAAGAGATATGGTTAACAAACTTCCTTGACGTTTAAATTGAAATAACAAGTACTCTTGATAAGTAATGACAGTATCAGAAGTGACTTAAAGGACACGCAAACAGATGAGAGAAGAAGTAAAATATACGCCCATGTTAAAAGGGTAAAAATATCATGCATGGGAAGATAATTTTTTTTAAGTAGAATCTTCTTAAATGCAAGGGCTCCTCTTATAACATCAATCTAATAAAGGAAGTGTGTTTGATAAGAACTTACACCAATTTGAAGGTACTTCTCATCAACTGTGCTAGCCACACCTGAGCTACTTCTGGATTTTCCATTTTCTGCAGCTTGGAGAAAAGATGCAGAAAACTTACAATTGATTTTTTATATGTAAGGTTTAAGTAAAAAATGGGAAATGAAGGCACAGGTTGGCCCAAAAATCTTGATTTTAAGATCGTAGCGTATTTTCTTTTACTCCATTCAATACCAAACAAAGAAATATCTTACCATTTGCATGAACATTCAAATGCCTCCTACTGGAAACCAATCTTCTGTCGGAACGACCTTCACGAAAATTAAAGATTCTAAACATTCGCCACGTACAACCTGTTTCGTACGTTTGGCTAACCAGAGGAGGAGATCTTTTCGCCATGACAGAGATGAAAGATAATATCTGTGATCTTTTAGTGAAGTTTAATGGGAAAAACACCAAGCCTGTACAAGCACAGAAACAAGGAAAGGTTAATCCTTGTAAGTGAGAGGTAGTGAACTATGTTCAGCTTCAGAATGCCACCCAAAAGAAATTAGAAACACCAGAATTCGAAGTATTAATTGATAATCAGTTTCAAACCCCACAAAAAGATTTAAACTAGGAAGAGTTCATTTTTACTGTCGAATGATCATACTTTCTAAAACTAAACAAGTATACCTATATATATTGATCTATAATCAATTGAGAATTTGCATATTCACCCAATCACCGATCAAAAGAGAAATACATGTAAATTGTCTGTTTGCAAAACACAAACACGTGAAGATCAAAGTTACTTTCTGCATACCTAATGTGACTGCTTTCTGAGTGAGACCCAACACAACCCGGAATGCAATCATTAAATAAGTCTTTTTTTTGCCTAGTTAAGTTTAACAATGGAAATTGTAATTGTAAGGATATATGAATCAAAGGTGAGAGATTCATACCAGGTTGTAATACCCAAGTATACGTCCTCCTAGAGGTTAAACAAGAGCATGATGATGCAGATCTAGAGTGGAATGTGGAAGTGCGAATGCAAAAACACAGGGAAAGGGACTGTGTGTGTGTGTAAATAGTGAAAAGGATTGTGATTGGGACACCAAATATTATGACAGTGACTAGTAAATTGTAAAATAATTAGTGGTTGAGGAAAGCTTTTGGGTGAAGGCAACTTGGCTTGCTTTTGTTTGGTTGTCTGAAACCTTTCTGAACATGTCCACCACTTCCGTGCAATTACAAATACAAATGCACCCTTCTTTGCATGTCTTTCATTGTCTTAGAGAATGAAGTTTTGACAGTATGTTGAAGGTTGAAGGAATGTGATTGAATGAGCATGCTAAATCCATGTAATGGAAAAATGGTAATGGTAGGAATCAAAGTATGATGTGTTGTTGAATGGAGATATCTGAGTAGAAAAAGCGGTGTCGTTTGAAGGAATCTTCCCTTTTGCTGGAGTAGAGGTGTTGCTTTCATTGATGTGTTGGGAGGGAACAGCCTGGCCCTTGCTCCTTGTTTTGCTACCGGTGTCAACCCTTCATGCTCCTGCATTTGGTCCCGCATTCACTTATTATGCACACTCATGTTATCTTCATTCTAATTTTTAATCATTTTTTCACTATGGATAACATCTTTGATATCCTTTTTTTTTTTCACTTTCTTGACACATCTCATATAAACCCGTTTGGAATGGTTTTTATTACAAAGTGAACTTTAAGTCTAACTCAATCCCATAAAATTGACAAAATTGGCTTATGAGGTGAGGTTTGCACTCAATGAAATATTTTAATTTCTAGTAAATATGGATCTCAAACAGTTTTTATACCTAATAGTGTAATTTTTTTAAATTATGAGTAATTTATTTTACAAAAATAAATAAATCATATTTTATAGATACGATTTCAAAGTGAAAATTGTATTTCATGGATACGATTTTAGGACGAGTTATTTTGGAAAGAATTTCACTAAATCGTATTTAGAGGAAACAACTTATTCATTTTTGTAAAAAAAATTATTTTATCCAAAATCGTAATTTCCAAAAAAAACACTATTTTAGTGAAAATAACCCACATAACCCTAAGTGTCTGTTTGTTTTTGGGGGTGATGGAGGTTGAGGGTGAGCGTGAATGGGTGTCACCCTTATTTGCTTCTATGGGAGGGGGAGGTTGAGGGTAAGAGTGAGTGGAAAGTTGAGGGTAGTTAGGATCCTCTCATAATTGAAGAGAAAGGAGAGTGGAATGAGATGAAAAGACCATGGTGTCCTTCATACAATAATATCAATGATGAAAATTATTATTATTAATAATTTTGTGTATATATATAACATAATATAATTTAAAGAATCATAAATAATATTAAAGTTATCTAAATAAAATAATTTAAGTAACAAAATTAATTTAAATTAATAAAATGAAAAATAATAAAATACTCTTATAACCATCACATTATTTACGTATCTCAATAAACTTTCTTCAGATATTCACTTTTTTTTTTTTTATCAGCATCGGACATTCACTCTAATATACCTTAATTCAAACACACTAATTTTTTTCACACTTTCTTCTTACACATTCACTCTTCCACACCCTCAACTTTCCACTATCCAATCCAAACAAAGTCTAATTGTTACTTGAACTAGATTCACTTTTTAATTTTCAAAATTATTATTTAAATTGAAAATCTAAAATAAAATAAAAATAAATTTTGAAAAAATAAATTAGGAATAAATTTTGTGTTTGAGAAATAAAATTTTAGAATTGAATTGAAAAATCAAATTTTATGAAAAAGTAGTTTCGGATACATTTTAAAAAAGAAGTTTTGAGAAAAGAAATTTGAAAACGTTCTCTTGAAAAATATTCCCAAATGTATTATGATCCATACCCCTTCTTATTTCAAGGCTTTTTTGTCATTTCACATAAACATTAGGTGTAGGTCACAATTCATACGGTGCAGAAAGTAATTTTTCTTTTATAACAACAATGAGATCACATTGGAAGAGTCCAGAAAAGTAGAAAGAAATCTGCATTTAGGCCCAATGTAGACAAAAAAAAATTCTAAAACCCAAAGAAACCCCTTGAGTGTAGTCGCGAGTGCCACTCCCTTTGATGGCGTTATCATTTCTCCGTGTTCCACGCTTGCTTTCTCCAACTCCTACACCTGCAACTGCAACTGTAACTGCAACCACAACATCCACTGTAGTAAAGTTCCAACACTTTCGCAAACCTTGTAACTTCACACCCTTCTTTCGCTCTTCAATTTTATGTCCCTTGGTTCGGGCCATTGGCCGTGATGGAAGGTTCTACCCAACCCCAGCCGACGACGACCCACCGGAGGCTGCCGAGGACTCCTCCCATGGCTTCTCCACCTTCCAACAAATCCATCACCAAGCGGAACGCGCGCGTGAAATCGAAGAGGAAGACTACAAGAACAACCAGGCCACGTACCTCGCCGCCATCGCCGACGTCGAAGATGCCCCCGATAACGTCGACTTCGACACCTCTGGCGACGACCTATTCGGCGATATCGACAAAGCCATCGCGCTCAAGCGAAAGGAGTTCGTCTCCCAAGGCCTTCTTGAGCCGAATCCCCCCAAACAAGACCAGCTTGCCGCCGCAGCCGTGGATGAACTTCAGTCGGAGGAGCTCGGCGATTTGGAGGAAATTGAACGGCTCCAGGGACTCACTGGTAACGGTAATGGTAATGGAGGTTTGAGTGAATCTCCGTTTGAATTGGATTTTGACAGTTACGGGAAAAGTAAGGTTAGGATTGTAGACGGAAAGTTTAAGATGAGTTTGGCTGAGCTTTTGGACGAGAGTAAGGTCGTGCCGGTGTCGGTTTCCGGTGATTTGGAAGTCGAAATCACCGGAATTCAGCACGATTCGCGGATTGTTAATTCCGGTGATTTGTTTGTGTGTTGTGCTGGGCGAAAAACCGATGGACATTTGTTTCTTTCCGAGGCTGATAAGAGAGGTGCTGTTGCGGTTGTGGCTAGTAAAGAGGTTGATATTGAGGATACTTTGGGGTGTAAGGCTTTGGTTATTGTGGAAGATACTAATGCTGTTCTTCCTGCTTTGGCTGCGTCGTTTTATAAACATCCTTCAACTAAAATGGCTGTGATTGGGATAACTGGGACTTATGGCAAAACGACCACCACTTGTTTGATTAAAAGTTTGTATGAATCCATGGGAATGCGCACTGGGATGTTGAACTCGGTTGCCTCTTTTGTCCACGGGGATAATAAGTTGGAGTTGGGTAGCGCGGCGTTGGATGCTGTTTTGGTTCAGAATTTGATGGCGAAGATGATTCACAATGGGACTGAGGCGGTGGTCATGGAGGCTGGTCCTCATGGGCTGGGGAAGGGGAAGTATGATGAGGTTGATTTTGATATCGCTGTTTTCACTAATTTGAGTCGGGAGAAGGACGGCGACAGAGATGCGCAGGCTAAGTTGTTCTCGAGAATGGTGGATCCTGAGAGGCATAGGAAGGTTGTTAACATTGATGATCCGAATGCGCCCTTTTTTATGTCGCAGGGGAGCCAGGAGGTTCCTGTTGTGACGTTTGCGATGGAGAATAAGGATGCAGATGTTCATCCCTTGAAGTTTGAACTTTCTTTGTTTGAGACACAGGTGTTGGTTAATACTCCCACAGGGATACTGGAGATTTCTTCAGGTTTGCTTGGGAAGCATAATATTTACAACATTCTTGCGGCTGTAGCGGTTGGGATTGCTGTTGGGGCGCCCTTAGAGGACATTGTTAGAGGGATTGAAGAGGTTGATGCGGTTCCTGGGAGGTGTCAGTTGATTGATGAGGAACAGGCGTTTGGGGTGATAGTGGACCATGCCAGTACTCCTGATGCGTTGTCTAGATTGCTTGATTCTGTAAGAGAGCTAGGACCTCGCAGGATCATAACTGGTATGTTTGTGTTGTGTTACTGTTTCGCTTATTGCTGTTGAAGGTTTCCTTTATAGTTTTGTTTTGGACACGAAGAAACTGCACCAACGCATTTTTCTTTTGGAACGTTAAAACTACATACTTCTTCAGATGCCCTGGAGTTCGAAGACTTGGATTATTTGATTGAAATATGCTCTCTTTATCATGCATCTCACAACTTCTTGTTCATTTTGAAGTCATTGGATGCTGTGGTGAGGGCGACAGGGGTAAGAGACCTGCGATGACCAAGATAGCAACAGATAAAAGTGAAGTGACCATGCTGACATCTGACAATCCCAAAAATGAAGACCCATGTATGTATTTGTACATTGAATGTAGGCAATGTAGGAATATTTGTACATGCTTTAACTAATTTTGACATGCCTTTTGTCTTTATGTCCAGTGGATATATTGGATGATATGTTATCTGGGGTAGGATGGTCAATGCATGACTACCTCAAATATGGAGAAAATGACTATTATCCACCTCTTCCAAATGGTCATAGACTTTTTCTCCATGACATTAGGAGAGTAGCTGTGCGAGCTGCGGTTGCAATGGGAGAGGAGGGCGATGTGGTTGTAAGTTAATGGAACTCCTATGTTTCACCCTCTGATGTAGAATTGAGCTTAGTTGTGATGTCTCTAAAGTCACTTATTCTGCAGAAACGATTTAGTTGTTTCTTTGAAAAATTTGAAGAATATTAAGATTTATATCAAAGTGATATTTCTATGAAGCAGATTTTTCTTAAGAGGCTAAAAAGAAGACCAACAAGGAAGAACAACTATATTCAAATATAATATGTTGATTAAGAGAGAAAAATTAGGGAGAGACTTAAATTTAAACACGTTGAAGAAACATAGAATAACTATATGCCTTATTTTGCATGTGGATGAATTATCCTTCGACATCCAGCTTCATTATGGCACTCGTGGTGTGTTTGCTAGGGGAGATAATTAGGGGGAGAAAGGAAGATGGAAATGAGTTGAAGTGTTTGGAGGGGAGGATGTAATTTGGAAATAATTTTTAAAATAATGGGGCTTTACTATTTTTCTCCTATTTTCACTCGTCTCTATCTCTCATCTTTTCTCTATTTCTCTTCAACCAAAGGCCTTTTACTTCAATTTTATTTCTCATCTATTTTCCATTTATCCTTTTTATGCCCATCTACCATAGTTTCCTCTCTATACCGAATATCCCATTAGTGATTCAATGAAGCCATGACTCAGTTCCGGCACAAATGTGAGAATTCTAGTTTGACATTTTGGTAGCCTTGCTTTGATTGAAGCCTAACTAATCTTCCCCTTTTATTTTCTTACTTGCGATTGATGCAATCCCATCCTAGTATAAGGGCTCAAACAAAACTAACTTTTCTCAATGATTTGTTTTTTTTGGAATTGAGAAAACTTCGTCTTAGCTGTCAGTCTACTATTGATATCGTATTCAATGTAAGATTTAGATTGACTGTTTGAAAAAATAAAATACTGAAAGCCTGATTAGTGGAGTTTAGTAACCTGTATACTCTTGTTTTGACATCTTTTTGAATTAATTCTTTATGAATATCATATCTTAAATAAATTTAAATAATCCGCCAAAAGGTTAATCTAAACAAAGAATTGTTAATGTGGTTCGTGATGCGTTCAATAAGTTTATACTTTTATATGCATGGTGCAGGTGGTTACTGGCAAAGGCCATGTAGCATATCAAATAGAAGGTGATAAGAAGGAGTTCTTTGACGATCGAGAAGAGTGCCGAGAGGCATTGCAGTACGTTGATGAGCTTCACCAAGCTGGAATAGATACAAGTGAATTTCCATGGAGGTAATGTCGAATGTTTTCCTCTTCTATGCCCATTTGTTACCTGACCAAGCTTGTGATTGTCAAATGTCTAAGACAACCACACCTTAAACAAAATAAACAACAGCAGTAAAAAACATAGAAGAATAGGAAATGCCGTCTGTTCTCTCTAAACTAAAAAATCACATGTTTATTTCGTTTTTTGTCTCTTGTTACCGTCTCAGGTTACCAGAAAGCCATTGATAATGGGTTGTCGTCTGACTGCAATACTAGCAAGTTAGCAGAAAAGGGCAAAAGCTGGAAAGCGCAAGCCCCAAAATAAATAGCCTTCAGATTCCAGCCAAAAATTGCACGGTGGGCTCAGTACAGTTAGTTTATCCAAACCGCGTTTAATTTTGTTTATACAAATGTAGTCATAATCTCTTTTTCCCTTCTCCACTGTAATTCCACGTCTTCTAACAAAATTATGAAGAGTAATGCATTAGTTAGCTTCCTCTTTCTTAGCTTTGTACAACTGTTCAGTCTCTGTTCTTCGAGTATGGATAATTCACGGCCATTTTTCTCCCCATCTTGATCGTTTGCTATACATCGTACTAATTTCTTCGTATCTTGTTTGTTTGTTTGTTTGTTTTGATTTTCATATTATTTATGAAGAGGTTTTTTGGGTTTTTGATTTTTCTGATTACAATATATATTGTGAATATTCATATTATATTATGAAGAGGTTTTTGGGGTTTTTGATTTTCTGATTACAATATAGCAAATGGGTAAAACAATATATGCATCAGTTTTCCCCCCATCAAATTAGGGTTTCAGAATCTTACTGAATGCATTTATAGACTTTATAATATAGCTTACATCTAAGAAATTTAAATGTCCTAGGCGCAATGTAAAGGAAACCTAAATAATAAACCAGTTAAAAGTTTTTCAGTTTTCTGAGAGAATTTTTACAATATAAGTATTTTTTAAATAATTATTGCCAAGCATTCTCAATAGTATTTTGTAAATTCGTTTTGTAACCATATCAGGACCATAGTAGTTAGTATCTTACTATTTACGATACGTGTCGTACGAAATGATACGGTTTCATTTTCCCACGATACGATTCGTGTGAAGAATCTATTTTGTCTCTAAATCTTAGCTGTATCGTGCGACACGAAGAATCGCGAAACGAAACGATTCTGTATTGTGTGAATCAGTGTGGAATTTAAAAAAAGAGTAAATAAAAAAAGATAGACATAATTTGTTTAATAACATGTATGCACCACATTATTTTTTTAGAGATTGTTTTGGTGAAATTGTGTGGTATATATATATATATATATAATTTATTGTATCTTGCATGTATACATATATTATATATTTAAGTATATATTAAAAAATTTATTGTTTATAAATCTTACTATTCACGGTGCGAAACAATTTACGATTCATAATATCAGCTCTCTGATACACTATTTGTATCTCGATTCTACTACCATCATCAGGACTAACGCTGAAACACCAATTGCAGTACGATATCAAAACCACCACCTATATTTCACAAAAGAATCCACCACAAATAAAAACTAATAAAGAGACCCCAATTCCATAAAAAGCCATCGTGGCCCCTTGTGGAATAAATGAGAAATTACTAATTTCCTCAGGAAAAAGGAAAAGATCCATACCGAGATGGAAATTGCAACCAACAATAACCTCAATGAACCTAAAAAAATATCAAGGCTGAAAAGATATTGCTTATTTTTGACTCTGTTATAGAATATATCAGTACTTCTGATCGTTTTTTCAATATACTCATTACCTCCTCTTTTTATTATTAAGAATTAGAATTGTGGAATAAAAAACCCCAGAATTTG
>Ga0123342_1002409_pt1 | contig 31047 bp, 19 predicted proteins | sample Turbeawhitnodule_FD_89960 | JGI IMG/M metagenome (GOLD analysis project Ga0123342, IMG submission 89960) | Root nodule microbial communities of legume samples collected from Mexico - Turtle bean Mexico white nodule | ecosystem: Host-associated > Plants > Roots > Nodule | place: Mexico: Nepantla... | reverse complement strand
CATTCAATCACATCATATTTTAAACTTTCTAAACAATCCAAATATATCTCAAAATTCACTTAAACACATAACTAAGTTCCTTTAATCATATTTTTAAATAAAATTTAGAATTTTCACTTAAAACCAATAGGCAATAATAAACTCGACTTTCAGTCTAGCTTGAGCAAAAAATTTCTCGCCCAAGCGAAAATTCTCTTGCTTAAGTGAGAGTAAACCCGAGAGCAACCCTAGAATTTACTTACACTATATCAACTATACAAATCAACCAATTTTTTTCAGATTCAAACAAGATCATTTACCATAAATCATCCATATCAAAATTAACATATTCACATTTTATTTCAAACAAAACCCTACATAACTCATAAACAATCAGTCCTGCAAAACAAAATTTGAAACTGGTGACCACGTCACCCCACATCCACATCTTCTAACCTAGGATTCTATTTGAAATTGAAACTAGCTTCCCTTACATGAACTTGAGCATATGCTCACTAAGAGCCCCAAACTTACCAAAAGCTCAAAGGTAGCTTAACCTGCACCACAAAGTCCTGATAAAAAATCTAACTACATCACTATGACCATGAGCTAACAAAGACTAATTTTGAAGACAAAAGCATCCAAGCAAGCTTAAACTGAAGGCAAACCTAACCAGATCAAAACTAACTTAAAGGAAAATGAGCCAAAATGAACTTACTATATCTAAGATTTTGATCAGGCAATCTTGTAGTCTTCACTGTTAAGAGTCTAATGGCAGACTCTGATCGTCAAACTGATGAGCAAGGAGGTCAGAATCTTAGAGAGAATACAAATGAAAAGAAAAAGGAGTTTTTAGAAAGATGATTGTTCTTTTAAAATGAAACCTAAATAACTGAATTTCTTCTTATATACTCTTTTCACTTTCATAATAAAATATTCATGTATTATTTTAATTATACAACTTCCACTCTAAGACTATTGTTCTCGGTCCTTACATTTTTAATTCAATATTTATAACTAAAAGTTTTAGTTTAAACCTACTAGTTTTCCTTACCTTTTACCTTGAGTCTTTTTTACTTTAAGGTAGAGACTAAAGAAGATGAAAAACCCTAAACCCTAAGAAATGCAGGACAATGAAAATTAAAGGTGAATTGGTTTTCAAAAGATTTAGAGAAAAATATTTATAATTGCTATGTACAACCCCTCCATCTACTAAGATCAGCACTCCTCCTTTTTGTTTTATATATGAGTCCAAAAATTCTAAGCCTATTTAGTGATTCGCTATCAACACCTCTCATAAATACTATTCTTACTACCTTAGACTTAAATAATTATAATAATCCAATAACATTCTCTTGATCAAGAAATTAGAAATATGTATCTATTATATTACTCAGACGAATAAATTTCAGGTAACTAGAAAAAAAAATCTCAAAAAGTTTGCCGAAATAACATTTCCATTATCATATGATTGATTTTCACTAATTAATTGGTTTTAAACTTCTACGGAGGTAAAGGCATCGTATTGTGAATACAAATTTATTGAAATTTGAAAAGAACTTCACCAGTGCAGTCCAAATTTACCCAGAAAAGGACTTGGGCTTAGATTATTGTGCCAAAATAAAAAATTTGGTCTTTTTTATTCTGCACCCCATAATTTGAATATGCACCCTCTTGGGGGTTGTGAAATGGCCAAAATATTCCCAAGTCAATTTATATACATCCCTCTCTCACTTCTCTCCCACCTTTCTTTTTCCTTACCGTTATTCTTCGTCAGCCTCGGGTGCACCCTCCATTTTTTGTGTTTGTCGCATTATATGATAAGTTTGTTTTTGCGTTTTGTTTTTCATTTTCGTTGATATTGTATGATTATAGAATGGTTGATCCATAACGTGTCTGATTGTAGAATCAGTAACATATTTGATTTTTTTTTTTTTACATTCTAGCGTGTGTAATCTAGAATATCAAAAAAAATGTTTTTTTTTTTAATTCTAATTCTAATTGAATGATTTGATGTTTGAAAGAAACATGGCTAAGACTAGAAGTGTGTCATCTCGGGCCGAAGCTAGATAGAGATCGGCGGTGTTAATTCATAGAAGAGATAGTGAACAAGTTATTTTTGAACTCTATATAGATGCGTTGCTAGCAGCGGTAGAATGACACACTATAAGAAAATCATTAAATATTAACAAAATTTAGAGACAAAAATTAATTAGTCACTATATTAACTAAATTAGATACTATTTTAGAAACTAAAAAAAAAATTGGTATCTAAGATGGTTTCTATTATTAGTAAAAAAAATTATAAAATGGTTTATAAATTGGTATCTAAATTAACTACCAAAGTTTTAGCTACTAATATTTTAGATTCTAAATTAGTCTCAAAAAGACTAATAAAGACTAATTTAGAATATAAAATATTATTAGCTAAAACCTTGGTAGCTAATGGTTAGATATCAATTTAGAAATTACTTTATAAATTTTTATTAATAATAGAAACTACTTAAGATACTAATAGTTTTTTTAGTTTATAAATGGTTTCTAATTTAGTCAATATAGTAACTAATTAGTTTGATCTCTAAAATTAGTTTTTATTTAATGATTTTTCTTGTAGAGACAAGTAATCACGTTAGACTGAGTTGGTTGTGCAAGATGTACGAGGGGTGCATCGTCCACCACAAATGGAAGTACGCAACTCAAGCTTATGTGTTGCACTTTGCTGAATGCACTATTTTCATTAATAAAAATGTGACATCAATTAGTGTGTCATACTTGCTCCTTTTCAGTGATATGAGGAAGTGTGGTGGGTGTGCATGGGGAGTAGCCGCACTAACCCACATGTTTGACCAGTTGGGGGATGCTCCCTTTGCCCATATGAAGTAATTGGGAGGTTATGTCACACTTTCACAAGTAAATAATATACATAATTTGAAAATTTTACATTTATTTTTGTTTGAAGATATCAATAATGATTTGTTCATGACAGAACATGCATGGATTTATGAGAACTTCTCAGAGATCTGAAAGAGAGATATTAATACAACATATAAGGAGATTCTCCCTTGGTCATCACATTATGTGACTGAACGTCATATTTCTACAATTAGTTTTGTGGGTGCCCAAATAGATAGTGTTATCTGTGATGGTGTGATATGGACTTCGTATGATGATCATCATCCCAGTAGGTCGTTTGGGACAACATCCTTGTTCTCGAGATATATCCAACCTGGGAACTTCTCACAACGTCATTTGTCAGATTGTGTGTTGTGCCAATATGGATACGAGTAGACGATTCCTCGGGCTCCCCCTTATTTGAAGGTGGTGAAGTTGTTGTTATTGATGATCAATGGTTGCATTTTGCTGACAACCTTATTACAGGTGTAAACTTAGCTTCACATCCATTAGCTTGAGCAGATGGATACATTCACTGGTTCAGATTAGTGTCACACCCATATATAGTTCCTAGGGTAGACGAAGATTGACTATTTGTATTGCCACGTCCCCGTCCACATAGTTCGAATGATGACGAGACAGAACCAGCCTCACAGTAGAAGCATGTGTTGTCCGGTGAGTGATTTCTATTGTTTGTATCTATTGTTATTTTAGCATGATTATTTGTTTTAATATTTCAAGTGTCTAATACAATTTCAATGAAAGCAATGTATATTCAGGAGGATTGTCGACATCTTACCGTGCATGATCGATTGTGAATATGTGTCAAAAAACACTCCAACATAGGACAAAATCCAAAGTGCATTGTAGTTAGTCTGTGTTGTCATAGATGATGAGTCATTTACATAAGATGTCCACGTGATGTACGCAATAAACAACATAAACATAATTCTTAGATAGTTTTCATATGTATTTAGATTTATGCATTTTAAAATTAGAAAATATATTGTATGATAAGTTCTAATCATTAATATATGACATATATTTATTCTTTATGCCAAACGTGTTATTTGTGTACTTTATGTGAATTTTACATTAACAATTTACATTTGTCTAAAATAATTTTATTTTGTATTAAGTGCTTATAAAGAATAGAATTATTGTAAATTTTTTATTTTATAAAATTTTAAAACTTTACAAAAAGTAAATAAATTAAAAAAATATTAAATAATCTATTTTGAATTGTATAATTTGAAATACGTCTTTTGTATTTTAGATGGTATAATATGGAATACAATTTTTAAAGGGTAAATTTAGAATTTTAGTGCATATGGGGTTGCGGTTTCAAATTATGGGAGTGCCAAATGCAATTGTCTAAAGCTATAGAGATTGCCGAAATTTTGTAGAAGGCTTTTGCTTCCCACAGCCCCATTTTGAATCCTCACCCCCTTAATTGATGGAAATGACCATGCCCTTATGGGTTTTTAATTAAATCCTATTCTAGAATCCTCTTTCTCGAACACAAATTTTCTATTTTGAAAGACTCATTGTAGAGTGCATATCACTATAAGCTTATGGAACAAGGCTTCTATAAATAATGTGGATTTCTCATTTTGGAATACAATGCGCACTACCCACACCCACACTATTACGGAATGTTCCCAACCACTTCTAGAAACACTATTAAGTCATTTACGTCTTGGACAAACAAGTTCCAGATTACGTGTTCCAACACTCTTTTTCCAAACTCCAAATTCTGGTAAGCATATCTTCACCATTTCAACCAACAAAACTGAAATAACTCACACTTCCATACCTCAGACCATATGAAAAGCTTCAACCAACAATAACGCTCACTTCTTCCTTCAAAATTACCCCTTTCAAATAAAACTCTCAGAGGCAAAACTAGTATTTCAAAACTTGTGGGGTGCAGGAAGCAAAAGCCTTTGTAGAAAGGCCATGGATATGGTCACTTCTTTTTGTTGTTTGGGATCGAGAAAAATGGAGATCAAAGTTGGGCCTTGACATGTATCATGTCATACTTTGATGGCAAATTCTTCTTGCACCCCTATAGTTTCTTTTGGCACCTCTCACTTTTAAAATTACTGAAATTGCTCCTTCCAAATTTTGTATTCTGAATTCTACAATTTTAAATACAAAACTTTATATTCTGAATTTTAGAATTTATTGTAGATTTAAAATATAAAATTTACATTCCAAATTGTACAACTGTATTCTAGATTTTATAATCTAGAATATAAGTTATGGTTTATTTTTCAAATTCTAGAACCTATAATACAAATTTTGTATTTGAGATTGTGTAATTCAAAATACAATTTTTTCAGCTTAGACTATGAAGGTGAAAAACTCTTACGGAGACGATATTGGACGTGGGAGGAGCGATGGCGGTTACGCGGGAGGTGGAAGCTATTCTAACGGTGGTGCTGGAGGTGGTGAGTTTATGCGGCGTGGAAGTTGAAGATGAGAAGATGAAGAAGAGGACAAAATTATTATTTCACTTATTTTATGGAGGTGCAGCAAGAAGACACGGAGGTGAAGGAAGAATTTCCCTATTTTGACTCAATAATGGCCCACATGTCACCAATCAACAGGAACCGGAGTTTCTTTTCAACGTGGACCCAAAAATTTGACAATCCTTTTTCTTTTTCAGTTGTTTGGTAATTTTTTTTTCTCTCTCTCTCTTTATCTGCCCAAAAACAATTCTTGATTATTTTCATTTATTAATTTGTGAAAGGTTTCATAAGCAATAGATTATTTTTGATAGGATGTTTTTAGCAATGGAGGGTAGAAACCCCGAGCATCCTAGTTCCACCCTTTTAGTTTTTGTGAAACGCTATGATTGAAAAGGGTCTTTTTGGTTGTCGAAACCATGCTAATTTTCTTGGCAAATTTTTTTCTGAGGCAGTGTTGGGGGCTAGGGTGTCCTCAATGATGTCATTGAATAAAAAAATCTCCTAAAAATGTTAACTATATGGCAGAGAAGGGAACAAAAGATGCACACACAGTACAGGAAAATTAAGTCACTCTAGGGTAATGCCAACATGAGAATGAAAAGAACCCAATGAGACTTCTCTGCCAAAGATTTGCATGAAGCTTCTTTGCATGTTTGTCAGGTTTTTGATGTGTTTCAGGTACAGCTATGCAGAGAACACAAGCACTGCTAGCTAGCACACACTAAAGTATCAAATAATCACAAAAATTAAATAAAAGGAAGGTGAGAAAGAGACTTGCATTTGCACAATCTCGGACAATGATATTAACATGTGGACCCACAGAATGTATGGATTAGGTTTGACTTGTGGAGATTATCAATACATGTGACATCAAAATTAACAAAAGCCACTGTTGGTTGGTTCTTCCCTTTGGTACATCTCCGTGGTTGCAACTCCTTTTAATACCTCTTACTGTTATATCTTCGAAGATTTGCATACAAATAACAACAACACCAACAAGAATTCCTAATAATATCGTAAAACTTTATGGACCAAATGAAAAGAACATGTAGTGCTTGAGCTTTATATGTGCAGATATTCTTTCATTATCACCATCTCCAATCAGTGCCAAGAAAATTGTCATTCTTTCTACACACATACACAATAAACTAACTTATCTTAAACATGCTTCCATTAAGGATAAGCCAAGTGCAGTGTGAAACTCCTCCTTTCAAGATAATATTTTAAGCCTTGGAATACCATGCTTTGCTAGTCCCAATTCAGTTTTTCCTTCAACAAAATATAAGTTTTAAGTGTTTGCTATCTCTCAGAAAATTTAACTAACTGTCTCATTTAATGTTGTATTTTTGTCCTTATTTACAGAACTAGAACTCTTGAAGAAATTTGAATATAATTTTATTTGTACCAGTGGAAGTGTGAGAGTTGAGTTTGGTTTGATTACTTAGCTGTAGATTTGTTGAAGTGATGAATTAGATTTGAAGACATAAATATGGTAAGGGAGTGTCTTGAATAAGGAGATAAGTGGGAGGCAGCATGAGAGGTGAGGTTCTCTAATACACTAAAAAAGGTTCAGCTTTCTGGTTGACTTAGCATAAAGTCTGGCAATTTGGAGGTAGTAAAAGGGAATCCTATCCCCTCCCCACAAAGGGTTTGATGAGGATTCTTTGTTAATGGTTCTCCACTCATTGCCAGGAAGAAGCTCTGATGGCAAAAACCCATTTTCTCTCTCATTCTCAAAGGCTCTCCCTCAAGGTGTGTGAGGCATGTGTGCCCTCAAAAGGAGGGAGTGAGTTGAAAAGTAGTCACTGTCTTTGTTCCTTATTGATGGTCTCTTGTGGGGGAGAGGAATAACTTTTTGCATCCTAGAAAGATTAGGGGTTTTCTCTTTTACTTTTATATATATCAATAAAAGATGGTCTTTTGAGAGAGTAAAGTGAGTGGGAATAGGCAACACCACTCAAAGCTACCTCATCACCATCATTTTTTTCTCTTCCTATACTATTCTATCTCACATCTCATCTATGGATTGATTCTTCCTTGGAACACCAATACAACAAAATCCTTTTGATTCCCCCAATACACCAATTACAGATATGTCAAATGGGAAACACAATTGTTCCATATTTTTCAAAAGCATTCCAACTAGCCTTTCATCTTATACATGCACATGCACTGTTCCATAACACATGCCATCAACACATCATGCACCAAATTTCAAAACACATCTCCATTATTTTCTAATGGTGGGCACAGAACAAATCAATCCACAAAAGCATATATTCTTCCCTACTTTCCACTCATTTTAAATCAGCTTTCGTCATTGATCAATATGAACTCATTGCAATGGTGATGTTCAAAGTTTGTAAATTGGAACCTTTTCTTGATTAAAGTCAACTCTTCTAGTTTGCTACCAAGTATATGCTCTTATCTGTCATGCAAACAAAGTACTATAATTATTAATATAAGCTTGCAGATCGTTAATGCAGAAAGAACGGAGTCAAAGTCAAATATGGTTTGGAAGAGGTGATGAAAATTGAAATGATCAAACCCTAAGATACTGTTTGTTGGCAATATTTTTTCTAGAAAATCACAAAGAGAATTTTATATTGCTCTCTAAACAGGGAAGATATGCTTAAAATTCTTGCAATAAATCCAACTTTTTAATGCAGAAATTTCAAGGCTCTAGATTTTGACCATTCATTGCCAATTTTGAGGCTGTGGTTCATTGACCGATATTACCTTGATTTTCATAATTCTAGAAAAATATGCAGCACGACAAATAGTTTGCAATGTTCAAGGACAACTTTGCAGAAGACTTCATTATCATAATTATTATAAAATAAAAAATGTTTTAATCCAAAACTGTCTCATCCCTATTCTGGAACTACAACTAACATTCTTGTTTCCACTGTTTCGTTTTTCAGCATAGTATGATGGGTTCAAAATAAATAAATAAAAGGGTGTTGATTTCTACAACAATAAGTTTACAGTTTTTTTAATGCCATAGTATAAGGTTGAATAATAGTATAAAATATTGCTCTCATAACATATCAAAAGATGCTGTAAAAAACATACACAAAAACTAAATACTTCAAATATATTGTAATAAATTGAATTCCTAAGATAAAAAAAATATGTAATCAGTAATTCCCCAAAGAAATTAATAAGTAGGAGGGTTTGATTCATATAAAAATAATAATAATCTTATTTAGTAACTATAAGATATTTACTTCATTTATAACAATAAAAAAAAAACATGATTCAACAATCAATCTCTAACAAATTGTGTATCAAGGTTATATTGAATTTGAAATCTAATACTGCCAAAATTATTAAATATTAATAATATACTCTAAAAAAATATCATTCTAAGTTTTTTAAAAATATTATAGAATAACAAAAATTTTAAAAAAAATATTGAAAACTCATCATCCAAGTAACCTAACACAATCCAACATTAATAAGGATGAGATGAGTTGAAGGAGTCTACTAAAAAAAATTATAAAAATTCAACTTAATCAATTTAAAAGTTTTTAAAATAATAGTTTTTTCCAAATCAAATGTCACCAGACTGGTCTGCACTTCTATCTAATTAAATAAATTACTTAAAGAATATTATTAAGTTAGCACGAAAAAGTTTAAATATTTTATAAATTTATTTGTTTAGCTTAATGTTATCAACACTTTCAAACCCTAAACTATCTCTATATATATATACTAAAAACAATTAAAATAGTTAAATGCACGAGTTTGAATAGTTAAAATCATGAGAAATATGATTTTTTTAAGAAAAATAGAATAGTTAAATGCACATAATTTATTAAGATTTTACAAAAAAAATCAATAAATTACATGCATTTGACTCTTCTAAATTTTAAAAGATATTCACTATTTTATCATTTTTTAATTTTAAGTTTAATTTTTAATTAATAATAATAATTACAACTTTTTACATTACTCTTTAAAAATAAAACTCTTACTATAAACTTGAAAGTTAATAAGTAATAAAGTTGTTAAATGACTGTACAAAACTCCAATATAGTTAAAATACATAAATTAAATGTTGTATAAAATATAATCAACTTGAACAAAAATATTTGTTTCAAATTTCTAATCTACAGAAGTGTGAGAATTATATACAATTTGATGAATAATAATATAGAAAAACACTTTGTACCAGACTAGAACAACCAATTTTAATATACACCAAACTTTCCCAGTTCTGAAATACTATTTTTTTAGCAGCGACAAAAAAAGAGAGAAGAAAAGTACACCAAAACTAAATTATTTTATCAATTAATTCTCTCTCATATTTTGTATGGCTGCTACAAAGAACAAGTACTTTGACTTTTTTACAAATTTATATTTTAATTTTTCAATTAACATATATATATATATATATATATATATATCAGAAACCATGAATGACTTTAGTCTACACAAAGTATATAGAATAATAAACGGTGATCATTCTAATTTTCAAAATATAACACAATATTAAAATAACCCATAGTAGATTGCCATAGACAAACATGACTTTTTTTTTTCAATTTTAAAAATCATTTTGTGCTAGAAATGTTAAAGACTAATTTGGTATATTAAATTTTTTTTTAAATAAAAAATTAAATCAAATCATGAAATAAAATTGCCAAACACGGTCTTCTAGGAAAAAAAAGTGGATATTTCCCTAACGTGTTTTTGACATTCAACAATCTCCCTAAGAAGTAACATAATTAGGGTACTTTAGATAGTGTAAAACTCATCACTGTAGAGAATATGATTTGGGCAATTATAGAATTTGCACGCCAAACATTTGCTATCATATAGGTCAACCTCCTAAATCATATTTACCATTCATTCATTATTCAAGTTGATGTTTTTTAAAAAGCAATTTCATTAACTGCAAAAATAAAATAAAATTAAGAATAAAGGTGAAAAAGAAGAAGAAAAAAGAAAAAAAGAGAGGTAAAAGAAAATTAAAGAAATGAAAGGCATGTGATGAGATCTATTGGCAGGCAGTAATGTCAACAGGGTTGACGAGGCCACTACAAAACCACTGCTGTGATGATATGCACGTGTGCCATACACACCATCATGATCATCATCATCTCATGTGAGGGTAAACAAATAAAAAAAATTATTGTTAATAATAATAAAAGAAAATAAGAAAGCATGAAAATTCATATTTTGAATGATTAAGAAAATCCCACCATGTTGACTGATGGTAAACAATGATCCTCCATGATGATGCATTGGAGGGCCATATGCCAGTTCATGTACACACTCAATTATGCCATGCCCTTTGCAAAGGATTATCTTATGCCATTGTCACTTCTTCCACTAACCAACTTTTTTTTATTAATCTTAATCAACCACTAATGCTCATGGACATTTACCAACTTACCCCTTTCACAAAAAATAAATATAAAACTTCAAGGGACTTAAAGAGGATTTGATTGAGATTGCAATTATTGAAAAGTTGTTTTCATCAATTAGGTTTGATTATGCTCATGTTTGTGACTAATGTCACTGTATTAGATTAGATTAAATTAGGTTTGATAGATCCTATTTAGGACTATTATTATTATTATTATTATTAGTCTAACATTAAAATATGTGTCTAAAACATTAATTATTGTTTCAATGTGTTTGGAAATAGCATCCTCAAACCATAATATATACATGTAAAATTCATTATAAACTATTAAATGTTGTTGCTTCCATAAATATGAAACATGGAGAAATTCATTATAAACGCGGTCCTATCAAATATTATAAATAATAAAATGAAGGGGAAAAAAAGAATGTGAGAAACAAAACTATTGAATAAAGAATGTGAAAAATTATTTGACTTTTTGACAGATTATTATAAGTCAACTAGATGATAAAGGATTTGGTCAGATAAATAAGAAGTTTTTAGAAGAGAAATAAATGAAAATATTATAGCTTGCGCAGAAATTATTTTTATTTTATTTGATTTTTCTTGTAAACATCTAAGTATTTCTCAAAAACAACAAAAAAATCTAAATTACTTGGGAAGATAATGGAAAGGAAATATATATTAAACTAGGTTTTAGTATTGTTGTTATTCAGTTCTATATTTAAGTTTATTAATTTTTATAATTATTTGAAAAAAGTAATTCTAATTTTTTTTGTTAATGATTTAAGAACTTTTACATTGATACGACAAATGTGCTTGAACTTTCAACGACTTTTATATTAATATTAAACTGGTCTAAAATACAAATATACCAAACTATTAATGAAAAACAACATAAGAATTTTATATTTATTTTCATAAAAATATCTGATTTTATGTAATTTCATGTTGCAATATATATATATATATATATATATTTGTTAATTTAAATTAAAATGCCGGATAAACTTTCTTTATTTTTAAATATAGACAAATACAACTCAAATTACTCACTTACATATAAATCAATCCTAATATACTCAAATGATCAACCTGATATAGATGAAAGAAATGAAAGAGAAAAAGAAAAGTAAAAAATAAATTGTTTATTTAGAAACAGATGAATACAAAATATGTTTATTTACTATTAATAGTGTTACTCTATTATATAATATAGATACTTAATTATAAAAGAGGTTAAAAAACTAACCTAGTTAATTATATCACACAATAATTAAGTTGGGTTTTTTCCCTCTCTTTTTTCTCATTATTACGGGGGGAAAAATGACTTAAAAGCAAGTGGATATCTTATTTCTCTTTGTTTTTTTCTTCTGCACCAAACCAACAACTTTTCTTTCTTTCACCACAGTACACCAACTGAACCTAAGAAAATTTAAACCTAATTAAATACTGATAATTAATTTAGATTTCGTTAATATATGTATATCCTAAGTGTGACTTCACTTATTTTCTACTAATGATTTATTAACTAAACCAGTAATTTGTTAACCTCACCGAATCGATATTCGAACCCAAATCAATCATAACGAGTCAGTCATAAAATGTACGCACTTTATTTAATTTTATTACTGTAATAGAAAAAATTACAGTACTTGATAGCAAAAAATAACCTTTTTCATACTTTTCTTATTAAATATGCATCACCTAATCATCATCTGCTATTTTTATTATATATTTTTTTATGTAATAATACTAATAATATATCAATGGCAATGGGATTGAAATTCAAGAATAAAAGAAGTCTCACATTGTCTAAAAATGTAGAAATAAAAATAATCTCACACTTTTTTTATCATAAAGTTGTGAATTGAATGTAATGTTTTATTTTCTTTCATTGTTAAAAATCTACCAGTTACTTTTAGTATAAAATTAAACAAAAGGTAGAAAATAAAAAATATTTTGTTGAATTTTGAAAATAATATTTAAATAAAGAATTTGAGAAGATTGGTTAGGGTAAAGAGGAAAGAGAAAAGAGGGAGGAACAATAAAGGAAGAAAGAGATGAAGATGATGACATGATATGATCTGATGGTAGTAAAGAGGAGATAATAAAGCAAAGCAAGCAGTGGCACCAACTTTTCCCATTCAACCAAACGTGCTTTCTAAATTATTTTTTATATAATAGTAATAATAATAATAATAATAATAATAATAATAATAATAAAAACAAATTGTTTGAAAATGATTTGATTACATGGCTTTTACCCTGTCTTTAATCTTTTGGGTAAAGGAGCCTAAAAAACAGGTCAAAATGCTCCTCACTCGCAGATACAATACACACTCATCTCCAGCACACAGAGAGACACACACACTGAGTCCATGGCCGCCAACAAAAACAACGTCAACAACAAACAACGTAACATTCTCAATATTAACAACGACCATACCAAACCAAACAGTTTGTTCTCTCTTCTCTCTCAAACCATGCTAGTGCTACATTATATTGCTTGCTAGTAGTACCTCCTGCCATTCCCTCCTCTTCCAACCATATATTTATTCATTCAGTGGCATCGGTTTTCGTGCTCCGTTCCTACTTTTCATAAAACCCCATTTCTTCTCTCTCTGCAAAGCTCCAAGCTTTTAGCCATTTGAGATCTGGGATTTCCGGGGTGGAGCTTTTTCCTTTTTGGCTTGCAGTATTTTCGGCGTCAGAGAGATCTCAACGTCTCCCTACCATGGCAAGCAAGTGGAAGAAAGCCAAGGTCGCGCTTGGTCTCAACCTCTGCATGCTCGTCCCCAGAACGTTAGACGACGATTCGCCGCCCCACACGGTCGTTTCCGAGCGCCTCTCCGACGCCGCCCTACTTTCTCCGACCAGCTGGAACACCAGCTCTTCCCGCCCCACCACGCCGCTTTCCTCTTTTCACGGCTTGAAACTTTCCAAAAGTAGCAGCAAATCCTCCAAGGTCTGGTTCTCATTGATTTCCAACTTCTTACTCTCTCTCTCTCTCTCTTCTCGTGTGTATGCTTTTGTTTTTTATTTAAATATTTTGACAAGTTCTATTTTGGTCTGGTTGATTGTGAAAGTTTAAAATGACTAGAAATGAATTTGCGCAAAATAAGAATGTTTTTTAACCGTGTTCAATATATGAAAGGAATCCGGTTTAAACGTTGTTAACATAAAAAGAAATTAAATGTTTTCAAGGTTGTTTGGATATTTTCTGTCAGGGAAGGAATGATTTGTTTTTACCGGATTTTGTTATTTTAATGAACTGTCTTATGTTGTTGTTCATGATAATGAAGTAGCATATTTTTGGTGCCTGAGAATATCGGTCGTTTATAACATAGTTCCTGATTTAAGGTTGGTGTGTGATTTAGTTGTGAAGTTTATTTGAATTCATTGGGTAGTAACGCGAAATGAGTTGGGACGATTTCTTGAATTGTACGTGGTGTTTTAATCAAGGACTAATTTCCAGGGTGGTGTTACCATTTTCTAGGGACCAAAATGCCTTTTTAGTAGTTGGGTTCCTTGTATTGATTTGGTTTCTTTAGCCCACTTCTACCGTACTGCAACTTGGGCTTAGAGCTACAATTTATTGACTTGTACCAATAGGGTATACGAGTGACATGTGAATTTGAAGTTTTGTATCAACAATTGTGCTTTTTATGTGCCTTAAGCTGATATTTCTGTTTCCTCCATGCTTCAATGCCTCTTTTATGGATAAGATTTTCCCTTCTTTTCCTTTCTATTGGCCAAGCAATTTATTTTTCTAAAAGCAATCCTTATATGATGTATTGGTTGGCTTGTTCATTTAGTCAAGTCATAATAGCAGTTTTTGATGACTGGTAGACCTGATTTGCTGAATAATAAATTGTGATTCCAATACTTTTGGGTCGATGTAAATGCTTCTTTAGTCCCTTTCTGTAGCATTCAGGTGTGCCTGACTAGACAAGGTGATTATACTTTTCACCATCCCTCTAATCTCTGTATTTGAAAAATCTTTTGCTTAATGGAGGCCTTATTTTGGCATCATGCTAGAGTTGAAAAGGAAATGTGATAATGGGAAAGGGGCGTTCTAAATCAATGTATCATTGCCTTTTCCCTTTGTCTTTTTCAGAATAGTTTGTTTCAACAGTATTATTAAATAACTTGGTAATATTCAAAGACTACATATCTTCAACCATAGAGGATTATTTCCCATTGTGCACATTGTATGTTGAATTAACTAGCTAAAATACTTAAGGTTGGAAAAGGAAATTGCAGATGATTTCTTTTTAACCTCTGTATATCAAATATGAGTACTGGAATTCAAATATTCTGTTTTTTCATATTTGTTTGACTTTTCCTTTATTGGAACTATAACTGATTTTTGATTCATGTACTGTTAATTTACCTTGCGTAGTCTGTTCATGAATTTCTTTATTTGCATGAAGCGTTGAAGGTCTGTCAAATAATTTACATAGTATTATACATGTTCTTACTAGCTTTTATTTTCAAACATTCAGCAAACCTGCTCAATATGCTTAACCAAAATGAAGCAAGGATCCGGCCATGCTATATTCACTGCAGAATGTTCACATTCCTTCCATTTCCACTGCATTGCTTCAAATGTGAAACATGGAAACCAAATATGTCCGGTGTGTAGAGCAAAGTGGAAGGAAATACCTTTATCGGGTCCCAGTTTGGATCCTATCCCTGGCAGAGTTTCACCAAGTTCAATCAATTGGCCCCAAAATGATGCTTTGATGGCAGTGGTCCACCGTCTACCCCTACCTCATCCTCACCGAGATTTAAATAGGAGACATGTCGTGCCACTTTATCAGGCTTCTGAGCCAGGCATATTTGACGATGATGAGTCCTTGAATCATCAACATGAGTTTTCTGAGAGAAGTCCTTGCATTGAGAATACTGTAGATACTGAGGCTGCTAGAGCAATAGAGATTAAAACATTCCCAGAAGTATCTGCTGCTCCGGGATCCAAGACTCATTCTAACTTCACAGTTTTGGTTCATCTCAAAGCTGCTGCTGCCGCAGACACAGCTGCAGTCAAAAGACAAAACCTTAGTAGAAACCAGGCAAACCTGGCACAGATTTCTCAGTCTCCACGTGCCCCTGTTGACTTGGTCACAGTGCTTGATGTGAGTGGTAGCATGGCTGGAACTAAGCTTGCACTACTCAAAAGAGCAATGGGATTTGTCATACAGAACCTAGGCTCTAATGACCGGCTCTCTGTTATTGCTTTTTCTTCCACAGCTCGTCGCCTATTTCCTTTGTGCAGAATGACTGATTCTGGGCGTCAGCAGGCACTGCAAGCTGTTAATTCTTTGGTTGCAAATGGTGGTACCAATATCGCGGAAGGCCTGAGAAAAGGTGCCAAGATAATGGAAGATCGAAAGGAAAAGAATCCAGTTGCCAGTATTATACTGCTGTCTGATGGTCAAGATAATTACACTGTCAATGGCTCTGGAACTAACCAGCCTCGACCAAATTACCAGTTTCTTCTGCCCACTTCTATCAGTGGTGTTGATAGTTCAGGATTTCAAATTCCTGTGCATGCTTTTGGATTTGGTGCAGATCACGATGCTTCACTAATGCACTCGATTTCAGAGATTTCTGGTGGCACGTTTTCTTTCATTGAGACTGAAGCCGTGTTGCAGGATGCGTTTGCACAATGCATTGGAGGACTTCTGAGCGTAGTTGTTCAGGAGCTTCAAGTGGGAATTGAGTGTGTACACCCAAATATCAGCCTTGTCTCACTAAAAGCAGGAAGTTACCCAAGCCGTGTGATGGCTGATGGACGCAAAGGATTGATCGAAGTTGGAGACCTGTATGCCGATGAAGAGAGAGATTTTCTAGTGTCAGTTAATGTCCCAGCTGCATCTGGCAATGAAACATCATTGGTAAAGGTGAAATGTGTATACAAGGATCCCTTAACTCAGGAAACAGCAACAATGGAAAGTGAGGAAGTTAAGATTAAGCGGACTGAAATCTCAGGGCAGGTAGTAATGTCACTTGAAGTGGACAGACAGCGGAACAGGCTCCAAGCAGCTGAGGCAATGGCCCAGGCTCGTGTTGCAGCTGAACGGGGGGACCTAAGTGGAGCAATATTAATCCTTGAAAACTTTAGAAAGATGCTCTCGGAGACTGTTTCAGCCAAATCTCACGACCGCCTATGTGTTGCGTTAGATGCTGAGCTTAAGGAAATGCAAGAGCGGATGGCGAGTAGGCATGTGTATGAAGCATCTGGGAGAGCATATATACTTTCTGGATTGAGTTCACATTCATGGCAAAGAGCAACAGCAAGAGGTGATTCCACTGATAGGTCAAGTCTTGTGCAGGCATATCAGACACCATCAATGGCTGAGATGCTTACTCGATCTCAGGCCATGTTACTAGGTAGTCCATCAGGGCAGAGGCTTCTCCAGCCACTGTTGTCAGTCAGATCACAACCAAGCCCAAGGTGATCCAAGAAGGATTTTGGGAAACCATCTTCAAATTTAGCCCTTCCACTGATTTTGCCATTTTGGCTTATAAAATATGTGGGGGAGGGTGGTAGTAAACGGGAGTCATAAACAGAAGATTTCTCTGAGCTGTGATTTTGTTGTTTAATATATGTAAAAATGAATAAAATATTGAGGAAAGGGTGGAGGGTTACTTAAAACCAATGGAGAAAAGGTCAGTAGACAGGAATTTACTTCTATTTTGGGGTTTAAAGGGTTTTCTTTTGGCTTCACTTTTCTTTCCTCTAATTATGTCTTTTTTTTGGGGGTGGTGTACATACAGAAGAATGCCTTTTTTTTTCTGGGACACCTGGGTATAAAGCTTGTAGCTGTGCAAATGGTTGGGATGATCTCATATCAGTATAATATATGTTTTCAATTCTTTCAGAACTCGTTCTTTTCAATAATTTGTCTTTTACATTTCTCCATCTCTAGGCATGGAAATGGACAGGAAACAATGGCACATTTTGCCACAGTAAATGCTCGTGAATATAAAGGTTTTCTAGTTTCTACCAAACTCTGACATGCCAGATCAATGGTAGTTGGGCAATGGTTGAATGCACTAACTTCACAAAATTATACAACTCTTCCACCTGTTGAGTTTTATGCAGAGTTTGTAGTGGCACATTTAAAACACAGTCAGTTTAATGAAACCACTTAAATTTTGTTTCAAAATTTAGAGCATTACCTATTGAGGGTTTTGCAAGTTCATACATCTGCATGTTGTGATACATTCAAGTCTAACCATGTAGCCCTCCCTAGTAAAAGTTATTTGCTTCTTCCATTTCTCAATTATAGTCCTTTATACTTTCTCTTCCTTACAAAAATTATTGTTATCTTAAAAAAAATAAGGGCTGTATCAGTTCTTTTTCCGGCCATTTCCTTTATTTAGTATTGTATCGACAATTAATTTAAATTAACTCAACCAAGCGAAATAAGATGGAAGAGTGTTTTGAATAAAGTTTGCAATAAATGAAGTCGTATTTTTTTTGGTAACAAATAACTTTGGCTAATTTCTTTATACAGATTGTTTAAAGTGAAATAAATTTCTTAATAAAATTTATGATTGGAACAATTGGCACGATGCAAAGCTATTTGGATGTAGTTTCGATAACGAGCAATATTATTTAAGAAAAAAAAATGTTTTGAATGATAGAAATTAATAAAAAGAATGTGTTAAACATTAATATAAGATTAGTGGTAAGACTTACAAAATTAAGTTAAACATTCAGTTTAACAATTTTAGTATGAGAGTGAAATCTGTCTAGTTTGTGTACAAACTGTTGAAACATTTTCTTACATATGTAAAAAAACCACTCTTTTGGAATTAGAAAATTGTTACTCCATCAACTTAGAGGAAGTGCTATGATGTCTCAAGTGGTCCAACAGAATTTTGTTATTTTCTTACACAGCACTCTAGGTTGTTTGCATATAGGGAGAAACCATGGAAGTCACATGTGACTAAATGAGTTGCACTGATACAAGTCACGTGTAAGCAGGTCTGAAACGACAAATCCAGTGAACCCATCCCTGCCATACATGGACGTGTTTATAATTAGATGTAGTGTGGTCCATCATTCTATTCTAGTCCTTTGTGATTCCGTTCTCTTGCAGCATTGTAAACAAATGTTCTTGTTTTTCGCCATATGTTTAGATAATGGATTTTGGCTCATCATGTAGAACTAACCTTTTAACTACACAGTTGCAGACTGACTAAATTTTGTTACAAACCAAATATTAAAAACCTTTTTATCTCAAGTATAGGGTTCGCAACTTGAATATACCAGGGAACTATCCACTAAAAGACCAACAATATCAACTTGCACAAAGAAGGCAAGTTCTAGCTGCCTTGGTCTATTGCAACAAGAGTTATCACTTGTCAGGGATAACGATTTCACGATTACTGGGTTGCTGACTTTATGGAAATTCTGTCAAATTACAAGTTTTGCAAAAATTTTGGGAATGGAAAATACTGAACTAGTCTCTTGCGGATTTTAGCAGAATCCAAATAATTACTGTTCAATTCAATCCTAATACTTCCTCTTCTGTTGAATTCAATTCTAGTGTTTCGGATAAGAAATTGTTTACCAAGTGTATCCAACTATTTACGAAGAGTGACCAGATTCATTCGAACCAATACCCGAAGAATAATCTTTAATAAGAACAAATGCATACCTCTTCATAAGCTTTTGTTGAAAGTCTAGAGCATGCATAGGTTTGCGCAAAACCTCACATCACATTTTCCGTTGGGATGTTACGCGGATATTCGAGTAATTCAAGTATGGATCATCGAAGAGCTGCAAAGAAAGTGACGAGATACTTTGCGGGATACACCCACGAACTTTATATTTAGACGGCCCAAAAATTGGAGATCATTGGCTACCCTAGGTCACTAGGATACATGCTCATGTTTGCCAAGGGAGTTGTTTCTTAGAGAAGCATAAAGTACACTTTCGTCATAACTTTCACTAGATAGATTAATTCGTTTCCTTTTGAGGCTACATATCATGGTATATGGATATTTTCATCTTTGGCCTCAAAGTTGTGCATCTCAACAATATCAAAGATATATAGAGTGAATTTTTTTTCTAGGTCATTGTACATATATTAGAGACTTTGGAAGGTGACTGTGTTCTAAATTGTATTTGCAGTTATGTGGTGATAGTTAATGTAGTAGAAAATTGTGAATAGATGTACCTTTTACAGCCGTAATTGAAGTCATCATGCAATCCTGAGAGTAAAAAGTTTAATGTTACGGAGGCAGTTGGGATTTTGAATTGTAATTTAAACAATGGGTGGAATGTTGTACTTTCCAAGCAAACAAGTAACCACGTCCTTACAAAGTAATTTCAGAAATGTGCTAATCTTTTTTGGAGCCTACAGATATTTCGTACAGATCAGTAAATCCCCTTACCCTTTCGAATAATTTTACGAGCAATTTTACTTGATAACACTGAAAATGAACCACGGGTGTTGAGTTTTGTGACGACAAAAGTGGCTCCATTAGCATTATCGTTATAACATCCAATTTGCATCACTGCAAGATAGGGGAAAAAGACAAACTAAAACATGACAAGAAGCATTTACACTTTCTCACCCTTATTAAAGTAGAACCAAGCGAGTACCTTTTGCTATTCCCAGCACCGTACTTAAAAATCCTTGGTACACAAATTTCAAAATTTTATCTCAACTTCCACTGCCATAATGTCATAATCAAAAGTCAAAACTCTAAAGATGCAGGGCAATACCAACTTCACTAGCAAGATTGAACTGGCTTTTGACTCCATAAAAGTTGATTTCGATAACGGTATATGAGAAATTCTAACAAAAGTTGTTTCAAATCCACAACTCTACTCTAGTCTCGATTGCCTTCATTTGGTTTAGGAATTTTCTTGTATTCATAGTTGCTAATATCCACCTTTTGTTGCAAAGCCTATGCAACAACAAACAGAAATTAAATCATGGACAATCTAGACTACGATAAATTGTTAATGAAGAGGAAAACAGACCTTTAGCTCATCGTCCAAGGAAATCTGTTTTGGATTGTACGCATGCACTGGTCCAGTCCTAGACAATGCTTTTCTTGTTTCAATTATTTCCCACTCTTGATCATCTTTCACCCTTGCAATATCCTTGCTGGACAGACACAGTTGCACTATTTTTAGAATGAGGATGAAGTCAAACAGAATGAGCAATGAAAAAAGTAGAGTTAGATAAACACACAGTTAAATTTTTATACTCTGTCTCTACAAGAAATTTACATTGTCAGATGATAAGAAATTGTGGTAAACCTAAATTTAAAGATAGTTGTTGTAAAGTAAACAAATATATATGATTGAATCACAGTGAAAAATACAACAAACACAATAATAATAATTCTAAAGCCTAACCTGCCTTGCAAGAGTTGGGCAAGGCCTAGAGAACCGAGGACAGTGAGAGAGATCATAGGAAGGCCGTATCTCACAAATGGGCTTCTCCTGCCCCATCTTTTGAATGCTTTCTCAGTTGTGGCAGTTCCTTTTGCTGCCCCCTCACTCTGGACTGTAGTCATTATTATTGGTCACAGAATTCAAATGTTGGCCTGAAATCTCAGCCGAGGGACATGATGAGTGAAAAGAAAACCCAATCAATTACCAATTCATTGATGCCACTAGAATTGGCATTCTAACAAACACGTAATGTTCAAGATACACACAGAGTCGTAATAAGTGAACATACAAACTCCAGCCACTGACACAGAAGCCTGGATGCGATTACAGAGTGAAGAAGGCTTCTTCCACTCAAACAATCTAGGGTTGTAACTAACCTTTGGGCTCGGAAGATTGGGTCATTCAGTTTTGGGAATGAAAAATGTAATTTTTTTATGAATTGTTAGAAATGATCTGATCTGCACCGAAAGGGAATGAATTGTGATTTAATTGTGGGAAGCAGAATGGTGAGATAAGAAGTGGAGCATACAGAACAATAAAACTTACCTCTTCACAACTCACGTCCTTCTCAAACACCAACTACGTTCTCTTTTTTTGTTTTCTGATGTAATTTTGATAAGAAGAAACAACATTGAAATGGTAGGGTTCTGTTGCTAAATAATCCCCTCCTACTAGACAGAATACCGATTAATACGAGAATACTGTTAAATTGAAAATGATAAGCCACATGACAAGATATATATATATATATATATATATATATATGTTATTTAAAATTATTTTATAGTTTACAGTATAATATATTATATTTATTTAAGAATATTTTATATTTTTTTATTTCAATATGATTATTATAAAATATATTATCTTTAATATTTTACTTTTTCTTAAGTAAAAGTTTAATATTTTAAAATATTAATCTTTAATAAAATTTTAATTTACTATTGAAAAATAGATTTAAATTATAATAAAATACATAATATTATATAATTATATATGGATCGTAGTTACATTTAAATTGAAAGGATCCCTCATTGTCATAATCCTCTTTCTTCTATCATTTGTCTCACCTGCCACCACCACCAGAAAATTCTCCTCCGTCACAGTGTCGCCATCATCCCCATGTCGTCCATCTTTAATAGAAATTATGGAGATTGTTCATGTTCCTCCACCACTCGATGTTGTCAACCTCCCGCCTCCGAAGGTAGAGGCCCGCATCGCCGTCATACTGTACTCCGATGGGAAGAGTAGGGGAATTGTGAGCTTGTGCGAAATGGCGTTGTCAATGCAACTTACGACGTCCTATCTCTCTTTAATAAGAGTACTTGCCAAAAATCATTCAACCACACATGACCTGGTGCATGTTGTAGTGTGAATATTAAAGTTGTTAACCTCCTATCACACAGTGCATGTTTAAGCTTTGAATTCAAAGAGATGTTAGAGTGCGTGAAATCTTTGAAGAAAGCTTTTGTAGGCATGTGAGGAGAACCAAAGCAAAGCATTCATGTGATAAGAAGAAATCATCACACCTACATGCAAGACCAATTCTTCCTTTAATGAAGTTGATACACCATAGTGCAACTTTCAAGTGTTGAAGTTGTTAGGATGAGAGGCAACTTCAATTCATGACACAATTTGAAGTTGTGGGAGACGAATTCAATTCTATTTGAAGTCGTAATGATCTAGCACGACTTCCATTGGTGTTCATAGGTTGGTTTGTTTTGTGATTTTGTGGCAGCGTGTTGTGTTTTTGATGTGCATTGAGTCTCACCTTGTGAAATTCAACATATCCCGCAGTTTCAACCTTCATGAAGTGGACTACTTAGATGAATACGGATAATTGTACATGTTAGTTGAGGGATTGGACTTGTCATAATGAATCATTTTTTAATTAATTATATTATATATAATAATGCATTGTGTTTCTAAATGTATGATATATAATAAGATTCCAATGCCAATGGCCTTTTTCATGTGTACATCCAATTCATTTTAATTTGTATCTCATATTTTTCATGCAAAATCATTAATCAGTAGCTTGGTGAACACAACATTTCATCCTTGTTGTTATAGTGTAAAGTTTGATCGAAGTCGTAAAGGTAATGTTCGTCTCCATCGTCTTCTTAACTCCTAATTTCTTCATACACACATATATATGTGTATGTATTTGTATAAGATAATGTTATTTTTCTTAAATGCAGATGGACACAAGACATGTTGGTGGAACATCAGTAAGTGATCATGATTAAACAATGATTACAGATATCGTGGTTGACATAAGTGAAGATGAGGACACTTATGACTTCAGTTTGGAAGATGAAGATGTTCTTATGACATCTTCTTCACAACATATTCTGTCAACAATCAATCCGAACATAACATTCAATATGAGCTCCACAAACACATGTCTTTCACACAAAGGAAACTACATTGAATGTCATAAAGTAATACTACATAGACAATGGTTACAAATTTGTCATTGTGGAATCAAAGCTAGACATATACGTTGCTCGTTGCATATTCATCAGAGGATGTCAATGGAGAATACGTGCATCTTTTAACAAAATCCAAAGACAATGGGAGATAAAAAAAAAAATAGATGCACAACATACTTGTTTGTCAACCACTCTTTCTAAAGATCATGATAATTTGGATAAACTCATATTGCGTCCATGGTGTTGACTTCGATCAAATTTGTCCATCTCAATCAAAAGCTTAATTGCAGAAATAAAAAATCTACATGGCTATACTATCATATATAAAAAAACATGGTCGGGAAAACAAAAAGCTCTTGTTATGACATTTTTAAATTGAGAACAATCGTACAATGATATCCCCAGATGGTTGGGACCGATAAAAGAAAGAAATTCGGGGGAAATTGTGCAATATATTGCTTCTCCTTGTCTGGACGATGGTGTTGAAGACATATATTGTTACATTTTGGATCACTTGTTTTGGTTCTTTAAGTCTTGCATTGACATTTTCAATTTTTGCAAGCCCATTTTACAAGTTGATGACCCATTTTTAACTGAAAGATATCATGCAACATTGTTGACCGCAATCGCTCAAGATGGAAATCATAACATATGTCCATTAGTGTTGGTCATTGTTGAAGGCGATACCCGGGAGGCTCTAATATGGTTCTTTCGGCATTTGTAGCAATATGTCAGACCTCAACCAAATTTGTGCATGATTATTGACAGAGCAATCGACATAATCTCAGTATTACAACCCGAAAAAGTTGGATGAGAAGGAGATGGTCTCATTTCTGTTCAATCCGATGAAATTGGATTAATAATATGTGTATTGCATATTTCATATCACATTCAACAAAAAGTTCCAAAATTTTGAGCTGAAATAACAATTGATTAATATGGGTAATGACATTGTTGGCATATCCTCATACATAATTACAAACTATGTTATCATTTAAGTAATTTCATTTAGTTTTTTATGATAACTTATGAAATGAAGCAACCCACAGTACAAGTTATTGGCTATGCGATCTAAGTTCAAGCAAACATTTTCCTGGATAGATCATATACTGTTAGTAAAATGGTCTAAGGCGTACGATAGGGGCAAAAAGTATGACCATATAACCACAAATTTAGCCAAATGCATGAACTTCATTCTTAAGGGAGCTCGTTCCTTGTTGATTTTTGCTTTGTTAAAGGAAACCTTCGAAAGAATAAAAACATGGTGTGTGGAACAAGGACTAAAGATAAACATGATGTTACATGCATGTCATTACTATGCAAAAGATATCATAACCTTATTTAGAAAAAAAATCAACAAAATGTGTTTTGTGCAAAGGTTATTAAGTGAGAGAATTATGAAATTGATGTTCAAGAATTAGCCACCCCCAACATGGTCGACGACCAGTGTCATATACATTTTGATTAAATCGGTGGTGGTGTAATTGTGACCACTTTCAAACTCTTCAACTTCCTTGTCCTCGCGTTATAGTTGTTTGTTCCTCTTGTCATTTACAACCTCCATACCATTAGAAAGGTTTATGAAGTTGAATTCCATCCAGTTCGAAATGAAGATCATTGGTCTACTTATATCAAACCAAATTTCATACCTTACCCCACATGCGACGAAAAAATTCAAGAACATCAACCACTACTCATTTTCAAAATGAAATGGATCAACCAATTCAGAACAAGCTAAAGAAATGTTCTTACTGTCGCAATGAATTTCACAATAGGGGAAATTGTTCATTTAGATAATAAAATCATCCTTTATCATGTTTATTTCATCATCAAATGTTTTAATATCATATTGTTTTAATAACTTATATAATATTTTTATTTTATGTATTTATTTTAACATAAATACATGTACTATTATTTTGTTATATATTATATAATTTATACTTTCATTAACATTGATATTAGATAATCTAAAAATTTATACATAAACAAAAGTTTCAATTCATCAAAAACTACAAATAATCTCACTCTCTATGTTTAATACAATTAATTTTGACTCAAAAAATATAGTAATAACATATAAATAATTTTGACATCTACATTTTTGTTAAAATATGTTTTATAATGGGATTTATTACGAGAGTAACCTTTCATTACTTCACTTCAACAAGGATATTTTTGTTGTCCCTAAACCATAAGCCATAAGCATTCAACTCCAAGCCCTAAATTGTAAACCACAAATCCTAACTCCTTAACACTAAACCACCAACCTTAAATCTTGAACCATAAATTTGAACCTAAACCCTAAACCTACATCTCATTTTACAATATTTATAAAATAAAAAAAAATTATCCCACAATGTATTTTTAACCCAATTTATTTTAAAAAATATCACTTTATGCTAAAAAAATTAAATTGAGATGATGACTTGTAAAAGAAATACACATAAGTCGCCACAACCATACACAACTTTTGTGTATTCTTTTACATTGAAGTTTTCACTTTAAGGCACTATTTGGATCCGGGTGATTACTGTTCACCCAGATTGAAAAGCAAGGAAACTTCCTATTTGCATCTAGGTGTTTGCAGGTATTAGAGAGAGAGGAAAGGCAAAGAAAGTGGAGAAGGGATCTTTGCTAGCTTATGAAGATTTGGTGAGAAAGTTTTGGCTTTGGCTTTTACCATTACCCTTCACTTATTATCCTATTTCCATAACAGTCGTGCCATGCAATTGCAGATATTCCCTCCACATGAGATTCGCACGCATGAGATTCCATCTGCAAGAATACAGATTCGTACAATGTTCGGTGGGTTACTTCAACTGTTGTGGGTGATGAATAAACATGAGAGGGATGATAAATATGGGAAGGGAGAGGAGGTGAGTTATGTGTTTTGAGTTGAGGGAGGACCTTAGAGGTGGTCAGAGGTGTGCGGTCGTCAAAGGTGTGCGATCGTCAGAGGTTCGCAAGTGTTGGAGGTGCGCGGTTGTCGGAGGTTCGCAAGCGTTGAAGGTGCGCAATTGTCAGAGGTTCGCAAGCATTGGAGGTGTGCGGTTGTCGGAGGTGCAAGGTGTAGGTGCGGTTTCGCTCGTGGTGGTGTTTTGTTGGTGGTGGTCGTTGGGTGATGGACGGTTCCGCTGGTGGTGGTCGGTGGTGGTTCCGCTGGTGGTACTCGGTGGACGGTTGTGGTTCGTGGTGGTCGTTGGTAGTTCCGTCATTGTTGTTCTTTACATTTTTTGCAGGTAAATTTCATAGATAATGGATTTGGAATGTGGAGAATAATTTTGGATAATGAATTTGTAATGTTTATTTATTTGTTTTATTTATGTTAATAGATGTATGTTGACCTTTGATTTTCTAAGTTCTTTGCTTAAGCGCATTAATAAGTATTAATGAAATTTTGAATGTGTTTTATTTTTATCTCCTAGTTAAAAAAAGAAAACTTATTAATATTTAATTTTTTTTTCGGGTATTCATAAAATTTATGTATAATATTTAATTTTTTCTAAAAATAAAGTAAAAAAAAATTATAAATATTATTTTGAATTTATAAAATAATTATAAGTATACAAAATATTTAAATAATTTAAAATAATACTTTATAGATAGTCTACATATAATATTTAATTTTTTCTAAAATCAAGTAAAAAAACTTTTTAAATATTATTTTCAACAGGGTTTAAAACAATTATAAGTATACAAAATATTGAAATATTTTAAAAATACTACTTTATAGATAGTTTACATATAATATTTAATTTTTTCTAAAATCAACTAAAAGAACTTATAAATATTATTTTGAATTTATAAAATAATTATAAGTATACAGATATTTAAATATTTTAAAATACTAATTTATAGATAATCTACATATAATATTTTATTTTTTCTAAAATCAAGTAAAATAATTTTATAAATATTATTTTGAATTTATAAAATAATTATAACTATACAGAATATTTAAATATTTTAAAATACTACTTTATAGATAGTCTACATATAATATTTTTTTTTTCTAAAATCAAGTAAAAGAATTTTATAGATATTATTTTGAATTTATAAAATAATTATAACTATATAAAATATTTAAATATCTTAAAATACTACTTTATAGATAGTCTACATATATTATTTTATTTTTTCTAAAGTAAAGTAAAAGAACTTTATAAATATTATTTTGAATTTATAAAATAATTATAAATATACAAAATATTTAAATATTTTAAATACTACTTTATAGGTAGTCTACATATAATATTTAATTTTTTCTAAAATCAAGTAAAAACACTTTATAAATATTATTTTGAATTTGTAATACAATTATAATTATATCACTTTCCAGAGTTTATATATAATATTTTATTTTATTTTAAAAAGTAAAAAAACTTATAAGTGGTTCTTTATACCTAATAGTTAAACTTATATGATTGTTAAGGATTTGTGACCATAGATAACGATAATCATTGGTCTATGTATTTCAAAAATGTCGAGATGTATAACATGAATGACATGAATCTTGATGTAGTTGGTGTTGATTTCACACTAATTTCACAAATAAAAGAGCAAATCAATTTGCAGACACAAGTAACAACAATGACAATCCTGTGCATGATTGGATATCGATTGAATGTGTTGCGTGTGTTAACCGAGACAAATAATGTTATACCAGAGTTTGTTCCACAAAAAGAGCGTCGTTGGCAAGAATTGATGTCGTACTTGGTCCATACTGAAAGATGTCGTGACATTATTCGCATGGGTCCGAAAACATTTATTAATTTATGTCAACGGATAAGAGGAACGATGATGGTTAAAGATGCATTTTAATCTACAATTGAAGAACAAGTGACTAAATTTTTACACATCATTGGTCATAACGTCAAGAATCAAAGTGCTTCGTTCTTCTTTTATCAGTCCGGGGAAACAGTGTCTCATCACTTTCATAATATTTTGAAGGCAATATTGATGTTGCATGGAGAGTTCTTAATTCAACCAGCTGAGACTGAGGTTGAACCTCATATCTTAAACAACAATCGATTTTTTCCATACTTTAAGGTATGAATATGAGAAAATATAGTTAAATATTTAATTCATGTTGTATGTAATGCAAGTTATTTATAAATGTGAATTTTTTATGTATTAGGATTGTTTGGGTGCCATATACGACACTCACGTTCGTGTTAAAGTCCTCCGAGCTGATGCTCCTCGTTTTCGTGGAAGAAAAGACTGGCCAACGCAAAACGTATTTGCTGCTTGTGATTTTAACATGAAATTCACATATGTTTTTGCCGGGTGAGAAGGAACAGCCTCTAGCCTCTGATTCCAGGATATTGAAGGATACGTTTGTACGAGAGGATCCATTGGTCATCCCGTAAGGTTAGTTGAGTGTGTTTTCAAGTGCAATAAATATTCATTTGGTCACATGACTTATAAGTAATAATTTTTAATGGATGGTTGTAGGCAAATACTACATTGGAGACGCGAGTTTTATGCTCAAAACCCAAGTTATAACTCCATATCGCGGAGTTCGATACCATCTAAAAGAGTATTTCCGAAGAGGTCCACAAAATGTCCGTGAGTTGTTTAATCATCGCCATTCCTCACTAAGAAATGTTATCAAAAGAACATTTGGTGTCCTTAAAAAGCGTTTTCCAATTATCGCTAGCGGAACAAAGCCTCATTACTCTGTGGACACTATGACCGATATTGTTTTGGCATGTTGTATTCTTCATAACTTTCTTCGCAGGGTGGATAATGATGACTCTTTGTTAGAAGAAGTTGACAGTGACTTGATGCAAAGAGATATAGATGCGTCACACTCGCAAACTCGTGAGGATGACTACAAGCTCGGGTCACAAATTATGTATACTATAGCAAATAAAATGTGGACAAGTTATTGTAATAATTAATTTTATGTAATATCCCTAAACTTATATTTATATTGTTGTAAGAACAATTTGTTTGTTTAGTGTTGACATTCGACCTTTATTAATCTTTATGTATGAAACTATTTATGTTATTGCAATTATTAATCATTTTTATTAGGTTTTATCATGGGAAGGGTATTGCTTTAGAGTCATCTACAGGTGTTCGTGAACACAAAAAATGGACTACTGACATGGATTTCTGACTGCTGAATGCCATGATCGATGAAGCATCTATGGGTAACCGCATTGATGGTAGTTGGACGACGCAGGGTTACACAAACATCGTTAAATCCCTACATCATAGTGGATTGATAGGGATTACAAAAAAATAATGTGAAGAACATGCATAAAAGCCTTAAGGACAGATGGCATGAGATCCATGATCTATTTAGTGGACTGAGTGATTTCACTTGGAATCCAAGCACGAAAATTTTCGAGGCTGAGGATGAAGTGTGGGATATGTTGATAAAGGTAACGTATTCAACCTGATGTTCACTTATCACATACATTAACTAGTAATTATGAATATAAGTGTATTTCTTTTCATTAATGAATAGGCAAAGCCTTTGGTCGCAAAGTGGCGTGTTAATCCCATCAGACACTACAAGTTGATGGAAGACTTATGAGGGCTTGATTGTGCTACCGGCCACGGTGGGAGAACAACACTATAGTCATCAAGTTGAACTCAATCTCATAATTTTAATGTAGATCTTAATGATCACAATATGGAGGACATCCCAGAGGAGTCAGAACTGGATGCGACCCAATGTGAAACTCCTTGCTCAGTTGACCCTAATGTTGATTTATACAACCCTAACCCTAATTTGACACCCCCATTAGTGCCACCTCAGCCATCCCAACCGTCAGGTGGTACTTCTTCTTCTAAGGGCTAAAAAATAAAAGCCCCCATGGTGGACATCATTGATCTGCAATTGGAAAGATTTAACACAAGGTTTGAAGGATTAACTGATATCCTTGGAAGGGGTAGTGATCAGTCAGATAGGTTATGTCATATTGCTAAGCGACAAGCCATTTCATCTGAGGTTGTTGCTTTGTCATCACAACGAGTGGCTAATGCTACAGAAGAAAATCTGTAATATAACAGACGCCATGTTGTTGCAGAAGAAGAACAAAACTCCATATTTCGTGAACACACGCGCACACTCTACGGTACATCGATTTTCCAATACTCTGAATCTGATATTTGGGAAATATTAGTGGAGATTAACATACAAGATGAAAATTTGTTGGATAACGGTTACGACTTCTTGTGTGGTCATCCTAATGCGGTAAAACAACTTTTTGGCATGCCTCTCGAGCGACGAATGAGAAAACTGGTGAAGATAATGACTACAAATCCCTAAACTACGTAAAAATTTGGTTGTATTTTATTATGCATATGCGTTTTTCTTTTCAAATCTTCAATCTTATTTATGACACGAATCTCTAAACAAATTAAGGACTTTCATAACTCTTTTGAATGATACATATTTCAATGTATCATTCATATGATTTTCCAAAACATTATTATTAT
>Ga0123342_1002408_pt1 | contig 31053 bp, 11 predicted proteins | sample Turbeawhitnodule_FD_89960 | JGI IMG/M metagenome (GOLD analysis project Ga0123342, IMG submission 89960) | Root nodule microbial communities of legume samples collected from Mexico - Turtle bean Mexico white nodule | ecosystem: Host-associated > Plants > Roots > Nodule | place: Mexico: Nepantla... | reverse complement strand
ATATATATATATATATATATATATATATATATATATATATATATATATATATATTAATCATAAATAGCAGTAGTACTGTAATCAATTCGAAAATAATGTTTAGATTTTTTTTCTTTCGAGTTTTAGTTTTATGTCAAGTGAGTTTTCTTTTGTCACTACCTTTTTTTATCATTTTAGTTGTTGCACCAGCCTGCCATTAAGAAAGACTCTTTGCAATTATTGATTCTATATTTATAAGTGCAAACTAGTGTTATTTTTTAGAGATTTTAATTTAAGCACAAAATTATTTATGATGCCCTACAAAAGGGGGGAAAGGAAACTTCTCTCTTAGTGTCAATCAATAGTGATACTGATTTTATTTGCATGAGAAATCTCAAAGTTGCTGATATTTTAATTATTTGATTTGATTTTTTTATTTCAATCTACAGCTCCAAGCCATGAAAGAAAGTTATTTGCCGGATATGAATGAAATGTACCAAAAAATTGCTAATAAACTTCAGCAGGTATATTTATACTTATTTGCTTATAATTTACAGTGATGTAGGGATTAGAATAAAAAAATATTTATTCCTAATTAATATTTCAATGGGAGGGTATTGATTCTTCTAAAATCTTAATTGGTGGCATGAGGACTCTTGTCACAATTTATTTATATGTATTTGTTTTTCCTCTAGTTGATCCTACATTTGCTTCCCTTTATCAGCATGATTCTCTTCTCCAACCATCGAAATCAGATCAGATTGATAAGCTGAGGGCATATAAAATGATGTTGGAGCGTATGATGGCACTCGTACAGATTCCCAAGAGCAACATTTTGCCTCATTTCAAGGAAAAACTGGGATCATATGAGAAGCAGATTATAAATCTCATAACAAATAGACCCAGGAAAGGCATGTCTTCTGTGCAGGTAGGACAGATTCCCCAGAATCATATGTCCTCCATGCAACAGCCCCAATCCCAAGTTACGCAATTACAGTCTCATGAAAATCAAATGAACTCTCAACTGCAGTCAACAAATTTACAAGGTTCTGTGTCAACCATGCAGCAGAATAATGTTGCAAGCTCTCAGCACAATCCTTTGTCTGGTGTATCAGCAGGACAACAGAGTATGATGAATTCTATGCAACCTGGAACTAATTTAGATTCTGGACAAGGAAATTCTATGAACTCCCTTCAACATGTACCAATGAACTCCATCCAGCAAACTACTGTTAGTACTCCTCAACAACAGACTAACATTAATTCTTTGCAATCACAAGGTGGGGCAAATGTCAGTCAACCAAATTCCCTTCAGTCAGGTTCCAGTGCACTTCAACACCAACTGAAACATCAGCAGGAACAGCAGATGCTGCAGAATCAGCAATTCAAACAATATCAGCACCGACAAATGATGCAGAGGCAGCTCCTTCAGCAGCAGCAACTACACCATCCAGCAAAGCCACAGCTATCTGCACAATTGCAAACACATCAAATGTCCCAGCTTCACCAAATGAATGATATAAATGACATAAAAATGCGACAAGGAATGGGGGTTAAGCCAGGGGTCTTTCAACAACATCTTACATCAGGTCAACACTCAGCATATTCCCATCAACAGCTGAAACAAGGGAATGCATTTCCTGTTTCTTCACCCCAACACCTTCCGGCTGCATCTCCTCAAATTCAGCAACATTCATCTCCCAAAGTTGAACAACAAAATCATCTCCCGTCTAAAACTAAAGTTGCAACTCCTCTGCAATCTTCTAATTCTCCCTTTGTGGGACCTACCCCTTCACCTCCTTTGGCTCCATCTCCTATGCCAGGAGAATCTGAGAAGCCCGTTCCCTGTGTTTCTTCAATATCAAATGGTGCAAATATTGGACATCAACAAACAGGGGGTGCAGTAGCACCAGCTCAATCCCTTGCCATTGGGACTCCTGGGATTTCAGCGTCTCCTTTATTGGCAGAATTCAGTGGTCCAGATGGTGGGCATGGTAATGCTTTAGCTGCCACTTCTGGGAAGTCAACTGTTACAGAGCAGCCTCTTGAACGCCTAATTAATGTGGTCAGTATTGAAGCTTATCTGATGCGGGACGATGTATACTTATACTCTACATTTTAACCGGATTTGAAAAATTAAAGTGTGAAAGGTTCCCTTAATTATTTTACTGCTATGCTTGGAATTATAAATGACAAATTTATGTCTAATTCATGATTCTAGGTAAAATCAATGTCATATAAAGCATTAAGTTCGGCAGTCAGTGATATTGGTTCAGTTGTCAGCATGAATGATAGAATAGCAGGATCAGCTCCAGGTAATGGATCCAGAGCAGCTGTTGGTGAGGATTTGGTTTCCATGACTAATTGTCGCCTTCAGGCTAGAAATTTCATTACCCAAGATGGTACCAATGGAATTAAGAGGATGAAACGTTACACGAGTGCTATACCCTTGAATGGTGTATTATCTGCTGGTAGCGTGAATGATAGCATCAAGCAGTTAACTGCTTCAGAGGCTTCTGATCTGGAGTCAACTGCAACATCCAGTGTCAAGAAACAGAAGATCGAGGTAATAAATTATGTTTTTGACTGTTGTATTTTAGTTTATAAATGGCATCATTTGCTTTTGATTATCTTTGTTCCCTGGCTGGACTAGAGATTTAGAAATGTATTTGTTTGTACTCATGGATTATTGATGCATTGAATCTACATTAATCCTTCACAGTTTTTATTTAATATACTAACTTTCTCTACTGAAGTTTACGATTATGTTACTTGTATAAAGTTCAAGTGCTAGTGAAAACCTGAAGTGAAAAGAAAATAACGGTCAGTTGCATTTAGAAGAATGTGCAGAGTTATATTTTCATTTTCTCATATACATATTGGACGTAGAACTTGGAATTCATTTAGGCTATAATTTAAAATGCACTAGTGATTTCCAGCTAACCACATGAACCAAATTACAGATTTTGACCCTGATTTTCAAACTCACCTTACATTAGTAGCACGACATAAGGGAAGGTAGGGGATGGGAGTTGAAGTGGAACAAGGGGACAAAAAGGAAAATTGTGATCTAATAAATCAATTTACATGATGTATACTTTTATTCTAAAGAAGATCAAGTCATTTGCATCCATTAGTATCTTAAACATGCAGGGAGTGGGAAAAAACTTGCGGCTGTTCTTTTGTATTTGCATGATTAGTCAGAGATTTGAGACAATTATTACTAAATTAGAAATATTATTTTGTTTTATTTGGACTATTTAAATAAGTAAAACAGCCTGTTGGATTTAAAGATCCACTTTGTGGGATTGTTTATACAGAACAAATGATGTTATGTAATTGGGTTCTATCAAAAACCAATTTTCAATCAATCTGTTTAGAGTAAGTTATTTTACTTTCTACTGTTTTGCTCAATTTTTTTCTGTCTTTCACTCTACTCATTCATGTGTTCCATTTTTTACCTACCTTACATGGCAAAACCTTCTCTGGTTTGTCAACTTCTCCTCAGTAGGTGTTACTCCAACTTTCTCCCAAAACATACACTCCTAGTCCTAATCTTATATCAAATGTTGCAAAGTAATGTAGAAATTACTAATTAGTTAAATAACAAACAAGCAAGATAAAAGAATTATAGCCGTAATTGCACGACATTAAGAAATGATTTAGTGGTGAGGCTGATGCATGTTTGACTACTTTGTCGCGTGTTTACTATTTATCTACCCTGTTTGGTAACAATGAACAAGTATGGCATAAACTTAGTAGAAGTAGAACCAATTGTTGGTGTGAATAGCTCACTTATGTACATTATTGAAGTTGTTAATGCAGCATGTGGGATTCTATTAAATTCATCATATTAAAATCTGTGTTTCATTAGAGCATGATGGTTCATCAGATAATATGTTTTAAAAGACTTGTAAACACCGTGGTTACTAAAAATGGATCCTAACCTCCAAAAGACTTATCAAGTTATTACTTTCTAGGAAACCACATAATTTCTGGATTTTATGTATAGTTAATGTGTAATTTATCTGCCGTATTGGTATTTTATTTCTGATATGGAAGACTTATTGGTAGGTTAACCATGCCCTTTTGGAAGAAATAAGGGAGATTAATCACAAACTTATCGACACAGTAGTAGACATTAGCAATGTTGATCCAACACCTGCTGTTGCTGCTGCTGAAGGAGCAGAAGGAATCCTTGTCAAATGCTCTTTCATTGCTGTGGCTCTCAGCCCTAGCTTAAAATCCCAATATGCTTCAGCGCAGATGGTGGGTTCCCACTTCTGAGATCTAGCAATTACAACAATTTTAAGCCTTCTTTTTATTAATTTATTTGTTCATTTGCTTTCTTAGCCTTATTTGAATTTCTTACTGTACAGTCACCTATTCAGCCCCTGCGTTTACTAGTTCCTGCAAATTATCCTAATTGTTCTCCTATATTCCTAGACAAATTTCCAGTTGAATCCAGGTGAGATTTTGAGCAGCTTTTTGGTATCTCTTTTGTTATAACTTTTTGTGTCACTTCAATGTTCAAACAAATTTAGGGGCTATATATGATCTAAGAGTCGTTCGTTTTACATTATTTATTGAAATAGTGGATAACTATGGACCTTCCCTTGTCCCTGAATTTTGAGAGCAGTGTAAAAGCCCTCAAACAAAAATTATGTATTTTGCTCCAAGCAACAATGATGATGATACATAGGAGTTTTGCTTTACCGTGACTGGTTTTAGTTATTTATGCACGGACCCTTTGTATGATTATATCATACTAAGCATTTAAAGCTGACCGAATGCTTGGTATGATATTAGGGTTAAAAATGGAGGTGAAAATTCATGGATTTTTTTATAAAGTTATAATTAAAGCTCATCCATCAATATTTGTACTCCCAATTTTAACCTCGAAAACCAAATTGAGCCTGATAATAACTCTTTTTAATATTTTCAGCATCTAAATGTTTTTATTGATGTACCAGACCACATCTCTATTCTACTTTTGTGCTACTCAACCACCACCTCTTATGCATTAATATTATTAAGCTATCATTTACTGTATATAGTAAATATAAATCCAGCTCATTGCACGGAATCCAGAAATTCTATGGCTTAGACATTGTTGAAATTATTTGCCAGGTTCCTTTTGAATTGTGTTTGAGCCAGTAATTTTGAATGTCGACTATTATATTTGTTCATGTAGTTTTCCTTGTTTTTTCCCCTCCTCCAGTATTTATTTTGCTCTTATGGATCAAAATCCTTAAATAGTTCATTGTTGTGAAGAAAAAAAAACGTATACAATAACTAAAAGCCTGTTTGTGTTTCATTATGATTTGATACATATCTGATAGAAAAAGAATGATTAATTTAGAAAGGAACTCTGCCTCTAATATCATCTTCTACTGCTGAAAACATTGATTTTTCTCTTTAAAAACCGTGTGCAATTATCGAGCATGGTAAATGGCAAGAGAAGTTTCGCCTTTAGTAAATATGGAGCTGATGAAGGAAAGTCTAATGTGCTCATGAGACTTGGTAATTTTAACCTAGGTGCTCTCTGGAATGTTTGTTTTCCTTTCTAAATAACGATGATCTACAAAATACTTGCCTCGCCTTTCACCTTCTCCGTGGTTTATCTCATGTTTGATGGGAAACCTGTTCTTAATGCATCTGTCTTCTATTGTTACAGTAAGGAGAACGAAGATCTTTCAGCGAAGACAAAGGCAAAGTTTAGCATATCTTTGCGCAGTTTATCACAACCTATGTCACTTGGGGATATAGCAAGGACTTGGGATGTTTGTGCTCGCAGTGTTATTTCTGAGCATGCCCAACAGAGTGGGGGAGGAAGCTTCAGCTCCAAGTATGGAACTTGGGAGAATTGCTTGACCACAAACTAAGGTTCCCTATTCTTCCATGCAGACCTTTTTGTTTCTGCCCACAAGTTGCTGTCAAACATTCTGTTTCTATTTATGTATGATAATTAATTGTGGATAATATAGATAAAAGCCTAGTTATGAAGTAGCCACACCATGGGGTTTTCTCATTATGTACATACTTTTTTTTCATTTCTCTAGGTAATAATCATGATTACGCCGTATTAGTGAAATTATATAAAGTATAATCGTAAATGAAGCGGAATGTTGTTCCAATAATTGCTTTCCTTTTCTGTTTCAGTTAGTTAGCTTTATTATGGCTAAATTTTGATGAGTTGAATTTGATTTTTCTACAAGCAATAGACCTTAGTTTTTGCTTTTAATTCCTTTCATGTATTAATCATTCCCGTAATGCTATATGCAGTATCTGTTCCTGATTATTAGAAATGTGGTTGGTTATTAATTGAAATTGATTAAACCTACGTTGAACGCGAATGGTAAAAATATATTTTTCCCTGCATGTTTTGGAAGTGAATGTTTGTATGTGTAATTCACAATTCCAAGAGTTGTCAAAAGCATCATTTTCGAATTGGATATGGATATCAAAATAGAAAAAAATGATACTTAAACAAATTTGTTCTGGTATACAATTTTCTTTTTTTTCTAAAATTTCAATTTTTATATGAAATAACAAAAATATCATTTTTTATATTATCAAGGTTGTATGTTAAGAAGGTTGTAAATATATCATTCCTTATTTAAATATGTTTTAGGTTATAAAAGAGGTTTTCGAACTCCGATAATTTCTTTGAAAAATGATATTTTGACAACGCTTAACAATTTTTAATGTGATGAATTTAAAAATAAATATATATAATAAAAGGTAAATTTGTAATTAAATGATATGAAAAAGAATAATGATAATTCCAATTTTTTATGCAATCACATTACCACTTCCAATACTATTATTTTAATATTTTCTTAATATCATTTAATTATAATTTTATTCTTTATATATATATATATATATATATTTTTAGAGTGTGGTTAATCTCACACAGTTTTATCTTAATAATACAAATAAAACCTTCACTTTAACTTATAGCAAGACTCTTTAGCTTAATAAAACAAGTTTCACTCATAAGTAACACAGCAAATTTATGTGACACTTAGAACGAGAGAAGAGTATATGTCTAATAAGTCATATGAAGAAAAAGAAAATTAACCATTACACAAAATACATGCTACACTAATCAATATATACACGAACAAAAATGGGGTCCTCAATGTTGAGGTCATGGTGTTTCTGAAGTAAAGATGCCACCATCTCAGAACTCAGAATCTAAGGTCACCACTTTGAGTAAGAAATGGACATCACCTTGGTACATGCTAAGGGAGTGGGGGACCTCCATCTTTTCCCTTCTTCTATGTGTTGAAGGGTTCACACAAAAATGAAGTAAAACAATCATTTCCTCATTGGGAAAAAAGTCTCAATCAATCAAGAATTAGTTCAAATGGAAGAAAGCCAATGTAGGAAGTATTGTATTAACTATCAAATATACTCTGTTAAAGTGTGTATTGTCAACCACAAGACATTACATTGCACAAACCCAAAGTCAAGCCAAACTTTTCAATTGGGGATTCAAAGTTGCTAAAGTAGCATAACTAAACACCTACCTCAAATCATTCTCCCCCCATAAACACGCTAATCTAAGGAAAATTTTGCCCTATCAAAAAAGCTAAAGGGCATCACATGACCCTACAAAAAGCAAAGTAGACAATCTCATTACAGAAACAGATAGGTGCATGCTAAAGCTACCCATCCGCGTGACCCACACCATTGAAAAAAAAAAAACAACAAAAGTATGGTGGAAGAACCCAAAAAACCCATCTCTCACCAAGTAATATAAAAAATAAGGGATGATAGAATTCACCCCAAAAAGGGGTCCAAATTAGAAAAAGGAAAAGTTTTTATCAATTGGGCTTTAGATCCTGAAACAGGGTATCCCACCTGATTTCTTCTGTAGCAGCTGAAGACCAGTATTCATCATCATCATCATCTCCTTCCATTTTTTGCTCCTTGTGGGAATGGTAAACCATGGGAGTGGTAAAAGTATCAAGACCATGCACCACAGTGTTAGGACTTCCATTTGTGAGCAAGAGCCTCTCTTGCTTAGCCACCATCAACCTTTTGTTCCTCTTCATCACATGACTCTTCCATCTTGTCCCATAAGGCCTTGTTCTTGATGATGGCACCACAACAAGTGCTGATGACTCTTCTTCACAGCTCACAAACGTCCTAAAGTAATTGGCCAAGCACCTCTTTGTCCTCTTGATCGCCACCATGAGCCTTGCCACAGGGCGTGGTGCCCTCTTTCCCTTCACTTTCCTTGCAAGCTTCAGAATCTCTAGCCTGTGTTTGGCTATGGAGATCCCCATGCTCATGAGAAACTCATGGTTGAAGTAGAGTATGTCTTCTTCTTCAAGCTCATTGTGTGCAAAAGTAAGGCCATACTCATACACTAAGGTTGGCTCAAGGCATGTTTTGGAAAGCCATGAGAACCAATCCATGGTTGGTTTGAAGGGATATGACTCACTCTTGTGTTGTGTTGTGTTGTGTGTGATCTTCTTCAACTTCAAGAGTGGAGAATTTATATAAAGAGTGGTAAAGAGAGATTGAAAAAGAGAGTTGTCAAGTCTTGGAAGGGACTTGGTCTTAATTTGTAGGGTGACTATGTGTTGTTTTCTTTTGGTGAAATTAGTTATATATTAGTTGAGTCTTGAGAGTGACTAAAGAAAAAGTAAGCATAGGGGTGTGTGTGGGGTATGTGACATTGTAACCCCCACCCATGTTCATGTTCCCTCCACAAATAGTCCATGTGGCATCAAACTTTAAGGAGTAAGACCTAAGAATAAGAATTTCTTATGCAAATTTAACCCATCAATCACGGGTTAAGGAAAAGTACCCTTAGTGGAGCCACCACCACTTGTTTGGTGTTAAGTAGTTGAGAGTGAAAGTAGCTAATGCAAGAGTTAAAACTTCGGTTTGGTGTATGCTATTCAGGCGTTACTTACAACAATTAACATGGCTTTTGTTGAAAAAACTATGTCAACAAAGAGATTATGACATCTTGTACTATAAAAGTGGGTGGAAATTTCATTTTATAAGTTAATTTTATTGAATTGAGTTAGACTTAAGTTTGTTTTTTAATATGGTATACAATCGTTTAGAACTTTGTTATTGGGTTTATCAGGTTTCCCACTATCAAACCGTTATTAAATCATTCATAAATATATAGTCTCACACCGAGACTATCCATAAATATATAATCTTATGCATAAGTTGGTAGTTTCGGTGTGAGGAATATGTTGGAAATCTCACATGAGTTGACAACCTTATACCAGATTACAACTAAAAAAAATTGACTAAAAATGTGAATTATATGTGGAACAATTTTAAAATTGCATCGTGCAACGTTAGCATTATAAAATTATTTTTTTAGTGTGCAATTTTCAAACTAATATTTTTCTTTAAGAAAATGAAGGTTTTTTTCTTCCATTCTTTTGCCATCAAATGAATTACATATGATTGATATCCCATAACCCATGAAACTTGTCCTTCCACTTACACTTAATTACATGGCTTCGTTTTCTTGCACTTGCTTGTGGAACAAAGAGGATCACTTTACAGAACTTTCACAATTTCTTCAACTCATTACTCCATTTTAAGTCCTTTGCTTCTCCTTTTTGAGGCCAACATTAATAATGCTTTCTTTCAATTACAAGAGATAGAAATAAAGTAAAGACAAAGATACATTATTTCAATCAATAAAAATAAGAAAAAAAAAACAAGTAAAAGAAAAAGAATCTCAGCTTATCTGCTCAGCAGAAGAAAAAAATAAAAACAAATGAAGTTTATAAAAAAAACTATTTTGTGCTATTAAAAACTAAAAAAATTATATATATTTCATAGAAAAAAAATCCTTCAATATATTTATTCTCTCAACAAACAATGAAAATATGATATTTTAATTCTATCTTTATTTCTTTTTCTTTATTCTCCTTAAAGGGAATAGAGAGAGAGATAAGTTAGACTTTCATAAATTAAGGAAGCACTAAGTATAATTATTTCATTAATTAATCTTACCCAAACCGTCATTACGGTTGAAAAAAAAAGTTTATTTAAGATCAGAAAAAAATGAGAGAAAAAAGTTTGGAAAAATATATTTATGATTATCTTTGATGAGTTTGACATGTAATGTAATGTTGCATTGACTTTGGTTCTGCGTGTCATCACCATCCAATTAGCTTCTAATATCTATAATACGTATTTCTAATTACTTTAAGCATAATAATGGCTGATTAGGTTGCACGTTTGGAATCTTTCAAATCTCAAATAACAATGCTGTTTTTTACTCATTTCTAATATTGTGTACTTCATGTACCCGTTTTTTAATAATATATATATATATATATATATTATATATATATATTATATATATATATATATATATATATATATATATATATATATTATATATATATATATATACTTACAAAGATTGAATATTTTCTATTTTTTTGTCTTCTGTCTTCTTCTATTGTTGGTTCGTTTGATTTGTAGGGTGGAGTACCTGCAAAGACACTTTAACGTTCAAATTAAGTAAGGTGTTGATGTGTTTGTTCAGGTTTAGAGTTAGAATCGTCATTATCTTTCACCATGAAATCTACCTTTATTTATAATTTTTTATTGGATTTTATATCTTATAAAGATTAAGATAGACCCAATAGTTCCTTAATCATGTTTTACTATCTTTACTTTACATTTAGTTCTAATTAATTTGTCAATGCGTGTTATCGGTTTAGGGTCGAGACACGTGACCATGAACTTGTCGACCAATCAATCATCCGACTTTTTGTAGAAATATATATATAACTAATTGCATAATCTTATTTTTTTATTAATAAAAAATAAAATAAATTAAAAAAAATTAAAAAATATTTTAACTCTTATACATAAAGAAATAAAAAAAAAATGTCTAACAGAAACTAAACCAAACTTAGGTCTCAGTAACATAATAAAAAGCTGATATGAACATTATATAGGGATAAAAAAATACTACCAAAATTAGCAGGACAATGTAACTATTCTTTTAGCTTATATATAAATTATCTTTTTGTCCTAATTATACATATAGATTAATGATTACTCCATAAAAAGAATCAAATCAAAACATTTGAAATGAATTGTACTATACAATTAAGATCAAATTACTAAAATTAAACTCTTAAAAGAATTAAATGTGCAAGTCTATTTATTACTTTTAACTTTAATTTGGAACTTGATCTCCAACATAAAATAATATTTTATTTTAAATTTGATTGAAAAGAGAATGTTAGTATAATTGAATGCAAGAAACCTATGCAGAGTAACTTTCATTTTTAGCTAGACAAGACACTTCAAATAACAACAATCATCGTCATATAAAAAAATATATTTAGGTGGATATCTTTCATACATTAAGGTTGGTTGCTGTGAGCTTATTTTTCTTCTTTTGTTTTTTTTTTTTTTTATTTTAGTCAATTCATCAACTTTCAAAAGTAAATGTGCCACTTTCTTGAAAATAAAATTGAAGTTGAAAATAAGAACAAAAAGTAATACATATATAACTTGCTTTGGCTACATGTCAAAATCACTTTTTCCCTAAACAGTAAGAGGTTGTCACAATGCTTAATAAATGGCTCAAACACAGTTAGGTAATGCCCCCAACTTACCCTTACTCTTCTTTTTTATTGATAAATAATAAATAAATAAAATAAAATATCAATGAAATGTTCTAATTAATATATAAAAAAAATTAGAAATACTTGTTTTTTTCAAATAAAAAAAAAACATTTCTAATCGTTAAGGAGTGAAATTTAAACCTAATGAAATATGATAACTTTGAAATCTTCAGCACCAATTTTAATTTATTAAATTCCTGATAAAGTTTTTTATTTTAATCAATAAACAAGTGCAAAGGTTAATTTTACCTTCAATTATATGAATGAATTTAGTCAAATTTTATATCCTTGATATTAAAAACTCGCAAATAGTTTCTGTGCACACATTTAAATGATTATCGTATAAAGAAATTGTATTTTAGTTTATTTAACATTACAATAATTTATATATTCAAATATTTTCCTTCGTACTTTTATCTCGAATCTCCAAACATGTAAATTAATTAAGAATATATTTGATAAATGAAAAAAATAATAAAGTCATAAACCAAACTCAAGTCTCATATTGTTTTAATAATAACTTCTGGAGTAGCATTTTTCTAATTAGTGTGAACTTAAACTTTTAATTTGTTTGATTTAAATAAACATATGTCAAACTAGATAGTCAAACTCTTGACTTGATTTATTTACATTTTTTTATTCATATTTAATTTTAAGTTTTGCATTTTTTTAATAATCTTAATTCAAGTGTTTGATATATTCCATTTAAATAAAATAGTCAAACTTAGTATTTTTTTTTTTACAAGTTGAACTCTTAATTAATTAATTCACATCCATACTCGCCTGTTTAATTTTATATGTACCCTTTTATGAATGAGTAATTTAATTAAACTTTCATTTTTTTTCTTCTTCTTTACTTGATTCAAGTTACTTTAACTACTTCTGTCTCAATTTTCAAATTTGAGAGTATTAATATGCTTCCAATTATAAATAGGTATATTTTTCTAACATGAGTTAGATTTGGAGTTCTTAATGCAAAAGTGACGGAAAAAAAGATAAACTAACTATAATTCACTTAAAAAAATTCATAAAATTTGATCGTACATACACTAAAAAAATCATTAAATAGAAATTAATTTTCAAAATAAAAGATAATTAGTTCTTATAACGACTAAATTAGAAAACATTTTAGCGACTAAAAAAATTATTGGTATCTAAATTAGTTTTTATTATTAATAAGTAGTTTTTAAATTGATATTTAATTAACTATCAAGGTAGCTAATTAGATACCAATAGTTAACACTAATTAGATATCAACTTAGAAACTATTTATCAATAATAGAAACTAATTTAGAAATAAATAATTATTTTAGTCATTAAAATGGTATCTAATTTAGTTACTATAACAACTAATTATTTTTTGTCTCTAAAATTGGTTAAAATTAGTTTCTATTTCATGATTTTCTTGTAGTGATAACTATAAAACTTATATCTCAGCTAGATTGATATCCGATCCAATGATTCTATTAATACATGTAAAAATATTATTAAACAAGAAAAAAAATGCAAACAAGTATCGGAGACTAGGTCAAAAATCATATATAAGAAGGAACATCAAACCTAAACCTAAACCAATTGAAACATAGAAGTATTACACCTATTATAAAAAAAAACAAAAGAAAAACTAAGAGGCAAACGATAGAATTAGACCAACACCTAGAAATGGGAACTTCAAAAAATACTTATTTCTTCTATAATCTTCTATAATCTGCTTAAATTAATTAAAAGCTAATATAGATTTCATAACACTAATTTAGAGTTTATTTTTTGTTTAACTTTTTATCTTTAGGGGTCAAAGGACCACAATAAAATTAATGTTTGCATATCAATCAACCTGATTAAGTGAAGGTTACGTAGGAATTTGAAGTTCATGTAAAGTGGTTTAATAATGAGAAATTAAACACAAATTTGTTTAGGGTATCACTTCAACACCATGCAAATTGCGTAAGCAAGTGAATTTGTGGGTTCCTCTTGCTTTAGAGAAAGACATAATTATAGTAATTAAAATAATATGAGTGTTAATTGTAGTTATGTGAAACTTATATTTAAGAGAAAGTGATAATAATTAGTGAATTGTATTTAGTTGGTAAAGGTGTGTTTGTTTGTGAATATCATAATTGAGTTTATGGGTATCAACTAACGTTAATCATCAGCTTTGCAAACCTAAAATCACAAGATTAAGCAAATATATGTTTAAAAAATTATTATTTATCACTTTTAATATATATAGAAAGTTTAAAATTTTGTTCCAGTACTATCAATGTATTCTTACATCATTCAGAGTTAAAGGTTAATAATAATTTATATATTTTCAACTCATAAACATAACATCAACTTCCAAAATAAATAATATTATATATATAATAATTGACTCTAATAATATTTCCTTTTATATTTGACTTTACTTTTATATTTGAGTTTAAACCAATAACTTTATTTATTTATAAATATTGGTTTAATATATAAGTGAGATTCAAATCTATTACTACCAAACTCACAAATTTAAAAATATAGTTGCATATTATTTTTTTTATCAGTAATAAAAAATAAATAAATAGGAACCACTTTAGGGATAATCCAACCCTTTTACACGAAATTGCATATTACTTAATAAATTTATTACTATTATTATTATAAACTACGTATATTTATAAAAGATAAACAAACTCTTGAATATTTAACACAACTAAATCCACAAAAAAGCACAAGGGAAAACTTTTGAATCAATAAAAAATAGTATATATAAAGTGAAATTTAATATAAATGCTTTATTATTACTTATATCAACACAATCATTATTACTATTACTATAAAAATACCAATTATAATGCATTTTAATCTAAACCTCCAATCTTTTATCCAGTTTTATTTTAACCTAATCCAATATAATTTGTTTATAGTATTTTGGTCTCTCTTCTCATCAAATCTCTACAAAAACTTTGAACAAATAGTTAAAAGACGATGAGTAAGAAAGTGTGGTTTTTCTTACTTATTTATTATGATAAATATATTAGAATGGTTATATTGAGTTCGAGATTTTTGGTCATCAGCTAAAATTAAAGATATGGTTGTGAATATTATTTTATAAATTAGTTTTGTAAGACTTAGTTAGATTTTAAATTCAATTTTTAATATTATATTGTGATTATATATTTTTTATATTTTTAAATTAAAAATAAAAAGTGGATAAATTTTATTTATTTCGGTGAGTCTTACTAATAGGTTAATAAAATTGAGCTAAGAATAAAGTGAAAAAATGAATTTATCCTAATTAAAGATAAATTGGTCTGCCATAAATAAATAGAAAATTTATTTTATTAAATACTTACTAGGCTAATCTAGGCCCAATACACTCTCTCTACAGTATCTATACACTTTTCAAAACTATATCTGTCTACCTTTTTCATAAAAGATAAAACTTATGATTTGTTTGGATTGAAAAGTGAATTTGAGAAAAAAAAGAAGATAAGTTTAAGAAAAACAGAGTAGAGAATGAGATTAAATATCCTAATTTATACTAAAAACTGAAGGAAATTTTCTATTAAATTTTACGAGTGATTTGATAAAATTATAATTTTATTCTTATAATGAAGATTAATTTAAAATTAAATTAAACTATTTATTTGTACATGAAATTTATGTGTGATTAAAATATTATTTTCATTATAGTGTTTGAACTCAATAGAAAAAATATGAATGATGTGATATTGCCAATACATGCAAAAGTTATTAAAAACAAAATTTAAGCATAAAATGAACGAGTTATATATTTGTTAACTGTATCAGATCACCTGTCTATCGGATCATTTGCAAATATATAGTCTTATTTACGAGTTAACAGACTCGATATAAGGGGTGCGTTGAAAATCTCATATCGAATAAAGATAAAGACATTTTATAGTGTATAAGTAAATAAATTTTTTGTCTTACGAACCGATTTTATAAGGTTGGATTAGATCAAATTAATTATGAACAATAATATAGGACAACTATATTTTAACACCGATTAATCTCATTTGATACCTAAAAGAATTATTATTTTATTATAATACAATATTTTATTAAAAAAATAGTTGTAGAAGGGTAATTTTATTATTATTAGAGTATAAAAGAAACTTTATTCTAAAATTTAATATTATGAGAAGGGTGTAAAGAAAAAAAAGTAGATAATTTTCTGATTTGGTCATTGAAGTGTGCTTGCTTACAAAGGAAAAAAAAGAAGCTTAGGCCACTCAAAAATACTAAATTACTAATAATATTATAATAACAAGTATTGTCTCGGTTTGATTTTATGTTTCTTTTACTTTCAAACTCTTTATTATGATGTAACACATAATAATATCATCACACTAATATTTTTGGAATGGAGGTTAAGAATTGAACTTTAAGCCTAATTCAATCTCTATAAAATCGGCTCATGAGGTCGATGTGTGATTTCCAACACATCCCTCACGTCGAGAGTGACAACAGGCGTGGGATAACATATTATGGGTGGTGGCCTGATAAACCCAACAAATACTCGCTAGAATAGGATCGAAAATGACTCTGATATCATGTTAAGAAGTGAACTTTAAGCCTAACTCAACCCCATAAAATCGGCTTGAGGTTTGCACTCACTTATATACAATGAATTGTCTTTAGTCGATGTGGGATTTCCAACAATGGACTTTAAAATATAAATGGGGAAATTTTTTTGAAGAAGTTAAGATTATTCTTAAAAAAGAAACTCATTAAATAATATGTTTTTTCAAAGTTTTTTATCTTCATAAATTTATTTTATTTCTAGCCTCTTTAGAATAATGACAACGTGACCCAGGTAAGAATTACATAGTTACCATTTTAAAAAAATTACAAATGAATTGTCTTTAAAAAGGTAACTTATAGAAAAATAATAGTGTAAAATATTTATTTATTTATAAATTAATGGGGAGAAAAAAAATATGAAAATTTATGATTAAAAAAATGTTGAATTATTGTTGTAATCAAAACCCTGTCTCGCTTTTACTGTCAGACCTGGCATCGCATTTCATGTACGCCACACAAAAACCAAAACCTTCATTTTATCGTTTCAATCAAATTCTCGCGCACCGCTTCAACGATTCTCTTATCGCGCTTTTTTGGCATAATCCAGTTTTCTCTCTTCTCCTGCTTCTACTCGCGCTCAATCAATCTCAATTTTCTCGACAAAGTGACAAACAATACTATTAAATACTCCTTGCAAAGAATTATGTAGAAATAATTAATACATTAGAAATTGATCGTTATTTAACTTTAATTCTTATTACAAAACAGTCTAAAAATTTATTTATTTATTTATTAAATTCATTTAATTTAATAGAAAAAGTTAAATATATATAGTAGTAATTGCATAGTACTTAAACACGTGGATATATATATATATAGTAATTGCATAGTACTAACATAATAAATAACATATACTTTTATAGGGAATCCATTTTAGGATTTCAACCCCAAATAATTGTACATGCAATCATTTTAAATACACTAATAATTGAGCATATATGCAACGTCATTATAAAACTCATCTTCATATCTATACTTTATAGTGAAAATATGAGTTTAATGAATAAGTATGATTAGTGTAAAAATTTGTATGCTCTCCATTAATTAGAAATTATTATGGATATAATTTATTAAATCATTATTATAGAAATCGATAAATTTTGTACGTACTGTCTTATTATTGAATTTACTTAATAATTTTTCATTTTCTTAATAAGTCAAAATAATTAATGATCTGGTTTTTTCAAAAATAAAACGAAATTGAAAATATTTTTTACATGAAAACTCTCATGATAGGTATTACTGTGAAACTTAACATTCAGGTCAACATTCCAAATAACAATAATCATCTACTATGACTGAAAAAATATTATTAAAAAAAATACAAGTAAATATGAAGAGACTGAAACAAAATTTATATATTAACAAAATAAATAAATATATATATATAAACTTTATCTATTCATAAATAATTATAAAAAAAATTTAAATAAAAATTTATTAATAAAAAAAAATTGTTGAACTAAAGTAAACTTATCAACCAAAACATTTCCTTCATGAAAAATGTGAGAAATCCTAAACTTGATTTTTCCACTATAATTAAAACAAATATTTAAAATAAAAAAATAAAATCAATTATAATACTATAAAAAAAACTTATTGTATAATATTATTGGGATGTAATTGAATGGTTTTGAATTGCTATTTTAGTTTTTGTAAGATATGATAAAGTTGTGATGCAAATGGAACTTTTATTTTATTTAATTTTGTTTCTGTGTTTCTACGCAACTTTGTGTTCAAAAACATGTAATGGAAACTGTGACAAAGTTGGGAATGATGTTGACAACTTGGACATCAATTCGAAAGATAATGGGTTCAATTCAATATTCAATCAATCGCAAATGTTCCTTTTACTAACAAAAGTGGAAAACCATTTTTTTTTTCTTTCAAAATATTAGAATATAGTTTTAGGATATGTATAATGCAAGATGAATTATTAACTAATCAAACTATTAAATGAATATTAATTAGAGCCTGGACCAATGAATTTAGTTCAAATGAAATTCTTTATTGACACAATAGAAAAGTCTTAAGAATTATATTTACTTATAATTTAATTTTTTATTGATTTATAAAATTATAATTGTTGTTTTCTTATACGTTATATTCTATTAGGTTTATTATGGGTAATGTATGAACTTCTTCATATTCCTTTTAATGGAAATTATGTTGTTAAAGTGTATTTAAATTTGTGGGTTAATTTGGTTGACTCCGAGTTTAAATAATTAGAAAAAATATAGTTTTTGTAAATATGAAGCAAATTAAATTTGATTCACTTAACTTGTGTGTTAATTTTTTTTTTGAATTAGGTTAGATGTGTGTTAACTTGTATTCTTCCACTAATAACTTTTTATAAAAAAAAATCATCTTTTTATTATAATTACTTAGGTTAATATTTTGATTTTTTTAAGACTCATTAAATATTTAAATTATTTTTTATATTTAATTTGTTTGTTAATTATATAAGTGGCTATACTATTTGTATATGATTGAATTCTTGGATGCTTATTTAAGCGGTTTGGATTGTTGTGAATGATTCTCAAGTATTTTTGCTTCAATACAAATGAAATGAGATAATATTAAAGTCGTATTGTGATGGTTGTTTTGATAAATAGAATATATGGAACATAAAGATACATGAATCATGAGTCTTCTCTAGTACAAATGTTGTCTGGTATTGATAATTTTGACATTGTATGAGTTGGGAAATTATTGTTTTGAGCTTATAAAGTATGAAATTATTGCATGGATTGGAAATTTTTAGAAAAACGGCATCTTTTTATTGGGTTTAGTCTTAAATTGAATATGACTCAAGTGATGTAGGGTTGGTGAGGCAAGATTCAAGCGATGTGCATTAATTATACTAACTATTTTACATGCTCAAGCGATAGATTCACCACTCAAGTGACAAGTGTATAGCTCAAGCGATGGCTTGTAGCGTGAGTGAGAGAGATATTGAGACAATTTTCTCTCATTTAAAAGCATATTGCTCAAACGTTGTACAAGACGCTTGAGCAACGTGACTTATGGATCAATTGTTGATTCTAAATACGCATGATGTGAGGCAATGTCCACGTGTCATAACATGTGGCATTACATAACATGCAGCCTAGGAACTTAAGCATTGGTTGGTCTATCAAACGTGATAAGATTCCAATTGGGCCTTTTGGAACTTGTTGGATGGTGTTTCAACATGTGGATATTACTTAAGACTTAGTTGCAAGGCTTAAGCCTTAACTATAATGCTTAAGTGATGGACAATCACAATAAAACAACAATCGTTAGAATGTGGAGAACCATGAGAATGTTTTGTTCTTAGGTTACATTTTGCTTAAGAAAAATGTTTATGTATGTTGTTAAAGTCGCTCAAGTGAAAAAAAAGCTTGCTCAAGCAACAATATGTGAGGTGGTGAAGATGTTATGTTATGCTTGATGCTTCTATACATGTTTATGGATGATGTGATGTATAGAATATGAGATTAATTATATACATTCTGAATAGATATATGATTAATGTTTAGACGCATGACATGTGTTCTTTTTTTATGACTCTTTATATAGGTGGTGGATCTTAGATGTATTGGTTACATATACATGTATGTGAGATGATATATATACATATAATGTTTGATCCTATATCAATAGCCCTAATTAGGTGGCTTGCATGATCCTTTTCGAGTGATGTAGAGATACTTAGGGTAATATCATGTCTTGGGTGACGATGATAAGCACAAAATTACATTAATATTCAAATATCAACTTAATAAAGATATATTTGTTCTGGTAACAAGTGTACATTTAGCTTGGTAACAAATGTTTTGTGTCATTGTGATATCAAGAATATAGATAAATTAAAGTCTGGTGAGTTCAAGATATATCAAGTATTAGCCTATGAAGAGACTTGTTTAACATAATTTTAAAGTCTTTGAAAACACGTCATATCTAGTTATGACATGATGAGTGATTAAATATGACTTCATTTATATTAACATGCGTATTTTGTAATATAATTATATTATAATATAACGTTCAATTTTAATTTAATTAACCGTCGCATACTTGTATTTGTCAATTCTAATGAAAGCATATTTTGTTGCATGTAATGAATGAAGCAAACAAGTTTCGAGATGATTAATTGATTTTATTATATATATATATAATATGTTTATAGTATATCTATTTATATATAATGTTTATTCAATTAATATAATAATGATAATAATTATTAAAACGTTACATATATTTTTACTTGATAAATACAATAATATATACAAATTTTGTATGTTTAACAAGGAGAAAGTAAAAAAAAACAATATAATCAAACTTATATCTATTTTATCTTATAGTTACTTTAAAAATTATCAAATTACATCATTATTAGATGAATCAACATTTTTATAATACAATTATAATGTGAATCAAATATAAGATGTATTATCTTAAATTCAAAATCAATATAATATTTACTTTGATTTTTTTATTACATAAGAATTGTTAAACGGATCAATATTTCTATAATACAATTATCAAGTGAAAAAATATCACATATGTTATGAAATGTTCAAATTAATATAATATTGTTTTATAACTCATATAATGTCATTGATATATGAACAAATAACTTTTTTAATATTAATGGTGCCCCTTTTCTGTGTTTTAACTTTTTTTAATATTATCTTTTAAAAATTATGTATACATTAACATATATATATATATATGTGTGTTGAAAAGAAAATGAGAGTATAAGTCAAACATTTTCTATTTTGATTATTGATACAGATATTTTGTCTTCTTTGTAGGTTTTCATATACTTTTATCTCTAAATTAAATAAATTTCTACAACAATCGTGAAGAGCGTGAAGTGCACGCTTCACATGGTGAGAGTGGAGGAGCTTATAACAGTCTGTTCATTGATGTGTCGCTTTCGTGATATAGTATTAGCAATTATTTAATCACTAAAAAATATTTAAAATTTTTATGACCAAATGGAGTCAATCCTTTTGTTCGGTCACCACATCACACTGTCATAACACCACCACCGATACGATATTTCTCAACCACTTTTCTATTTCTTGATAAATCGCGAGATATTGCCCCGCGAGAATTTACTTTCTCGAGAAAGTGAACTTCATAATTTGCTTTCCGTTTCTCTCTTTGCTCGCTTTGCGTGCCCAATCTGAATGCGAGTAAATTTCTTTAATGGAAATACTAAATGCACTTCTATATGTTCTATATATGGATGTATCTTTTTTTTTATTCGTATTTGAAAATATATTATTTAGCTTTTTTATGTCTAAATATTAATAAAAAAAATTGTTATCAGGTTTAATATGTAAGATTAGTGTTTTGGGATTTAATATTTAGTAAAGGCTAATAATTGACACAGAATTGATAAAATAATAAATTAATGTATTTTTAAAGTTTAAAATTAATTAATCAATCTTTAAAACAAAAAAATTAATACCAAATTTAATGAAGGGTAGAAGAACCAATAATATGTTTGATCTTTTTTATTATAAATAATTATGAGATAAATTTATTTTAATCAGATGAAATTATTATGACTGGTAATCTTTTAAAATTAATTAATATAGATGCATAATTCAAAATCATTAAGCTAAACTAATTCTTTTTAATTGATACACGTTTAAAAGTATGATAAGAACAATTGTCTTTGATTTAAGTTCTTAAAAATACTTTTTTTTAACCGAAGTTAGAATGATCATCCTGTAGTATATTAATGAAATATTCCTTGCCTTGTAAAACTCATGATAAAAAATCCCATAAGTTACTAAGATAAATCTTTTTACCAAGATCAATTAAGTGTTTTATTTAACAAATAGAATTACAAATTAGTTATTAAGTTTATGTCAGACATACATTTAATTATATATGTTTAATACAATCTAGTTGTCAAAAAAGTAAAATTAAAAAAAAATATTAAAAAAAAATATTAAGTGTTTTTACATTACATTCTCTTTATATTCTCGTAAGTACTCTTCACACTAATCAATTTGAGAGAAATTATTGTGTTTACATCAGCACTTGTGCGTGGAGATGAAGACATAAAAGAGTGAATTTATCTTTTTGACATCTTCCTCGTTCACGTGAGATGAAATAAGGAGGAAGCCATTTATATGTCTTTGCAAAGATGAAAATGACATTGGTTTTAAATTATGCATGACAACATTGTTTTCACTATGCATGACAACATAACTTTCATTGTGCATGATAGAGATTCACATGTATGTAGAGATTTCTGAAGTTGAACATTGTTGATATTCCTTGATCATAGTAGTTGAGATAGTTGGGATTTGAAAATTTCATTAAATACATACAAGTGACATGTTGGGTTAACATTTTTTTTCTTTGCTCTCTCAAGTAGTATTTTATGGTGGTGTTGGAAGTTTTTTGTGTTGCATTTAAAAAGGGTGGTCGTCTTAGAGATAATGAGTTTGGTGGAGGTGACCTCATGGTGCTCTGTTGATAGACATGATTATCGATGGTGCTCGTTGAGATGGTTCAGTGGTCGTTTGTTGAAAAACTTTACCGTTCGAGTGGGGTTACACATCAAAATATATAGACAAAACTTTGAAAATTAGTTGTGTGAAGGCCATAATCAATTATGTTGTGCTTCATTGTGAAGCATAATCAATTATGAAATCATACATAATTGATTATGTGTGCGTGGTGTATTTAAGTTTTCCACAACAATGATTTATATGGTTTGAGTTAGCTAAGCTTGTGTTATGTGTTGTAGGTGGTGCATTGAAACAAACATTTTGATTTGTGTTAGTGTGATTTTTCCTTTTGAACTTTGACTTTCTTATTTTTTTCGTGCCTAATTATTATAATTTAACTTTATTTTTCATCATAAAGTTCTATGTTTAATATTAATTAAGCATTGAATTTTTTAATCAATTTCAATTTATTTTATTAAGTTTTACGAAATTTACAATTTCAGTTAAATTTTTTACACTCGTTTTTATTACAATTTTATTTAGTTCTATCAAATTCATTCTCAATAAATTTGCATGTTTTTAACTGAACTAACCCATCATAACAAAAATAACATTTTAATCACACGCAAGTGTCATGTATAAATAAATAAGTAATTAATATTTTCATTTTTAATAAAAAAACAAAATTATAATCTTAGAATTTCAATTAATTATGTTTTTTTATCAATAATATTTATCACATCTCTTACAAAATTCCCTTTCGTTTTCTTTAACCTTCAATTCTCTCTCCCTTAATGAAAACAAATTCACTTTTTCAGTTTTTTCCAAAAAAAAAGTGAATTGGGAAGATTCTTGATGTTTCCTTTTACGTATCCCACACGATGATTAATGATATTGGAATGCATTTTCTCTTAAATTTGAAATAGAGAAAAATGTCAAATTATCTATAAATATTTATTAAATTATTTTATACACAGATCAAAACATTTAAAAAAACGAATAATCACTATGAGTTTCAGAACACCCCTTAGTTACCAAGTACGATATATCAAGATTATGTAAGATTTTCATAAAAAAAAATATTAAGATTATATTTATATTAATAGGGACTTCATTTCTTAATATAATGTTTGATTTTATTTTCTCAATATAAATAAAACATCCCTTTGTATCACAGAGACATATAATCTTAGTTCAATTTTTCTCTATTTCTTACAATTTAATGTGGAAAATTTATTTTATACTAAAAAGTCTCACTGGTAAGGTAAAACATCATTTTCATCTCTCTCTCTCACTCTCACCACTGAATATAATTGTGACATTCTCTTTATTTTAATTGAAATTCATAGTATATCATTTTACTTTGCCAAGAGAAGAAATTAAAAATTCAAATTTTATTAAAACACCCCCAAAGGTAACTTTATCTATACATTTTTTATTTACTTTTTGGTTGTTTAAAATTTAGTATGAGTGTGTTTTTTTATAAAAATATTATCATTAAAAAAAATAATATTTAAAGATAAAAAATAATTAGTCTATATATTGACTAAATTATATATTATTTTAGAGACTATAAAAATTATTTTTTATATGGTATCTAAAGTAGTTTCTACTATTAATAAAATTTATAAACTAATTTTTAAATTAGTATCTAATTAACTACTAATATTTTAACTATCAATTTTAGAATCTAAATAATTATTTTTCTTCAAGCTAAGCATAAACTTCTTCTAATTTTGTTTGTTTAGTTACTGTATAATGACTTTTTATAATTTTAATTAATATTTATTTATATATTTATAAGTTAAATATTTGTCTGTTAATAGATGTATGATGTGTTAAATGATTGATGAATCAAGTGAAAATGTAATCAAGACATAGTACTTTTAAAAAATGAAATATCGTGTTGAGATTGTTAGGGAAATGTATTGATTTGTGAGATTTTGTGAAAGGGAATATAAAGTGGTGAAAGTTGAAGAAAATTCATATGACAAAGTTTAACATATCTTATAAATTTACTCATGTCATATGATGATGAATTTCTTGAAAGAGAAACCATGTCATGATGAGAACATGATAATATGACAAGTGCATGTCCTTGAATTCTAATTTCAATACAGTAATTTTTCGAAAGTATAGTCAAATGTCTATATGTGGATGTTAGTAGATTTTTTACACGAGTTACGTTGAACATGTGGTACTTGTATACATTTGGCACTTGGTTGTCTAAATATTATGATTATATTCATTGAGTTTGATGAATTGTGATGTTTAGGTGTTGTGACGTCAATTAAGATATATGAGAATATTATTAGATGATTATGCATCAAAAAAATTAAAAATACTAACTTGTTTCTTTAGGCATGTCATGATCGTGTTTTATACGAAAGAAAATTCTGCATGTAATGAATCTCGCAACTTAGAAATACGAAATAAATATTTAGAATAGTATAAAAAAATATCACACACAAAATAAATAGTTAATAACACACAAATTCTATCAAAATAATATATATATATATATATATATATAAACAAGACTTTTATAAAAAATTAAAAAATTTGGAAAGTTAAAATATAAAAATATAATTTCATTTTAATTAATTTAAAGCCATCTTAAAAAAATTATTTTTTATTATTTTAAAATCGTACTTCCACACACTCGTTTATGTATTTTTTAAAAAATTTATCATTTGATAAATTTGAAAAAAAAAACAAAATATGAAAGCCTTTGTGGAATTAAAGGATTAACTACATGCACTTAAAAAAACTAAGGTTGTTTATATATAAATACATTTACATTTTATTATAAAACTTTTAATATGAAGGAAAATAAATGCATTTAGATTTTCAACACTAACATAAAAACAATATAATTGTAGTGGAAGATGCACGTGGTCGGTTTGAGCTTACCTCAAGAGTGTCAGCCACCAAACTCAACCGTCACAATCAAAATTTAAAATACCTTAAATGCTCAAATAAATTCCAAGACTATATTTCTTTTAATTATTTAATACTAATTTTAATTGGTTTTATAAATTATTTTTAGTATAGTCCTTAACTTCTGTATTTAATAAGGTCTTTTATATAACTGTTGTTAAAAAACTAACCATTTAAATAAAATACTAAATTTAATATTTACGGTTCTAATAAAGTTATTGTACATTTAAATCTAAAGAAACTTATGAGAAAAACACGTTTATTAAACTTATGAAAAATATATTAGTTGAAAATATTAAAATCAAACCCTACAAGAACGATAGTACTGACCTAACAATATTGAAATATTAGTATAAAATTAGTGTCTTGTCTAACAAAAATAGATAATCAATAAAATTAATAAATTCTTCTTACTCATGCTACGATCTTAAAAAAAAAACAGGTAGGGTTTAGACCTAGTGCATTATATATATATTTATATATATAGTTTATTATTATATAGTTATAAAGTTTATTTAATTTTTTTCTATCGTGAATATAGTTTCGGTCGAAATCGATGTTAAGAATAGTTTATATACTACTTTTTTTCTCAAACTTTCTAAAATAGATAAAATCGTGACGAAACATTAACCTTCAAAATAGACAATAACTCAAATGTAATAATTGATCCGATACTATCTCTAAAACTTAAGGTCGGATCACTTTCATAGTATAAATTTTATTTAATAAAACTTCATAATCAAATGTTAACCCAAACAATATACAGGAAGTAAACTTGATAAGATAATTATAAATTACGCCTAATTGATATAAGTATTTAAAGTGTAGGTTTTCTTAATTAATGTCTAAATGTTTTGAATACAAAGTATTTATAATCATAAGATTTAATTTTTTTTTTCAATGATATCTTTAAATGTTTGGAATTTCACTTTTTATTTATAAAAATGAGATATTCTCTTTTATCTAATTTATCATCTATGTAAAGTATTTTGTTAATAAATTAGTTTTATTTAACAATATATTATTTATGTTATATTATAATTAATTTAATAAAGTTGAAGAAATGAGACGGAATTGAAAACAAAATAGTGAAATAAAGTGAAAAAAATGATGTAAATAAAAAAAGAGAGGCAGGTAGAGAGAGATAAAGTTTCTTATTTATTTAAACTAAATTGAAAAAAGTTAGAGAGAGAATGTGGGACCCACTGGACCCAATTTGCTTTGTATCGTGTTCATGTCAATCATCAATAGGTTGTGGGACCCAGTCCTTACCATTGCCTTCCCATTTTGAGGTATGTTCACATTTCCAAAATCCAAATATATATTTAATTTTTTATTATAATTACAATATTTTAAACACTTATCAATTTCTTATTTGCTTTTTTGAAGATACAGTCATAATAAAAGGTATAACAGAATCTATTAAATGATATAATGTCTTTTGGGTAATTATACTCATCATCAAATCTAATAAATATTCTTATAACTTGGTTTTTCTTCATGGACTTATAACATGCTTCATTATTCATTAATTTTAATTATTAAAGTATGGAGTTACAATATGATACTTTACATATGTGATAAATAAGATGAAATATATATTTTATGCATCTATACATTTAAAAATCTTGTCTTTTAACTTTTTACCATGTGATTTTTTTTTTATCATCTGAAATCATTTAAAAAACAAACAAAACTTATTGAAAAATAAATGTATACTATTCTTATATAGGTGAGAAAAAGACTGTTTTTTCTCTTTGTCTTTGTCAATTACTTATGGTTATGATCTTCGGTCTTAATCTTTAGTTTTGGTCGGATGTATGAGTATATGCAAAAGACATTTGATGCTTAAGTCAGGTTTCAGTATATGATAATTAAAATATTAATTATTGTTAGTCTTGTTTTTTAACACATATTTATAGGATACATATGCAAGTTAGTTTATGTTTGATACAACTTATCGAGTTAATTTTGTTATTAAGTGAGAGTTGCATACACATGTGTTATACTTAATTGATTGTCTTAAAAATTTATCTTTGAATGACGGACCTGATATTCAAATATTTAATTCGTCGATACCTCTTCGACCATATAATTGTGGTAGTTTGATAACATACGTCTCATTGACTACTTCCTTACATAACATATATTACATTAATTTTTATGTTTTACAAAATATATGAATGTCAACTAATTAATTTAATAAAATTGTTTTATTGTGTGTGTGTTTTTTTTTTTCATTTCTTTTGTTTTTCCTTTTAACCATTTTGTCTTTCTTTTTCACAAAAACAACTTGACATGGGGAATTTTCAAAGAAGGTCCCCACCTTATTTTGTTTTAAAATAAGGGAACACGTTAATAAGTAGTTTTTTTAACATCACGCACATTTTTCTACCATAAATAATTTTGTTAAAATGATATAAAATTATTGTGGAGAGGAATACAATTGTATATTTACAATTTTAAATTTACACCATATATTAAGTGAAATAATTTTATATTAGTTAACGTACACTCATTATTAATGGATAAATAGATATATGTTCTATTGTAATTTTTTTCTTTTTTTAAATGACACTTCTTAATTATACAATTTTTTATAGTTTGATATTTATTATTTGTACACTTGATACCGATAAAGCAATATTTCTCGATCTCAATGACTCATCAACCACATTAATATATTATCGAGTTTCAATAATTAAATGAAGAAATTGGGACCACATTAATATATATATTACCGAATACTAATAATTAAAAATAAAATAAACAATCGGTACATCAACAATTTTACAATCAGTTTTAAGTATTATCTAGAACTCTTTATCTATAAATACTTTGTCAAAAAGATGGATATAAACAACACAACAAGATGTCATATCAAGATGAATTGTTTGAGTGTTTAGTAAAGTTAAAAGTGATAAACAATATGAGGACACTAGGGGATGAACTTTTATGACTTAACATTATTATTCTGTACAATATAGGAGAAAATAAAACTGAAGTGGTGACAGAGAAAGTTTGAATGATTTTCTTATTACCATTTATAGCAGGGAAAAATAAATAAAAAACTTTATTTGTATAAATTAAAATTACTTTATAGACGAATATACAAAGTAAAAAGTTGTTTTTTTATAATTTTTTAATTCTATAACTCTTTATAAAAAATAATTGTAATATTTTAATTTTCTTGAAATTTGAAAAAAAATTGTACACACATGTCTATAATTTAAGTCCACAATTATTTTTAACACACTCTAACGATAGGGACGATTTTTGGAGGGTCACCCTTTGGATTTTTGTATCCCTCAGTGTGAACATATCACTTTTAGTGGCTATTCTCTTTATCTTCTTTATCCCTTCAACGTGGATCCATTTTTATTGTGAAAAGTTAATAGATATTTTTAGAATATAAATTAATTTCTATTTATTTATTTATTTAAATAAAATATTCTTTATTAATGCTTTAATTGGACCTTTTTAACAAAATATAAAGATATTTTATAGTGTAAAAAATATTTATACATTTTAGAAAATGAGAGTAATTTTATACTTGGAATTATAAAATGTCAAATTCAACGTAGAATGTAGAAATTTAAAATTCTTCATGTTTTCTGTTACGTGTATTTTTTATACTCTCTCATTAACTTGATAAATGTGTTGTTGACTTGGTTTCGTTTGGAATATTGTTAATTTAACTAATTAGAATAGTTGATTAGGTCGAAGTTGAAATATCATTTAAATTTAATGCATTTAATTTTTCTAAAATTTTAATTTCTTATCCAAATATATTATTACCCAATCTAACCTTTTTACTATATATACATATATATATATATATATATATATATATATATATATATATATTTAAGGGATATAGTTATTTGTTAATTATATCAAACCATAATCCTTATATAGACATATTTAATAACAATTAATAATCTATATTAAGATAAATTTTTAATTTAAATTGAAAAATAACATTATATAATACATGGTTTAAACCAAAATGTTTAAATAAAAAGGTTGAGTGTTAAGCCATTAAACAAGTTTTGTATGTATATTAATATGTGAATTTGTTTAATCGGAAACAAGATATTAAATTTTAGTTTCGTAATTAAAAAAATATTACTTTCATTAAATGGTTCCATCCTAATTAATTATTACAAATAAAAAGTGAGAAGTTGTTAGCATCTTTTATCCATAAATAAATATATTTATATATTTCTTTAAACAATTTATTGTGTTAAAAGACATTAATGGAAAGAGTGAAACTGAGTAATTTCAGAAAATAAATTATATACAAATTGCATTGAAAACCAGCACTTTCCCATAGTAAATTGTGATGTGTGGGTTAATTTTTTCCTTTTTAGTTTGATTTTATAATTTTAAAAAAAATTATGATTCTCCATAATTTTTTATTTTGTGAAATATTTATTATTTTTTTATTTTTTATTTATTTTTATAACTAGGTGGAAAAGAACAGGCAGACGCACACACCTGACAAGGACAATAACCTACACACTTCTCTGACCACACATTTAATTCACTTCACTTACTTTACTAACTTTCATCTCGCGAAACATCTCGCACAAACATATCGTACCGCGATAATACCCCACGTAACACGGTGATAAAACGCGCATCTCGCAGTGGCAAGCATCGTAATAACTTCCAAACTCCGGGGTCAAACTTATGGGACCCCCTCCGAGAAACTTTGTCGTTACCGGGGGATCTTAACCCAGTAAAAGTCGCTTTCTCAGCAACTATCCACGCCTTTCCCCTACCCTTCCACCTCCAATCTTCACCCTCTGATATGCCACGTCATCGTGTTGTGGAACATGAGCCAAACATCCAACGGTTGACATCACAGAGTAGCTTGATGTTGCGTCAGCATTGGAAAATTACCCCCATTCTGGAGCTGAAGGACAGCTGTTAGCTCGAGATTCCGAGCCGATTGTTTAGACAAAACCGAAGCCGGCTTAGTGGGCCCCGCAATTAACTGCACTTGTAATATAAGTGCGTCTGCTTCCCTGATAGCTTATCGGAATAGATTGATAAGTGAAGCGGCTTATCACCTCCACTATCTGTCGCCTCCTATATAAAAAACACCCTATTTCTGCAAGTTCAAATGACCTCTTTCTCTCTCTATATATATTTTCGAGTTTTCTAGAGAGAGAGCGAGTAGATTAGTCCATTTCCGCGAGGAGAGAGAAAGTGCAAGAATCGGAAGAGAGACAGAGAGCGTTTGGTTTGTGATGTGTTAGCTTTGAAGGTTAGAGTTTCTCCCTTTCGTGTTTCCGAATCTGTGGCTTTTTTTTTTTTTTTTTAATTTTTTTTAAAAAAATTATTCTTTTTTTTTTTTTTTTTTTTTTTTTTTTTTTTTTTTTTTTTTTTTTTTTATTTTTTTTTTTTATTTTTTTTGTTGTATTTTGATTATAATT
>Ga0123342_1002407_pt1 | contig 31068 bp, 16 predicted proteins | sample Turbeawhitnodule_FD_89960 | JGI IMG/M metagenome (GOLD analysis project Ga0123342, IMG submission 89960) | Root nodule microbial communities of legume samples collected from Mexico - Turtle bean Mexico white nodule | ecosystem: Host-associated > Plants > Roots > Nodule | place: Mexico: Nepantla... | reverse complement strand
TACCTGTTACCTGTTACCTGCTATCAGTTACCTGCTACCTGTTACTTGTTACCTCATACCTGCTACATGTTACCTGCTACCTCATACCTGCTACCTGCTACCTGCTACCTGCTACCTCATACCTGCTACCTGCTACCTGCTACCTGCTACCTGCTACCTGCTACCTGCTACCTGCTACCTGCTACCGGCTACCTGCTACCTGCTACCTGCTACCTGCTACCTGCTACCTGTTACCTGCCACCTACTAATTGTTACATGCTACTTGCTACTTGTTACCTGATACCAGCTATCTGTTACCTGCTACATGCTAACTGCTACCTGTTACATGCTACATGCTACCTGCTACTTGTTACGTGCTACCTGTTATCTACTACCAGTTACGTGCTACCTGCTAGTTGTTGCATGCTGCTTGTTACATGTTACTCGTTACTTGTTACCTGCTATCTGATACTTGCTACCTGCTACCTGCTACCTGTTACCTGTTACCTGCTACCTGCTACCTGTTACCTGCTACCTGCTACATGCTACATGCTACCTGCTACCTGCTACGTGCTACCTGCTACGTGCTACGTGCTACCTGCTACATGCTACCTGCTACATGCTACCTGCTACATGCTACATGCTACATGCTACCTGCTACCTGTTACATGTTACCTGGTACCTAATACCTACTTCCTGATACCTGCTACCTTCTACCTGTTACCTTCTACCTGATACCTGTTACCTGTTACTTGCTACCTGTTACCTACTACCTGCTACCTATTATCTACTACCGCCTACCTGTTACCTGCTACTTGTTAACTGTTACCAACTATCTGTTACCTGCTACCTGTTACCTGCTACTTGCTACCACATACCTGCTACCTGTTACCTCCTATTTGTTACCTCCTACCTGCTAACTGTTACCTGCTAACTGCTACCTGTTACCTGCTACTTGCTACTTGTTACCTGTTAACTGCTACTTGTTACATGTTACCTGCTACCTGCTACCTGCTACCTGTTATTTGTTACCTGCTATCTACTACCTGCTACCAGTTACCTGCTACTTGTTACTTGTTACCCGTTACTTGTTACCTGCTACCTGCTACCTGCTACCTGCTACATGCTACATGCTACATGCTACCTGTTATCTGCTACCTGTTACCTGTTACCCGTTACCCGCTACCTCCTACCCGTTACCGCTGCTTGTTACCTGCTACCTGTTACCTGCTACCTTATACCTGCTACTTGTTACCTGCTACCTGCTACTTGCTACCTCCTACCTGGTACGTGTTACCTGCTAACTGCTACTTGTTACATGTTACCTGCTACTTCTGCTACCTGTTTCCTGCTACCTTCTACCTGCTACCTGCTATCTGCTATCTGCTACCTACTACCTGCTACTTGTTACCTGCTACATGCTACATGTTACCTGCTACCTGCTACCTCTGCTACCTGTTTCCTGCTACCTTGCTACCTGCTACCTGATACCTACTACCTGCTACTTGTTGCTTGCTACATGCTACATGTTACCTGCTACCTGCTACCTGTTACTTGTTACCTGCTATTTGCTACCTGTTACTTGTTACCTGCTATTTGCTACCTGGTACCAGTTACCTGTTACCGGCTACCTGTTACCAGTTACCTATTATCTGCTACCTTTTTATCTGTTACATGCTACTTTTATTTGTTACCTGCTAATTGCTATCTGTTATCTGGTGCATTATAATTTTATATTTTATTTATTTGATAAATAAATACATAAGAAAAAAATATGTTAAAATATTTATATCATAATTATTCTGTTTAAATAATTTGCCGAAGATTTGAATTAAATATTGTTATAAGTCTGGTTAGGAATAAGATTTCATTATAAATTAGTTATCGATTGCAACAAAAAATGATAAATGGAAATAATGTAAATATATAAGATAAAAACATTTTCTCTCATGAGCTATGAGTTTCAACATACAATTTTAATAATAAGTTACAGTCAAAAATATATTAAACAAATTTAAATTTACAACACAATAAACGAGATTTACAAATCACTAATCTTGATTGTAACTAGTATATAAAAGTAAAAAAATGAATAGAATAACGAAGAAAAAAAAAAAAAAATAAGATGAGAAACTTGAGTAACAAAGTCTAAGAAAATATTTATTTTCTAATCTCTTATCTGTTCTCCTATTGGGTACACATCCATTTTTTCTGGTAACGCCCACATCAAAATAAATATGTACCTTTGCAAAAATCTAAATATGCTTTATATTTAAGTAACAAATTGGGATATTCAGCCCTATCTTCTTCCAGCACTTGTTGTATGAGCGAGAATGAAAAAAAAAGCAATGAGTACATTTTTTTTTGTGGGATATATATTCATTTTTTGATGTTTTTCTTTTTCCGTTTGAATCACTTTTTCTCACACTTCTCTCAAAGTTTTATTTCTTTTGCACTGTAACTGAGCGAGTTAAAGTAATTATGCATCAAACCACATTTCAATTGAAAGTTTTAATTGACTAATTCTTTTCAAATAAATGTAATGTACGTCAAACAATTTGTTTCAAATTTATTATTATTATTTTTAATTTAAGTAATTATAAAATAACGAAATAATCAAAATAAAACAATAAAATAAAATATTGATATAAGAATAAAATAGAAACAAATTTGTCTATAACAAAATACAATGAAAAATTCTTTTTATATATCGGTATATACAATAAACACATTGCCACTTTTTTTAAGTTTTAGATTAATTATTTAAATTTTCAACAGTAAATTTTAAAGCACATGTTTCCCATATAATTCATACAAATATTGTGTGAAGTATTATGTACCAAATGAGATGAAAAATATATGTATGTGAATGTACCAAGATGTCCCTAAGCAAAGAGATTTGTGAACCGTTGGATCAACCATCTCCCTGGGTCAAACAAGAATGGAGAGACCCCCTGCACATTAAGTAAATTACAGAGGAAACAACCTTGGAAATTAAAAACTGAAGGGGCAGTATGAGAAGAATGCAATCCTAAGAATAAATAATCATAATATTAGTTCGGGGTTCCACTAAGAGCAGGTTTTTGAAGTTTGCTCCTTATTTTGGTGCGGCATCTCTGCTCTCATCTCTCAACTCTCAATTACTCTACAGGTTAGTGCACACTGCTTCATCTCTAAAACCCTTTTTTTTTTTTCCTTTGAATTTTCATGGTTTTTCCACTATAGGGATTTAATCATTTCTGCCCCATATGCATATTCAAGATTGTTGAGTGCATTAACTTATTCCCCCACGACTTAAAAAGCAATGAGTGCCTCCATTTATTGTAAAGGTTTTTTTTTTTCTTTCTGGGAAGGGTTTGTTAAAGTTTCCCTGATTTTTGTTTTGGAAAAATGATTTCTTAATTCTGTGTTTTTGGTTGTTAGCTTTGGAGTAGATTAGGGTTTTTCCTGTCTCCTTCCTTTGGCGTTAGAATGTTGCTTCTGTTTGTGGCGGCCTATGGCACAGTAATCTCGTTCGAATATCAGGGTTTTGTTTATGTTAATTTATTTTCTGATTTGTGTTGGCGCAGGTTTATAAATGGTTAGCATTTGTCGGGCTAGTTTTTTATGTTGTATTTGAACAGCAAGATTTTTTGTTCCTCGGTGGAAGTTTAGCGTGGGGGAGTGCTACACCAACCCCATTCGAACCAGGTATGCTGCAACCCTACGCAACAAAGTACATTTACTTCAAGCTTGTTGCCTGGCACTTCAAATACTCCTAATTGCATTTTACATTTCTAAAAAAATTCTCTGGTCAAAATAAATGCAAATATCATGATAATTTGAAAAATAAGTACAATTTTATTATGTTATAATGATTTTTTATGCATAATGTATGATAACTTTTAAAATATTGATTTTCTATTTAGATTTATTTTGTTTTAAAGTTAATTTTATAGTTTATACTAATTTTATTGTTTATAGTTCCGTTATATTCTGTATTTATTAAAATTTGTCGTTTCTTATAAATTTGTTCATATTATTGTACATTTGTGGACTCTTCGTAAACTTGTTGTATCTTCATCTATGTATTTGTCATATCCGTTCCATGTCGATTTTGTTCTAGAGCCTTTGTGAAGGCTTGGGCCTTGTTTATTTACTGTTTTCTTAAATTTATTTGACCCTTGAACGCATTTCTACTTCCAAAAGTCTGTCCTTTGAACAGAGCATTTGAAATAAATAGGAAATGATGGTTGTTTCTCTTTTATGTTTTCCAAAACACTTGTATCGGAAAGAATTTTCAAAAGTAGATTTTAGATGAGAATTTGATTGTTGATCAGTGGGAATTTTCAAAACTAGTGGGAATTTGATTGTTGATTGTAAATTGTTTTATAAAACTATCTTTGTTGGCTGTGAGAAATTGAGAATCAGACTTCAAGCTTAGTATTTTGATTAGCAGAACCTACCCTGGGTGGATGAAATCATGGAAGCATTTTTACAGCTGTCTTTTTAACACTTCTTTTGGTTGTATGTAATTTATGCATATCCTGCCTGGTCAAAAAATAATAAAAGAGAAAGCTAAACAAAAAGAGTGGGAGAAAAATTTGAAGAAAGCACCTTATCTTTGCTTATACCTTTTTTCCTTAGTTATCCTGTTTCTTTTATGTGACAAGTTCACGCACATAAAACTATGGTGATCTGAAAACTTTGTCGTGGACAGTATAGTGTTTCTAGTACTGATTTCCTAACAAATTGAAAGATCTGGTTCATCTACCGAGGCATTGATTTTATGTTTAGAAATTTGTTTGTGATATCAACAACTCCATTTTTAAGATTTTTTACATGGGATCTTATAATTGCATGTTATACAATATTTGCAGGGTCAATCTGAATGTGCAGACTGTAATCTTTTTGGTGATTGGTGGGGTCTTGGAAGATTTGTTCACAATTTGCATTTGCATCTCGGTAGTCTGTTCTCATAGCAGTTACAAATTAAATGTAGACTGGTTGTCAGTGTGCTTGGTCATAGCACTCACTTTTAGGTTTTGAAATCTGGATTTTTGATGGAGTGCAATAAAGAAGAGGCCGTAAGGGCCAAGGAAATTGCTGAACGGAGAATGCAAAACAAAGATTTTAATGGGGCTCGAAAATTTGCTCTTAAGGCTCAGCAGCTATATCCTGATCTGGAGAATATTAATCAAATGCTTATTGTCTGTGATGTGCATTGCTTTGCTGAGCAGAAATTGTTTGGCAATGAGATGGACTGGTATAAAATTCTTCAAATTGAGCTGATGGCTGATGATACAACAATCAGGAAGCAATATAGGAAGTTCGCCCTCCAACTTCATCCTGACAAAAACAAGTTTGCTGGCGCAGAAGCTGCGTTTAAGCTGATTGGGGAAGCTCAAAGAGTTCTTCTGGATGGAGAAAAACGATCTAGGCTTGACATGAATCTGCGCAGGGTTCCAATGAACAGAACTACCGTGCAATCTCATCATCAGCAGAATGTTCAGATGAATTTTAATCCTGTGATGCAAACCAGTGTTAGGCCCAATTTTACAAACTTAAATCCCCATCAGCAACAACAGTCTGGGCAGACATCTCAACAGGGGCCTAATGGTGGCCGCCCTACTTTTTGGACTATGTGCACATTTTGTTCTGTTAGATATGAGTATTATAGGGAAGTTTTAAACAGATCTCTTCGCTGTCAACATTGCAATAGGCCCTTCATTGCATATGATGTTACTATGCAAGGTAGAGTACCAGCAACTAATTCAAGTCAGCAAGCTTTTGGTGTGCAGAACTATAGTCAGAATCATGGCGCTTTCAATGTTGGTGTTGGATCTCAAGGTAATTTTGATACCCGCAGATCAAATATTGAATCACATGAAAACAAAGGTCATACTGTGGATGACCCTGTGAAGCCACGTGGAAATAGAAGAAGAAAGCGGGCAGCTGAATTCAGTGAAAGTTCTGAATCTGTGGGGAGTACTGATTCTGAATCTGAAGAGGTTATTCATTATGACAATGATGGTTTTTCTACCCACAGAGAAGAGAATCCACGGAGATCTACGCGGCAAAAGCATCAGGTTTCCTACAAGGAAAATGTGAGTGATGATGAAGGGACTGAATCTCCATCTGGTGCTGGTGAAGTGGAGCATGGAGGGGCAGCCAAAATTAATGAACAGAATGGTTTGGCTGCTGATAAGAAAGATCAGCGGCAGGTAAAGCAGAAGCAGAGCTTTTATCCTAAAGAGAGCGTTTTAAATATAAAAGAGGAGCTTAAGGAGGTGAGGGAAAAAGAGGCAGTGGGTATCTCAAAGACAGACAAAACTTCAGAGCATTCACTCTCGAAATCAACAAATCAACCAGATAATTTTGTTTATCCAGATGCAGAATTCAGTGACTTTGACAAAGACAAGAAAGAGGGGTCTTTTGCTGCTGGGCAGATTTGGGCTGTTTATGATACTGTAGATGGTATGCCTCGATTCTATGCTTTAATCAGAAAAGTTCTCTCTCCTGGATTCAAGTTGAGGATAACATGGTTTGAACCAGATGCAGAAGAGAAAGATGAAATCCACTGGATAAATGAGCAATTGCCAGTTGCTTGTGGGAAACATAGACTTGGTAATACAGAAAACACTGAAGATCGACTGATGTTTTCTCATCTTATTGTTTGTGAAAAGATTGGCCGCGGGACATATAAAGTATATCCTAGAAAGGGAGAAATTTGGGCTCTCTTTAAAAATTGGGATATCAAATGGCATATGGATGTGGAGTCTCATCGGCAGTATGATTTTGAATTTGTCGAAATCTTATCAGATTACATTGAAGGTGTGGGAGTAGTTGTTGCGTACTTGGCTAAGTTGAAAGGTTTTGTGTCTCTCTTCACTAAAATGGATGGAGGCAAGCATACAATTCAAATTCCATCAGCCGAGTTATTCAGATTCTCTCACAGGGTTCCATCTTTTAAAATGACTGGTCAGGAAAGAGTTGGTGTTCCTGTAGGGTCTTGGGAACTTGATCCTGTATCCTTGCCAATGCATATGGAGGAAATTGCTGTTCCTGGAGATTTGGATGTAAATGTTGGTCATGGTCCATCCAGTGGGAATGGCACAAGGTCTTCAGATATGTTGAAATTTGCTAGGAAGGTAGATGTCTCTACTGCAAAGCTTAATGTGGAAAGAAACAATTCTTCAAAGGAGAACAAGGATCCCGTAGATTATACTGGTAGTGATCCTTCAGCCTCAGCCGCAGATGCTTTTGAAATTCCAGATCCTGAGTTCTACAATTTTGATGCTTGGAGGTCCATCGAAAAGTTTCAGGTTGGTCAGATTTGGGCATTTTATGGGGATGAGGATGGACTGCCAAAATACTATGGTCAGATTAAGAGGATTAGGACTAGACCAGAAGTTGAGTTGCAAGTTACTTATCTTACTAACTGCTGGCTACCGGAGAACAGTGTTAGATGGGAAGATAAAGACATGCTTATTTCCATTGGCAGATTTAAAATCCAAACGGGTGCCAGTCCCTGCACTTATACTGACACCTATTCTATTTCACATCAGGTGCAGGCTATTATTGACAGTAAGAAGAAGGAATATGAAATTTTTCCAAGGAAAGGCGAAATTTGGGCATTGTACAAGAATTGGACGACTAAAATAAAACGTTCTGATCTGGAAAATTTGGAGTATGACGTAGTGGAAGTTGTTGGAGAAAATGATTTGTGGATGGATGTTTTACCCTTGGAGTTGGTAAGTGGTTATAATTCAGTTTTTAAGGGCAGATCAAATGCAGGATCAGCTGGGACCATGAAAATATTTTGGAAAGAGTTGCTCAGGTTCTCCCACCAAATCCCTGCCTTTAAATTATCAGAAGAACATGGTGGCAGTCTGAGAGGCTTCTGGGAGCTTGATCCGGGAGCACTACCCGTTCATTATTTTAGCAGCAAATAATACAATCCTAGGGCTCCTGAACAGAACATGAATAGGTTTTAATGTATTTACGTATAACCCTTTTGCCGGGAAGCAAAATTTGCGGTCCTAATGGCATTTTTGGACTCAGTTCTTTTTACTAGTTGTTCAGATTTACATTAGATAAAAACAATATACTTTCTGTGTCAATGCAGTTGTAGTAGCTCCTGCATGATCACAGTTGATATGACATCAACCTTAAGATATTGTTCCAGCTGTCTCGAGGTAAGGAGGTATTGCTGGTTCTCATTTGCATTCTTTGCTTTGTTTATCTTCCGTTAGAATTTGAGTTGGGATTGGCGTTCCTATGCAACCGCATGTGAGTGCCTTGGATTCAGGTGTATGCAATGTATCTTGCATTATGTTTGGTTATGTTTGGTCAAGAGCAATGGAATCTGCACTATTCTGACTTCCCAATCTCAGAGGGGACTAACCCTGCCAGTTTCCAGATTTTAGGCACCAAAATTGCTATCACATTTTCATAATGAAAATTACATAAGTTTTCCAATTTGTCTCCTTCGCATATATGCATACTGAGGGTTTAAGTAGGGGGCGACTTTAATGATGATCATTTATATTAAAAATAATCAATTTTTATAATACTTGTAAATTTAGTTTTTTTATTGGCTAAATGCAGTATCAATTTTGATTTCAATTCATGACCCTTTTTATTATTTATATTTATACCACAACGAGGATTACATTTACAATGCTCATTTATTTTTAACAGTTACTCCCCACTAAACTTTTATATAAATTATATATTAACATGACGTCATAACAATTGTCTTATATAATTATAATTTATATAAATATTAAGAATGAAAACTTCTAAATGAGGGCATTTGGTCTAGTGGTATGATTCTCGCTTTGGGTGCGAGAGGTCCCGAGTTCGATTCTCGGAATGCCCCCTTTTTTATTTTTAGGTTGTTTTTGTTGCACACATTAAAATATATTAGGAAAAACATTGCTTTTATGAAGTTGTTTAAAAAAAAATATCAAAACTATTTCATTTAACCTTAAAAATGCTTTTATTTCTTAAATAAGGTAATTCTTTTGAAAAATAATAATCACAATATACATTAACAATAAAACATTGGTTTTATTTCAAACTTATTTCTGAAGTGTAACATTACCAGCTAATACAAATACATATACTAAATTATATGTTTTGCAGAAATATAGTTCTCTCTTGATTTCCGCTGGAGATTGATTTTCCTTAATTCATTAATTATAACAATATACTATGGAATATTCATTTTTTTTACATGGTGGGTAAATAGTGCTGTACTAACCGATTTTCAATATTTTGAAGTAAAGTATTAAAATATAAATAGTTCAATAATTAAAATAAGAAGAATATATATAATAATAATGGCACAAAATGTATCGATTATAGGGGCATTCCGAGAATTGAACTCGGGACCTCTCGCACCCTAAGCGAGAATCATACCACTAGACCAAATGCCCATTTTGTTTACAATTTAATTAAAATAAATTAATTAAATAGATACATCATATATCATTTTTAAGATTATAAAAAGTTTAAATAATAATTTATTTTTATATATATATATATATATATTTTAACTTTATTTCAATGTTTATATAGTAATCAATCTATTAATATGTTCTCCATAATTACAGTACTGTGAAATTTTTATAATCATGTTTTTTTATTAAATTTAGTTTAAAAAATAAATAAAGTAAATTACTTGCATTTACAATTAAGGAACTAAATTGTAGGAAAAATTGAATATGTAAATAAGTAATCAAAAGTAATTTTTATTTATTTGAAAAGTGAGTACAAAACGGTTACATAGTAAACTTGTTACTAGCACGCACTAAGAGAGAATTGCAAAAAATTTTAGAACCCTAAAATGTGAAAAAGTTACCAATTACTATTGTTTCAGACCTTTTTGTATCTACATTGTTCTTTTAAGCGTTCCACTCCAAAAACCCGCCACATTTTCCCTCCAAAAAATTTCTGGCTCTTTAATCCTTTCTTATCTGTTTCAGTGCCCTAATCTCTGGTAAGGGTTTTAAGCGATGAGTCCCAATCATTCCACCGCTAAGGATGATCGTGGAATCCACGCAGATTTTGACTACGTTGACACTCAACCATTCGACGCCGATGGTATGTACTTATTTTCTTTAATTCAATTTCTTTTGTATCTATCATGAGATTGAATCCCCTAATTTTGCATCAAATGTAACATTTTTGTTTGTTTTGTTGAAATCTCAGGTGTGGAGGACGATGATTGCGATGACAACGAGTGGCGGTACTTCGAAGATACCGTGCCTTTCGACGACGACGGTGTTTTGGATACCGAAACGTTGGTTCTTGCTGGGGAAACTCAGGTATTTGATGAAGATGACGACATTTTGGAAAACGAAGCGATGAACCTTGCCAGTGAAACTCAGGCGTTGGGCGATGGTGAGACGAAGTTGCCGGAGGAAGAGTGTGAATCGGATAGAACTCAAATTTTGGAGAATGTGGATGATGATGAGCTATCTGTTGACAGTGGCAATAGTGAAGCCGTGGGCAGCAGAAAGGATAAATCGTGTCAGCGAAACAGTTCTGGTGAGTGAGTGATTCAATTCGGATTTTTGTTCTTTATTTTTCTTTTTTCCTTGGGTGCATTACACTGTTTCAGCTGTCATGGCTTTGTTTCTTGTATGTGAATTTAGAGATTTCAACAGTTGGATTGGTGAAAATAAATGGAAACAGCGAACTGAAAAGTGGTGTTTTGAAGTGTTCTGTGCTTTGAAGTGGTGTTTTTTAATAATGTCCATTTTGTTTGTGGCTTATTAATTCTCAGGTGTTTAATAACGTGTATTGGCAATTTTAGTGATAATTGAAAATAATAATAATTGTGGAAACTTTATTTGTCTATACCCATTTCTTGCACTAGTAGGCATGCATGCTGGAGAAGAGAAAAGTTGGCTGACAAATCATGAACTTGGGATTATCTATGACTTTCATCCCAATATTATGTTTTGATTAGCTTGCCTTTGGGGTGAAATACATACTAATTTGGTTGGGTGGGATGATGATTTTTTTCATATTCTTTTAGGAGAAGTGGCATCTCTGTTTTTCTACAATATTTTGTATCTGACTTTACTGTCTTAGCTTTCTCTGTAGGACTAAATACATTGCCAGGTTGATTATTTTGTAATATATTCCCCCCCGCCCCCCTGAAATGTAACATGTGAATGTGTTTTGTTTCATTTGACTCTCCTATTAAAGTTTATATATTCTCAGGTTCAATGCCACCGCGGTTTGCTTTTCTCCGTGTAGAATCTTTGCGGCAAGCTGCTCTTGCCATTCACAAGGTGGATTTTAAAGAAAATCAGGATGTGACCAATTCTGTCAAGGGTACTGGTCAGAAATACCAGGAATCACTGGTTGTAAAAGATAAAGGGGAGTCCTTTCTTAGTTGTTCTGAGAAGGTTGGGGGAGTTGATCAGGAAAATGATAATGGGAAATACAGTGTGGAAGTTGGGGGATTTAAGGGTAAGGTTGCTAAGTCGACAGTGAGAAAGCTTTTCAGCGATGATATACCTGTTGAAACAAATGGAACTTGTCTTAGCGGCAATGTTTTTAATGAAGGAGATGACCTAGACAAGCTTCCTATTTACCATGGTGAATTGGAAGGGTTAAGCTACGTCAACTCTCAAGAACCTGGAGTATTGTCACAGATCAATGCTATTGACTTTGTTGATAGGTTTCTTAAAGATAATATCACAGAGTTTGATCAAGAATCTAATTGTGTTAAGAATAGGGAGGAAAAGTCCAAATCCATTCCGAGTACAAAATGGCAACACAGTTTGACCAAGACCGTAAATGATAAAGGCAAAGCTGGAAGAACTAGTATTTATGACTGGGATGATAGCCGTGAAGACGAGGGTGGGGGAGATATATATCTAAGGAGGAAGAACGATTTTTTTAAGGGTGAAACACATAGGCCAAGGTCGTTGCCGGGATTCCGGAACAGGAGAGCATGTGGAGTAAATCTAAATGATGATAAGGAAGACGGGAATATTCCTAATAAAAGAAAGAGTGCAGTTAAATCTGATTCAAGAGTAGGGATGAATATTCTGAAAGTAAGGGACAGTGTTGTACCAGAAGCAACAATAAAATTAAAACGGAATCTTGCTAAGGAATTGGATGAACAATTCGACATTGATTTCTCTAGAGGAGAGATGGAGCCCGTTGCTAATGCAGGAGAACAGATGTTGGATGTAGGACCAGATACTCAAATGGCTGCTGAGGCTATGGAAACATTGTGCAATGCCAAGGATATTGTTGATAATGATACTGCTCATGTTACTAGAAGTGGTTTAAATTATAAACTTAATAACTCTATTGGAAAAGTGGGGCTTGTTTCGTCAAAGGAACAATTGGCACAATGCGACAGGAAAAGGAAAGTTGATGTTAAATCATTGTTGCAAACTTCAGGTTTATCAAAGAGAAGCACTAAAGAAGTCACGCAACACAGAAGGGACAGTATAATGACAAGATCAAAGAGGAGTAAGTTAAATGCAGAAGGCAACCAAACCTCCAGTGATAATGAAAAAAATGGTAGAGTATCCTTGTCTCCGATAATTGTGCAAAGAAAGTCAGCTAGAGCTTTGAAAAGCAACCAGCTTGATGAGTTGAATAATCCCGATGGCAATAATGAAGAAAGTAGAGGTAGTTTGGTCAACAAAAGGGAATTGCATAATGGTGTTTGTCATTTTTCACCAATTGCCAAAAGAACTAGACGATCCTTATCGGTAAATCAATCAATAAACCGTGATATACCACCCAAGAGTTTGAGAGATGGAAATATAGGTATTGATTCCCTTGAGAAAAGCAGTGGAATTGGCCTACAGGCATCCAAAACATTGAATTCCAAATCTACTACAGGATCTTCTGATGACTTTGAAGTAGGTGATAATTCCAAATTGAGTCACTTGGGGACTTCGGCTCTGAAGGCAAGTGTTGGTAGTTTCAGTGACAATGTTGAATTGGATATAGTAGATTATCCTAAAAGAAGGAGATCTCTTAGAATTAGGAAGTTGTCTGATCATGATTTAGGATCTGAAACATTAGTTTGTTCATCCAAAGCATCTGCAAAACCTGAAGATACTGGGAAATCTACTGCTAGGAAGAGAAAAATGAGAACAGATTCTGATGTCAAATCACATGTAAATTGCAAAGATCACTCATCTTCATATGATGGTTCAGTAATATCTTCTGTTGATCGAAAACAAGGGAAAATATCAGAGCTAAATTTAGATAAGGCAAACCCAGGGGATAATGTTAATAATTCTGAAGCCAGTTCAGATGAATCGCCAAGAGAGAGGAACAAGGTATCTGCAACTCCATCAAAGTATAAGAGGCCTGTGAATGATGCATCACCTGTTTGTGTGGGTGACGAATATTACAAACAATCATGCAATATAAATCCGACATCATGCCTTAAAGTATCTCGAAAGGAGCTCAACAGGGAACTTCAAAGCTTGAGTGATATCAGACCTGAATTACTTACTCCGTCTAAAGATTCAAGGAAGAGGAGGGACATGACTAATGTTCGAGTTCTTTACAGCCGCCACTTGGACGAAGATATTATTAAGCATCAGAAGAAGGTATCATTTAATTATTTTTTGTAAACTTCTATTAGTAAGTACAAATGTGTGGTTTTCAGACATATTCTGGTGCTCACTGCAGATTTTAGCACGGCTTGGAGTTTCTGTGGTATCCTCCATTGCAGATGCTACCCACTTCATAGCTGATCAATTTGTACGTACCAGAAATATGTTGGAAGCTATTGCTTTTGGTAAACTGGTGGTCACACACTTGTGGATTGAGAGCTGTGGACAAGCTAACTGTTTTATTGATGAGAGAAATCACATATTGAGGGATGCAAAAAAGGAAAAGGAGGTAGGTTTCAGCTTGCCAGTTTCACTAGCACTAGCAGTTCAGCATCCTCTATTAAAGGTAATATATGACATACATAGTGAAATGAGTTTGGAGTATTATTTAATTCTTGGATTATGGATTTGTTGTCACCAACAGGGATGGGATTATAACAAAGTCATTTGTTTTTAGAAGAGATAATGCAAATTTTTAGTAATTTCTAATTCTGACTATCTATTCAAAGAATCACGGGATTATTAGACCCATCTCTCGGTCTCACACCTATAAATTGTTTTCATCATGTCCTATATGTATTTGTGTATATGGATAGCCTACCCGGTGAGATAAGGCTTACTTTATCACTTTTATTTTGACCCCTCTGGTTTTAATTGTAACAGTTGTTCCCATAGTTTTCAACTTTCTATTGAGTCCCCTGGTTAGATTATTGTTGATGTGAAATTTTTCTGCTGCTTCATCTATGTAAGAATAGTCGTAAACTAGTTCATGTCATAAAATTCAGTGCTACAACTTAATTTCTCATTATGAAACTACATCAGCTAAACATGGCTTACGGGGGATAAAATCCTACACCAAAACTAAGTGAACCAGAATTTAACTTTTAGGAGGTATAAAAGAATAATTAAACCTTTTTTATATACAAACATGCATTATCCTCATGTTGCTCCTAGTAAAATGATCATAATTTTCTGTAGGGTCGAAGAGTATTGATCACCCCAAGTACTAAACCTAGTAAAGAGATTCTTTCAAATTTAGCAAGAGCAGTTCATGGACAGGTATGCATCTTTCTCCATGTATATTCATCAATTGCACATATATGGTTGAAGAAAATTATATCTTTACAATTGTGATAGTTCCTTCTTTTCATGATTTTTTGTGAACAAATCATATAGACTAACAATCAAAGTAATTTTTATTTGTATAATCAGTATAATTCTTATTATTATTTGTATAATCAAAGCAATTGTTTTCCTCCTTTTCTCAGAAAACATATAGACACTTGTCCACATCGAACAAATCTTTCTTTTGGTTCAATTTTTCGAAATTACACTTGATCTATCTCAATTATTATTTTTTGTCTGTAACGATTTGCCAAGGTTGTGGAGAAAGTTGGAAAATCCGTTTTGAAGGGCCACACAGTTCCAGACGATTTGCTGATCTTATCCTGTGAAGAAGATTATGCCTTTTCGGTGCCTTTTCTTGAGAAGGGTTAGAAACTGTTTCACTTTGCTTTGAAAACTTTTTCCATATGCAAATTTTAAAATACCATTTTTTGCACCTGCAGGGGTAATGGTGTACAAGTCAGAACTGTTGCTGACTGGCATAGTTACACAGAAGCTGGAGTATCAAAGGTCAGATTTTTTTTTTCTTTTCCTCGTGTTAAGGGTAAAAAATCCAAATTTACAAAATCCAATCCATAATTATCCATATCCATATTAGTTTTAATCCATTTAAATAGATTTATTTTAAATTCAAATCCATATTTTTGGATTTTAAATCCAATTCATTCAATTGGATATGGATTAGATATACATTGGATACATTTTTGGATTATCCAAATTGCATTTTGGGATGGATTTTGACTTGGCCCGATCCAAGTTAAGCCAAGACAATCTAGCCAATGTCTAACCGAGCAGTCCCGGGCCCATATCAAGCCGAGCGCGTCCGGGCCAATTTTGAGCCGAGCCTGCCTTGGCCGTTGTCGAGTCGAGCAATCCTGAGTCGATGTCGAGCCGAGCAAGGCTGGGCTGATGATGAGTTGCCGGGCCCGGGCCGAACGGGCCAGGCCAATGTCGAGCTTAACGAGCCCGAGCCAATGTTGAGTGGAGTGGGCCTGAATCGATGTCAAGTGGAGCGGGACCGGGTCGATGTCGAGTTGATTTGGCCCGGGCCAATGTTGAGTTGAGCGAGCCCGAGTAAATGTCGAGTCTCCCATGCTCGGGTCGATGTCGAGTTTAACAGGCCCAGGTCAATGTCGAGTCTCCCGGACTCGAGTTGATGTCTAGTTGATTGGGCTCAGGCCGTTGTTGAGCCGAATGGGTCTGAGTCGATGTCAGGTTAATTGGGCCTTAGCCAATGTCGAGCTGAGCGGGACCGGGTCGATGTCAAGTTGATTGGGTCCGGGCCGATGTCAAGCCTAACGGGCCCATGTTGATGTTGAGTCTCTCGAGCCCGAGGCGATGTCGAGTATCCCGAGCTCGGGCCAATGTCGAGTCTCTCGGGCTTGGGTCGATCTCAAGTCGAATGGGCCCTAGCCAATGTCGAGTGGAGCAAGCCTAGGTCCATGTTCAGTCAATTGGGCCCTGGTCCGAGCGGCCCCAGGTTGATTGGGCCCAGATCGATGTCGAGTCGTCTGGGTTCGGGCCAATGACAAGTCGTCTTGTCTCGGGCCGATGTCGAGTTGATTGGGGCCTGGCTAATGTCGAGCCAAGCGGGCCTGGGCCGATGTTGAGTCGTTCGGACCCAGGCCGATGTCGAGTCGTTCGGGCCCAGACGGATGTCGAGTCATCTGGGCCCGGGCCGATGTCGAGTCATCTGGGCCCGGACCAATGTTGAGTTGTCCGGGCTCGGGCCGATGTCAAACTGAGTTGGTTTGTGTTCTGGTTGAGTCTGATTAGGCCCGGTTCGAGCCAAGTTAGTGTGTGACCATAACAAAGTGAAATGAATTGAATCCACTTTAAATGGATTTAAAAAAAATCCATTTAAATTTGGACTGTTTCTTCCTGCACCTCCATATCTTCTTCTGCCACCTCCATACATAACATGAAAATACATTTTTATCCTTCTTATATCACCCCCATATAGTAGTTTCCGGATTATATAACTCGTTTGAAAAAAGACTTCCGGATTACATAATCCGGAAGTTAAATAAGACTTTCGGATTATGTAATCCAAAAATTAATCATGTATATGAAAAAAGGCTTCCGAATTATGTAATTCAAAAGCTAATTACAAATTTAAAAAATGACTTTCGAATTACGTAATTCGGAATAGTATAGAGGGGCATTTTTGGAAATTTGAAAAAATATGGAGGTGAGAGAAGAAAGTATGGAGGTGCAGGAAGAAACAGTCTTAAATTTGATCTAGTTAAAATGGATATGGATTTGGATTGGATCTAGATTGGATTTTCAATCCATGAGCACCCCTAGCTCGTGTTACTAATGAATTTGAATCACTAACGTTTGAGTTTTATTTCCTTATTTAACTCTGGTGTCCAGACAGACGCATCATGTGTTATGGCCCATTTTCACGTTATTACAAAATTTCTCTTTTCTCTTTTAATAAAGAATTGAATCTCTCTTTTAGGAAGAAAACTTTCATTAGATGCATATCTTATTCCCTCAGGTAGTGGGTTGGAGGCTTTGCCATTATTATGCTAGCCAATTTCTTAGCAAGAATTTTGTACTCCCAATTTTTTTTTATGTCTGATTTAGTGCCTAGAAAATTGTATCTTCTAAATGATGGGTTTCATTATCTATGGTAGTTCAGTCCTGATGTGCACATTTTGGTTGCAGGCATCGACTTTTTGCAGACCATGTGAAGAAAACTCGTTCCGCCGTATAGTTGAAAAGAGACAACGGAACACTTGCACCTGTGACTCAATGTAGAGTGGTTCCATTTCTACTTTTCCTCTTTATAATGTGTAGATTAGGTCATGTAGATATTTTCTAACACATGTATTTATTGTGTAGAAATCTTAGAAAGGTGGTTTTGCTCGTCTTTTAGTTAAATAGTTCTTTTTGTGACAATTGAGTGATGCAGATCGAGGTTGTAAATCTTAGTGGTAGTGTTTGAGATGAAACAACGTTGTATGTTGCTCTGGTGGTATCTCATGTACTTTATGCCTTCACATTAGCGCTACAAACGGGAGAGAAAAATATAAAGTGCTGTAAGGGTTATAAATAAGGGTTTTGAAATCTGCAACCATAAAATTTAACTGCATCCCATATAATTTAAAAATCTATTTTTACTCTTTTAAAATTGTATTCATATTCTATATTTTAAAATTTAGAATTTAAAATACAAAATATGTATTTTGAATTACACATTCTGGAATACATTATTTTTTAGATTTTTTTAAATATATATATTAAATTAATTTCAAACCCAATTAATTTATTTAAAGGCCATTTTTGAATTTTAAAACAAGTAATTTATTAATATTTACTAAAGTAAACATTTTGGAATGATAAAAGTATCTTATATTAATAATTAAAACTTTTGTACAATATTATTGTTAAATTTAAAAATACATAACCTAGCTATTAGATGATGGTCTCTATTGGCTTTCCATTACAACATGTTGACTTTTGGTATAAATGATCTCATGCATGAAGAAGCTTTAGCAATATATCTTGAGTATATGGTTATCACCTCAAACGGTCGAGTAGGCCAATGTTAACCATAAGAATTCTAGAACACCGTAACATGTATACGATTGTCAATTTCTATGCACAACGACATAAAGACACCCAAGAGAGGAACTCCTATAATATATCCTAAGAGAGGAACTCCTATAATATATATGGCTATCACCTCAAACGGTCAAGTAGGCCAATGTTAACTATAAGAATTCTAGAACACCGTAACATGTATACGATTGTCAATTTCTATGCACAACGACATAAAGACACCCAAGGGAGGAACTCCTATAATATGTGGGAGTGATATCCCTAATTCTCATTCCTGATGTGTTCATATATCCATGTGTGATAATTATGAACTAAATTTAATTGAAAATAAATATAAATTGTTAAAATTGTGTGTATTATTTACCTTAAGAGTGTGATATAACCTTATAGTTGTTTTCTTTATGCAAAACAAGCATCCTCAGCTACTTAAACATGTGGTTGAGTGTGACAATTCGCATGTGTACAACAACAACTTATTCCCTATTCCTTCTACATATCAACGTCAACAATCCACCTTTGGTTCTTACATTCTAGAATGTATTTTCAGATCCGAAAATCAAATTACACACAAAACCACCAAGAATAAAAATACACCATAAATACCTACCTCTTCAACAACTATGAAAGACGATAATGAATGTATTTTCAGCAGCCTCTCCCACTCACGAAAGAAGGAAGACGAACGAAGAAAATTTGAAAGGGATGCAGGTAGGGGGTGCAGCTAACTTTGGAAGAAGTGGAGGAGAAGAAATGAGAAGTAGGTTAAATATAAGTATAAGGAGGGGTAGTTAGATATTTTGAGAAGGCATACAGGGATGCAGAATGCATAGCCCTATAAATACTATATAACTCAATAATGAGGAAACAGTAATGTAAACGTCCATCAAACCACCCCCATTAACTAACAACATAAGCCAACAGCAGTTCTAGACTTCCAATAAACAGTTTGACTGCTCACTATCAGTTAATAAATATGTATACATAATAGATACATTAATTAGTGTGAAATGAGATTTTCAAAATATACACTTCACAACAAAAGTGCTTATGGTAATTGCCTACAAACAACCAATTAAATGAGTAGTTCAAAAGTGTTAGTTAGGACAACAATGTAGTGCATGAAATTGTAAAAAGTAATAATGATGATGCATTCAGGTTGAATGCACTTTATAGCAGCGCTGGGGAACCTTCCTTATCATAGCCGAGGACAGATCAAAGTAAAGAGGGAGTTGCACAAGTGCAAAAAACGACACAGGTAAACACGTAGCAACATATATGGGATAAACTGCAAATTTGAGCTCATCTTCAACTATAAAGAAATGCCCTGCACAGAATGAGACCAAGACAGATGCTATAGATGTGAAGAGTGTGGTCAATCCCAGAAGAAGCTTTCTGGGTAAGTCCAAAGCAAAATCCTTTTCTTGGAACCGAGACGTGAGTATTGAAAGAAATAAAACAAGGGCTGTGACAGAAGAACACAGTGCAACTATTGATGTTATAGCGAAGATGTTGAAAGCAGGTCTTCCTTCCAGTAATGGATAACCTGTGCGTTGATCAGGACCACCTGGTATAGCTGTCGAGGTTGTGAATGCAACAGTTGCAACAAGTGCTGCTACCAGTGAGCATGATTCTGAGGTTTTGGTCAGCCATTTCCCACCTTCTTTTGCAAGTCCTTGGTGTGTATTAATGAAGAGCTGCTTTGCCGTTTCTCCCTTCTTATTGTAACGTTCAAAGAAATTTGGTGGCATGGAGTCCTTAACAAGCTGAAAAGCACAATCATTTCTTTCAAATGTATAGATTAAAACAGTTTTATTATAAGAAAAAGCCATGATCATGTCATGAAAACTTTTTCCTTAACAGTTAAGAAGTTAAAAGAAGTAGATTTTCCTTAACAGTTAAGACCACTATTGATTTGTGAAAACTTTTTGAAGTTGTTATGAGAGATAGGAAGAATATTGACCTTATACCACTTGTATTCCCACTGCATCTGCATTGCAGCACCAGGAAAACGCCAAGGCTTATGACTCCTATAGGTGGCAGCAAGATGTAATGCACTGTTACCATAGTTGTCTACTTGTCGAAGTGCAGTTTCCCTAATCAACCTTCTCTCATTCAACAGGTTGAACACATGAGGTTGCCTGTTCTCTATGGCCAAAAGAACAGCACTCTTGTTCTCAGAGTCTACCTCTTGGATAGCCACTGGGTCTGTGTCAAGGATCTTTTCAACCACTTCCTTCACTCCCATCTTTGCTGCAATTAAAATAGGTGCTGCCATTCTTCTACTTTTCTCACTCCCTTGAATACTCATTCCGCTATAATCACTCTTGTACAAAGAAGAAGAACTACGCTCGATTAGTTCATTCATCACTTGCTTAGCCCGAGTGTGTTTCACCTTCTTTCGTTGAATTTTACCTATCCAATTTGCCCCTGCATGCGTTATCAAAGTCATGCTGTATGCAAATAATCGTTTCATTTTAAGAAAGTGATGCAACACTTGACATTTTCTCAGTGATTTGGACTAACAATGAGTAGAGAAATATATTTACCAACACCGAAAATGATTAGCAAGAACTTCATCATAAGAGTTAGGAATTTGATCGCTGCTCCCCAATTGGGAGGGAAGCTGTAAAGTTTCATTTCTCTTTTCTTTGCTTGTTCTTCCTCTGCATCAATAAATATTGTATACATTAGTGCTTTCAGCAGCACCTAGTGTTTAATAACATGAATGCTACAAAATATGTTTGCATGGATGGATGGAGACAAAATAAAATAAGGACCGAATAAGATTTGAAATTTAAATTGAAGAAAAAAGAGAATATAAAGTTTTTGTTGGAAATCTCATGTCGACCATCGGATAGTATATAATTATGTACAAAACTCATCTTATTTTATGAGCTGATTTTATAAGATTGCGTTAAACTTAAAATGTATTTGGAAACACTTCCTAACATAGTAAATGAAATATAGGAATGGTGGATTCTATAACATTTGAAGTGACTTGGTATATACATGTTTATACTCTTTGACTGGTTTTAGAGGGTAGGAGTAGCATCACGAAATACACACAACAGGGAAAATTACCAGATTTTTGCGAGACATTTTTCTCTTCGTCATTGCTTGCAGCTTTGTCATCTTTTCCTATTGCTGTAACAGTGTAAAAGATATAACAAGTGAAACAAATATGAGTGGATATAAATATCTAATTAACACTTAGAAAGAAAAAGTACTGAAATATAATCAGTGATATGATATAATTAATAGTTATAAAAAGGGTGTTCATAGATTCTAAGATATATGGAGTATCCACACATCATTACTCTGACATGATATATACTAGGTAGAAGGACGTACTAATACTCTTCAACAATGAAAAGAAGGTGGTGCATGTTTCATAGTTCATTGGGCAGTGGTGAGTTTCATCTTCTCCATTGTAACGTACATCATCTGTTTCCTCAATCTCATCATCAACAATCGTACCTGACCAAAACAAATCACCCATTAACAGTAGTGAGCACTTTAGTTAACGTGAAAATTTAGATTATTAGATCATATGAATGTTCCTTAGATCCAACCCAGTGGCATATTCTGTGACGTGACTTTGAGCGAATAATTGTATTAAAGTTAGAAAATCCTTGGAGTATGAAAGTCACGTTCTTACAATTGTAAATAATACTCTGAAGGAACTCCATTCGCGTGCTACTTTTGAAACAGTTAGGCTTCCCAGCCAGAATCTGCAGAGGTGATAACCCCTCCTTGTTCATAGAATTCACAAGCTTTGGATACAGCTTAATTATTCGAAGCGCCAAACCTATCAAATTCATTTTTTTTTTATGGAAAAACAATTGAACTCGAGTAAGATATTTACAGCAGAATGAGCTATGCCTATTAACACATCAAATTTATTGTCTTTATTAATCATTATACTTAACAAACACTAGCAACAAAATATGTATAATACAACAAAACCTTTTTTTTGCCTCGTTTATGTTTTGTTTCAGTTTAGTTTTTCGAAGTTAAAAAATGTTTCGTTTTTTAAAGTGTCTTAGATTTAAATTAGACCTTCTTCCTTCCATTTACTACTCTACCTTGTTAATGACACATTGGTAAAAATACATATTTGATGTAAAGCTTGCATCAAAATGAAACTTTTAAACTCAAACAATCAAACTAAATACAGTTAATGCAAAAGAAACTGATAAAAATGGCTGTATGACTGAAACTTCTAGACTCAAAGAATGAAACTGAGAAAATAAGACAAACTAACCAAAGTATTCACTGGAGATGGCAGAATGGAGAATGGTGTCGCCATTGCTGTTCCTAACCAAGGAGTCTTCCTCATCATCATGGTTTTGTTTTAGGCTATGCAGACATAAGAAGGCCTCTTTTTTGCCATGAAGAGCAGCCAAGAAGAGAGGGGTCTCACCTTCATTGTTACGACCCCAAATGAGTTTGGAATCCCTCTTAGCCATGTTGTAGCACATGCCCACGTTTCCAACCTCTGCTGCCAGGTGCAAAGTGGTGTTTCCCTTCGAATTTCGCATGTGCAAAACGTTGAGACACACCTCTTCGTTGATGCCATCCAACACCTTCCTCACAAACCTCGTTTGACCAAAATACACTGCAAGATGCAACACTGTGTCTTGTGCTTTTGTGATCTTAGCCTCCAATGCACCATGGTTTTCGTTGTAGGCCTTTAAAACTTCCCTGAACTGCCCCTTCATGGCATAGTGAAAAATACTTTCAACATCAATCTCAGCCATGTCAATCTCAGCCATGTCAATCACAACTTCAAAACTATGAATTAATTATGTATATTGCAAGTAAGGTCTGTAAGCATTTTCATGTCTATGGAGGAGACTTGGATTCCAATTTATTTGTATTTGGAAATCCTTTTTTGCCATTTTTTAGGACTGCCTTTATCAAGACACATGAAAGATCTACTCGCATTTATTCTTTGCTCCCATTTGTAAATTGTAAATTGATGCTTGTGGCTCACTTTCGAGAAAAGTTTTGTTTACACTGTGAACAGTAAAAAAAATACATTTAATACTGTTTATAATAATATAATAATATTTTTAAATTAAAAAATAAAATAAAATAAATAAAATATTAATTTATTAAGGTGAGAAGTATAAGTTTTTAATTGAGCGTGTTGATCTTTATAAAAGATAATGATACATTATCAATTTTATATAATCATATTACGACCTCCAATATTATTATTTTAATATTTTTTATATAATTTAGTTACAAATTTATTCATTATTATATATATTTATATCAAAATTAATAAGAATTATATAAAACTCTTAAAAGTTGGGAATGAATAATTTCCAATACCTATGTGAACAGTAACAAACACTTGTGTTATTTTTTAATTTAAAATATTAGTGTCAAAGAAATCTTTTCAATGATTTGACATCTATAATATTTTATTTTAAAAAAAAGTTTTCTGTGATTCACACGGTTTGTTGAACCAGATTACACTCCTTAGTACTTGTAATACAGATATAAACACCGGCATACACATCTGCGGTGATTTTGTTTCGTCTTATGCACCTCTTCCTATAATAATGTCACTTTTTTGTATTTTTTTCTATTTTAAATTTCTGAAATAACAATATACACATACAATGTTTAAGTGTGAAAAAACAAGTATTTACTTGCTCTCATGCAGCATTGGTATCTTCAACGGATGAAAAATGTAACCAGGGAAGATGCTTGTCATCAGTTATTTGCAAAACCAGAAAGCTTGCCTGCAATAGCAAGGAGAATTTTTTGTTGCTTCTTAACTTTCTCACAGAAAAGTATTGGGTTAAATAAATTGATAACTTCATAGAAAATTGTAAAAGATTCTGTTTTCCTTGCTTATACATTTTCATGATATTTATTTGGAAAAAAATATACTACATGGTAGTGGTATTGATTGACAAACAAAAGGTTCATAGTAAACATTGTGACAGGTCATCATGTCAGTAGATACAGAGAAAAAAAAATCCATGAAGCTGTTTCTCTTGTGAGGAGATTCATACTGGGTGATCATCATGAGAGACTTGAAGCCTCCAAGTGACAAACTGGATATATGCGTAGTTGATGGTCATAGCAATTCCAAAACCCAAAACTGATGAAAGTAGTATGGCATATATGGCCATCAGATGCAACTGCAACAGAGTCAAAAAGCTTTAGCATATCAAAGGTACACCTGAGTCAGTCAAGTAATCAACTAAGGATCTGGGATATAGTTTTTTCAATCACAAAGAAAACATCACTGTAACTAGATTCTGAAATGTTTTTGATGGACTGCTAATATCTACTACTACACATAATTTATATTTCCTTCTACAAATTGTAAATTTTTTTCTTTCCTGGTATTTTTTAAAAGGGAAACATACATCTTCCTGCCTTCACATTTCAGTTGATATTTCATCTGGCATCAATCATGGGAAATGAACAAGAAATTTCTACATTCGTACTCACCACTGTATAAAATAGATGCACAGTTAAAGCCACAAGGGCAAACTCGAGAGCAGCATATGTCCATATATACTCCTTAATTGCTGCAAACAACACAAGTAGTACAGATACAATTAAAATTCAAAAGAAAAAATCATTTCGTAAAAAAAAAACAAAAAAAAAAGGTTGTTACCCAGGATGACTGCAAAAATAGAAGCTAGGAGGCCCAAGGTAAAGGCAAATGGTGCCGAAATAATAATAGCTTGAGTCTTCAATTCAGGAAGCTACAACATAGAGCAAGCAATATTTAAACCAACTATTATTGAACAACGAAATGTCAGAAAAAGAAAGAAAAATTAGAAACACCTCATAACAACAAACATTCTAATACTACCTCCTCAGTTAGCCTACTTTCTACCAGTGAAAGGGTGTAACACAACTGAAATTATGCATGAGTAGCTACTGCTCATTTTTCTGTTACCCTAAGTCTTTAGTAAAATATATATTGGAAACATGTTGAGTTCCAAGTCTTGGCTCTGTTCTATACATATGAATTCTATGCTTTAGATGAACCTAATGGGTTAAAAGAGCAAGAAATGTCCAAAAGTAAGAATAACCTTCAAACCATAAAGGAGATAATACACACAAGGAAGATTTCTTCAATGATGGATGTTAGAAGTCATTTGTCAAAGGAAATAGGCATACCAGTAGCTGTTCAAGGAAGAAAAAGTAGCATATTGTGCTGATCAGGACAAGCACCACAAAGTCTTGCCATGCGCTGCAAATAAGTTTAAGAAATTTAGCCAAAAAAGACTGAAATACAGAAACAATCAAATGCTTATACAACAATACAAAAGGATTTCACTAGATGAGGTCGGTTTCATGAATGACGGGACGTCATTTGGCTCAATTGAAGACACCTAAAGTGTCCATGCTAAATAATACAGTTACCAAAAAATAAAGTGTATGGTAAATAATGGAATATAATGGATTGCTTTATTTGAGAAAATGGTTTTCAAATCACCTTATTGACTCTGGATGTAGGCTCTGCTGACCTTGCGTCTGTCTGTTTTGTTGTTGAATCGAGCTTGTCACACGAAGCAAAGTTACAGGTAAATTCTGAACCTCTTGCCTACATACATCACATTTCTTGTCTCTTTTTGTGCTAAACCATTTAATTAAACATTCTTCATGTACCAGTCTCAGGTCACCTTTGCAACTGCATTCCATTTTAAAGGTATTCCTTTCATCACACACATCAAAACATATCCTGCACACTGCTTCCTCTTCAGGAATTTCCTCATCGGAAGTAACTTCTACTGGCACAGGAGTTATTTGATCTAATTGGCCAAGTATAGAAAGTTCCTATAAGTTTCAAATGTGATATGTGCTACAAAACATGTAAAGTAACTCCAGTGTTAATTACACTTCAATGGTTCAAAAAATAACAGAACTATTCCCTCATTCTGTCAGTTGTCAACAAACAACATTTTCACACTTCGCCCACGGATCAAGAAAATTTCTACCCAATTGAATGATTATGATAAGGTGTCAAACCCTTGACTTGAATTATTTGTTTATGATAAAAGTCAATTAACAGAAACCTTAACATCAAATAATCCACTTTAAGAGACTTTTAAACTCAAATCCATCAAACAAATGAACATGGTGATGTGGGGAAATGTCACTGGAGGTGGGATTTAAAAAAATTTCAAACTTCAGAAAATTATTAGATATCTTCAAGCTTAATAATGAAAAACGGAAAAAAGTAGGACTATGAAACTGTAATAATAGAGTTTACGGCATAACATACCATCATTTGGATCTTGTTGCTCCTGTTCACTACGAGTAGAAAAAGAGACAGATCTTACAATAACAAGATTTCGTCCAGGTACAGAAAGGGACCTTGAAACCTTAGAACGATCAACCTCTTTCTGCATACAAAATTACAGATAACAGGCATTTTCTTTATTCTAATTTTTTTTATACCAAAGGCAATCCTTAATTTTATGCAATCATGCATCTAAAATATGCTAAAGAAGGCACTAAACATGACTTTCAATTTCATGCTTTATAAAATACACCATTGAAAATTTCTTTGATAGCATGTTCGAACAATATCCTGATTCCTGAGGGTAATATAACCTTTAAATGTGATTCTCTTTTTCTATGGCTACAGGTACAGTTAGCACAAAATTTCATCTTGAAAATATTTAAATAAAGCAAACTAGAAGATAACTTACATGTGGCTTAATTTGTTCAGTATATGTCCTTGCAGAAATGGGTGTAGCGACTGAAGGAGACAGATTTGATGCAGGTGTAACAGGAAGAGAAGTGCATCTTTTCCATGCAATTTCAGATATGGAGGCCATATTAGAACTGTCTGCAGCTGTCTTGGGGTCTGAACTAAGTAGGCTGCTTCTTTCTCCATCCACTACATTTCCTTTTCTTTTGAAGCTCAAGGCCCGCAAGAAGCCTCTTGATGATGATATCCCTTTAGTGAAACTTTGAGAATGATCCAGAGCCCTCACACCACTAGTGCTCCCAAACCCTATAGGTCTAGGAGGAACTTGAAGTGAAATATCAGGGCGCCTACCACCGGGTCCACTATCTGAAACTTCTTTGTTTCGCAGTGGGACAGCCTGCATGTAACAAGGACACTTTAACAAAAGCTTGTGCCAGGCTCCCAGCAGTTTGGCATAATTTAGCAAAGAACAGCGGATAATATAGCAAAAATATTACGAAAAGCATCAAGAATGCAATAACTAAAATGCAAGCACATCAAAAGGTCGCACTCAAATCTAGTTCCATGATGAATAACTAATTATCTTTATCAAGTTGATCATTACTAGATGTCCTCTTCTCACACGGAGATTGAACAATTGAATCAAGTGCTTAAACCAATGAAACAGGCAAAAACATATAAATTGCTCTACACAAACTGGTAAATCAAAACACAGCAAGATGTCAAAGAAGTTAAGAAGAAAAGGTCATATCCAGAACCCCTTTTGCAAACGACATTATCCGTCAGAGCACATAACTGATGCATCAAGTTCAAGGATCTAAAAAATCTTAAAATCAAAACTTTCTCACCACCGGTTAGAGCACATGCATGTTCTCCCTCCTCTTCTCCTTTACCCTCATATAATTGAAACAACAAAACCAACAAGTACAGCACATACACACATGTTGACATGCTAAAGATCCCGATCGAACAACATTCTAAATATTGAAACTGACAAACGTTTAAGGAAAACAATTAAAAACACGGGCTTTTCAAGAACAGTCTTAAGTAGAAACAGCAGACTAAGCTAAAATTAGAAACCCCTTAATTGGATCAAAAAATCAAACACCAGTCACTGCATGGCATACCCATCAAAAGACATGAATGGGAAACTAACAGGGAGATAATCCAGTGCCATATGAAGAATCAAAATAAAAAGGGGATATAAAGAAGAGTTGTAAAATCAAATGAAAAAGGCAAAGGAGAAACAATAAAGTGAAAAAGAAAAGAACTTGGCATGTTAAAGATGCAAGATATGGTAAGAGAACCTGATGGGAAATCTCGGGAGCTTCATCAGTGAGTGATGGTTGAGGAGCTTGCATTATAGCTAGTTACAAAGATCGAAAAGCGCAAAATGAGGGAAAAAAACCAAAGAGAAAAGCATAAGAAGAAAAAAATAAAAAGGAGAGAGAAAGAGATAAGTGAAGGGAATAGAATCCAACAAAGATTGAACAAAAAAAGAATCAAGCAACTATTGAAGACTGCAGTTCCTTCCCTTGAAATTATTTTACATTATTTCTGTAATTTTTACGTTATCACAGTACGGAATCTTTTTCATTCTTGAATTTCTGCGTCACTTTTTCTACCTAGACTTTTAATATTAAAACATTCGAATGTACTTTTTTACAAAAATAATAAGTTTGTGTTTAGGATTTTTTTTATCAGCAAAATGTCTTTAGGATAACTAATTTTAAATAAAAAAATCGTGTACTCGAGTATTTGTTTAAATTAAATTAGGTTTTTTTAAATCATTATAAGCAACACAATTCTAGTGTTAATTTTTCTTTAAAAAAATATTACTTTAACAGCATTATATTTAAAAATATTTTATTTTCAGTTTGTGATTGTCATAAGATAAGATGAAGCACGCAAAAGCTGAAAAGCTTAACTCTGAAATTTAAAGAGGCATCAAAAGCAAAGCAATGCCAAATACAATGCTCACTCTCTTTCTTTTGTTTCTTCAACAAACTTCTCAGATTCCACAGGAGAAGACACAAACGCAAAACATTAACGTTCCTTGTTTTCCGCTCTTGTGTTTCTCAAACCCCAAATGCTTTTATTAGTTAATAGTAACGCAATTGTTCACAGTAATTTACACTAAATGAAATTTAAATTTACGCTCCTACAAAACCATAATTATTTTATCATAGTTTTAAAATGTTTTTAAAAAACAAAATAAGTTTTTAATAAACATTACACTCATAATTTAGGTAGGAGAACTTTTTTTTTTACAATTTATGGAAATGTAGCAGTCAGTACGGACAAGTCATGTTATTCAGTCTCGCATTAATATACATTAAAGATGTTCAATAAATGACAATAATAACAATTATGGAAACTCCTTACGAATCATAATTCCAGATAACATCTCCGATAAATCAACTCACACTAATTTAGTGAAATATATTAATTTATTAAAGATATTCTTCAAATATACCAATATTCTAACATACCAATATTTCAATATATCAATATATCTTCTTATAAATCATGAATTATGCTAGAAATCAATTAACACTCAATCCATCAAACGAAAGACTCCACAAAGGAGTAAGGTATGTTTTTGTTAGCTTTACAAAAATACACTCTTCATTAATATTTACTTGGTCGTAGTATCTTTTTCAAGTTAATCCAATTAAGCACTAACAATTAAAAAATAAAACTTAAAATAAAAAATAAGAAAGCAAATAATTCAACAATTATACAACTAATTTTAAATATTATCTAGATCCCTCCTTACTCATAGAAATAGATACAACGTAATAACAGAGTTGGTTTGACTGTTTAAGAAAGTTAGAAACAGAAATTGTGAATTTAAAATTATTAATTAAGGTGAAAGAGAGATGAAGGTTGAATTGGAAAGAGTAGAAAACACTCAAATAATAAAGGAGAGTAATTTCGTGAGTCCGGTTCGTTGTAGGGTCTGATAAATCCGGTCCAAGTCCGGTCATGGAAGGAAGATGATGTGAGTTTGTTAAGAATGTAGAGAATTAAGTGACAGTATAAAAGGTTCTTAGATCTTAATAGTAAACAATAATAAAAAAACAAATTAAGTTTTGTTATGACATTGATTGATGTTTCTGATACGCAATTCTGCGTTGCTTCCAACTTCCTTCCAATTTGTTATCTTTGTTTCCTAAAGTCTCCTAAGTCCCAAGATTTCATTTCCTTAAACGTTTTAATGTCAAAGTCTACAAGTCTTCTTCTATTTTTCATACAACTTAATGTAAAAGGATTTTTTGAGTTCTTATTAATTAAGCTCATGGAGTAGAAGCCACAAAATGTGATGGGAAAGTGTTAAAAAAAGAGTTAAAGCAAAGTAGGTAGATGAATATAAAATAATTATTTGTAATTAAATAAATAAAAAGTTGATAGCTGAAATTTTCTTATCCTGCTCTCAGTTATGACAAAGGAAGTCAACTTTTATACTAGTTTAGGTAAATTTATTAAAACAAACTGATATATTCGCTGAAAATTTAATCTAATCATACATTCAGTAAAAAGCTATAAACAAGTAATTCAATGTCATTGTCATTATATCATTTAATAAAAAAATTAATTTTAGTGCATAGTTAATATACATTTTTTTATCTATTATTTATAAATTATTTTAATTTAGGTTTAAAACATTATATTAAACGTCACTGTTATCTAAAAATTTACAATTTCATTTATAGGTTTTTTTAGTTTACTGCTGTCATTGGTAAAAAAAATATTATTTAGTTTTGTTTTATTCTTCAATCACAAACTAACGGATATAATAAGATTATTAACTCTTTTTTTTTTATAAAAGTTTTCATGTTAGGCATCTCTATGCAACTTGACATCTCAGCAAGGCTGACACCTCAAGTAACAACAATCATCTGCCATCACATAAAAAAGTATTATTAAAAAAAAGAAAAAGAAAGAAAATACAAAAATATGGGGGACTATACCAAAACTCACATGTTAACAAAAACGATACATAGGTAGACTATACCTATTCATAAAGAATTCTAAGAACAGATTAGATGGAAGTCTATTATACCAATGAAATGATTCTCTATGAATGAACCCTAAATTAGC
>Ga0123342_1002406_pt1 | contig 31072 bp, 20 predicted proteins | sample Turbeawhitnodule_FD_89960 | JGI IMG/M metagenome (GOLD analysis project Ga0123342, IMG submission 89960) | Root nodule microbial communities of legume samples collected from Mexico - Turtle bean Mexico white nodule | ecosystem: Host-associated > Plants > Roots > Nodule | place: Mexico: Nepantla... | reverse complement strand
ATAACCTTTTGATATTGCTGAAAAGGAATTCTGAATATCTCGGCGATTTCAGGTTTTGTTAATGCCAAAGAAGATGGTGATCATTTTTTCATGTTTTGAATGTGATAACTGAACAAAGATTACAGTCCAACTTCACATAAAGACTGCTGATTATAGAGGTAATACTGTTGTGGAATTTAAGAACTGACCATGCTTCAGTTATTTCTTTACTTCGAGCACTCTGCTTGGAATCTATAGTTGTATGTAAACATAGTTCTTATTGGATACTTTTTAAGAACTCTAGTAATTCTTTTATGACGAGTTTGCATATATTGTACATTACAATGTCTTGGTTGTTTTCCTGTCTCGTTTAATGCATGCATTTCTCCATGCAATTTGAGTAATTTTTTTTCCTGAATTCTTACAGTAGGAAGTTGAAATGGTAAAGTTTGGTCATTAGGATCATAAATTTTCTCTGATTAATGGATTGAGTTTCCATCTGCCATATGATTATATATACAATTATTTGCCATGAAACATAGGGCTTAATCTGTCTTCATAGATATCTTGTTGTGTGTGCTATATATTTGCTCGATGTTTGTCTCCGCTTTTCCCACACAAGTTTGGAAGAGATGTTCGATATGTTTTGAGAATACAATTCATCAACTTCACTCAGGAATGCTTGAGGATTGGAAAGTAACACATTGTATATGGAATCATTTGATTCTGATAGAGTGGATCCAAGGGATAAGTAGTCTAAGACAGATAACATAGATGACAATCTTAGACGGTCAAGATAGTACTAAATCCCTGAATTTTTTTTGTCTTTAAGAGTTTATTTGAGGTTTTTCTTTTCCAAGATGTCTTCAATTTGAAACATATGATCGGTCAATTCCCAGTCCACTACATTGACTTAAATTGTCTGTTCACTACGCTGACTTCGATTGATTGATTATGTGGCTCACTCCATTATGAATAAAACGCCCTCTGATTTGTTCTTTCAGATTGTTAAGTTGGGATTAGTTCTATCCTTTAGTGTGTTATACTTCCTGTGAAGAAAAAAGAATTAGGTTATCGTATTAGATAGTAAATCAATCAAAGAGTAATTTTAGAAAACTTAAGGTACTTAAATTCTGGCACACGACTTGATTTTTGCTTCTTAAATGACTCAATACAAATTCTCGTGAAACAATTTGCATTGTATATGCTGTTGTCGCTGCTGTCTAAATTGAACACTACTTTTAAACTAGGCATTTTGTTTGATTATGTTATCAAGTATATTTTATTTACACGTTTTAGGCTGCTGTTCCTACGACAAATCTTAATATTGGATTGTTACTTTTAGGGGCATTTTCTTTATGTTTTTGTTTCTCGTTTTTATATCATGGATGGAAAAGTAGGGAGATATTTTGGTGTGCATGAGACCACAAATCATTCTTCAACTTGCTCTTTTATTCTTCAAATATCATCTTAGCTTTGTTCGCCAATTCATTTATTTTACTTGATTGCAATTGATTCCTTAGCTTCACAATTTCTCATGCTTAGTACGGTTTTTTCATTTGCCTTGTTGGTAGAGAACTTTATGTAAAACTGAAATACTGTATAGATAACTAATTCGTCTGAATTGAAAGTTTTACCGAATTGGGTAAGCATAATTCTTTTCACTAGCGGAATTGATACAAAGTGGAAGGGTGTTATTTAGGAGCAAATTTAATTAATTTCCAGTTAATGTGGGACTCGATGAATTTTTGTACATACTTCTTAAAATTGTTTTTTTTTTTTACTTAATAGATTTAAATAGCCATCTGTCGTTATTGAAATTTAATATTAGGCATGTGAAGTAGTAGCAAATTGTGCACTTCTGGATTGTTGAAATGAAAAACAAGCCTATGCAATGTTGTACACCATTGGAGATCATTTAAGAAAAACTACGGATCAAAATAAGCATTCTTCAGATTTATGTTCCAAGTTTATATAGTGTAGTTCGAAAGTTGACCGATGAAGGCAATAGTTTGTACATTTTTTTTAAGAGATAATACTTTTATTGAACAGATTGTGTAAAGGCGGGGCCAGTTTTATAATATTAAGTTATTGGTGTAATTTGCATAATTAAAATAGTAGTTAGTTTAATATATTTTTTCATGTCTTATTTTGGCGTTGAAGATACGAAATTCGCAAGTAAGCTTTCGTGTAAGGCTAACATGTGGTCATTATTTTCGAAGTGTCTACAGAAAGTTGCAAGTCCAAAGGGAACGGTCTCAAATTTCGCAGTACAGAAAAGAGGGTGTTTAGATTCTTAACATTCTTGAGACGGTGTTTGAAAAAGGCTATTTAGGCATGTTTCATAGCCACAATATTTTAAAAGATTCAAGCAACCCAAATTTGCGGACAAAACCTGTATTTGGGAGCTAGGAAACCCTTACAAGAAGAGTTGTGGACCTTCATCTAAAAGATTTACGGTAACAATATCTACATTTAAATTGACTGTGGTAAGGTGCAATTTTTTTTCTCCAATTTTACTCACTCTGCAAATTTCGTTATATCTATTTAACTTCCTATTTTAGAAATGTTTTACTTATTTTAGAAAGTTTAGTATTGCTGTCAATATAATTTAATGCTTACCAAATATTGTTTGTTCGCGTGTACTAATTTTGATTTTTAGTTTTAACGCTGACACAGTAGAAACTGAGGAACATGCAGAATTTTTATATTTAATCACCATTGTTTGGTAATTCTAACGTTTTATGAAAATCCAAAAAACAACCCTTGCGGATATGTTAACTTATTTATGTCCTGCTGCGGAACAATTTCGTAAGGTTATTGCAACTATGTAATGTTCTGCCCCGTAGACCAAGCAAACTAAATCGGGTACAAAATTTCCTGAACTTATCTTTAGTGCCATTCTAGGGCATTTTAAAGGAAGTTTCTTATTAATAAAGCTTTATTTTAGTGTGAATAACGTTTTCATTGATAAGAAACTTCCATTGCACATGTCAAAGAGACTGGTAAATGTAATATTAATATATTTTTCTAACATTTTTTACCTCACCCTATTGGTGTGAAAGCCAAAGGTCTGAGATCCTTAGAAAGGGCAAGAAAACTGGTATGATCACTAACTACATATACTAATCAAGTGCAGTTGTAATCCTGTTTTGGACCAGTTATTGGGGTCGGCAAGCCATCAAAGATAAGTTTTGCAATGGCTTCAGCTGAAATGGTATGTAAAACTGGTTTTAAACTGTTGAGGTTGGCTGAACCCATGATTTTGACATGACGAGTTTCATAATTTGCCTCCATCATACTAAATTGGCACTGTTCTTAAACCACCTGTTTGGAACAAGGTGTGAACGCTATTCGGTTAGCAGATTTCTGCCTCTGAGCTAGCCCATTTGTTGATCTTGTAGAAAACCCACCATTGCCTGCTTCCAGAGCAGCTCTGGAATACGCTTTCAGATTTATGATTCCTCCGGATAAGTGTAACATTCTTCTTATAAAGATCACTTTTTCTGGCTGCTACACCTGCCATAGTATCAGACCTCTCCAGACTATCAGTGACCAAACTAAAAGATTTTTGGTGGCGACTAAGAGTTTTGGGAGACCGTTGGTGAGTTTCGGTGGAGTGAACCGTTTTCTGAATATTTAAGGGACCTTTTTTGGTACTCTACCATGCTAAATATTTCAGATGTGCATTTCTTCATTTTTGGTTTAGCTCCGTAATGACCTTGTTAAGAGCGCATGAATGGGATATCTTCTGCTAGGAGGACTTCCTTCTCAGCGGCTGGAATGATTCAAACAGTTCATACCTTGTATTATCAGCTGGACTCTCCTCTGTGTCATCTTGTCTGAAGGAATAACAATGCTTATGCTCATCAGCGATTTAAATCTTCATTACAAGTAATGATATATTCAAGCAAATTCTACTCAAATTTACTATGAACCTAGAAAGGGTAGCTAATATACTCAATTTTTTTATATTTGTAACCTGTGAGCATTTACATGGATTAAGATATCATCCAAATTGCCCATAAGAACATATTGTAACATAACAGTAGTTACTGTTGTAAGATATCAACGTTAGAATCGTATTAAAATGCAGCATGATTAAACTAGGATAGCCCCTTCACATACATCTTTTAACTTTAAAATCAATTAATACTAACTTAAAAGGTTTAGATTAAGTTGTGGTATTTCCTGATATTTGTCAATTCAATAAATAAACTTACTCTGAAGAATTGGGTGGAGGGTGCTTTCCATTTAGTGGAATGTGAAGGGTATTCAGAGCAAACATCTGCATATCAGTCATTCACCTTTCTTATGTCCGCAACCTACAATTTTCCAAACCACAAAACTTCATCAACAACTTACCAGAGAAATTTATACATACACCACAAAACATACACTTCACACCATAATCAACTAATATTTAATTTTTTTTAATTAAAAATATTATTATATTTTATAATGATTTGGTATTTTTTAATTTAAAATATTATTATAATGGGTTGTCAAAGTGTATGTGTTTGACTTGGGTGCTAAAGATATCTTTTCCATAACAATAACTTCAAACCGTTTCATATCATTAAATATGCATCTCAATTCATTTTACTTGTACAATAAGTTTTTTGCATCCAAAATCATTAGAAATATATGAAATTCCAAAATCATTAGAAATATAAGAAAGAATACCTCAACACCATACTTGATTGCAATGCCAGCTAGAGTGTCCAATTTGGAAACAGCAATGTAGCCAAGTGTTGGAGGAGATGTTGATGCAAAAGATGTCATCATCATCATTTCGCTATTCGGTAGATTTTCATCGTATTCATACGCAGGGCGTGTTTCGATCTGCATTGCGATTCTCTTCCAAATACTCAAAACTTAAGTCCTCTGGCAATCCAACCAAGGTCGATAAACTGATTCTGATTTTCGATTGTTGTGCTCTTTCCACTTAGACATTACAATCAAACATCGAAACCCATTACAACTGCGTCAAATCAAAAGGGTATGCATGCGAATTGGTGAAGAACTAAACAATGTTATGCATGCGAATTGGTGAAGAACTAAACAATGTTAACTATTGATCGAAGGTTGTTTCATCACAGAAAAAAAACGAGGATTTCTTTCACCCTTTTGCGATCAAGATTACTCGAGCATTGACTAATTTTCTTGTTTTTATAAATATCGCTAAAAATGAATTATTAATTTTTAGAACTATAAATACGTACCAGTTAGATTGCGATAAAAAAAAACACTTAAAAATAGACATTTTGCAAATGCGTTTTTGGCATTTCTCAATATGAAAAGGAGGTCTTGGTGGTTTGTATTTTATGTATAGCTGCTGATATTCATCCTACCAATAAAAAGCAATCTTCTCTATTTAAGGCTTTTGAAGCTTTACACCACCTTCTTCATTGCTTAACATTCAGTGGCTATAGGAATATCTTCTTAACAGCATTTTTTACTCTCAAATTATATTTTTTTAACAAAAGCAATTTAATTGTATAGTACATCCATTTCATAAGAATTTTTTTTTTCAGGGCCACTTTTTCATTTCTACACAACTTCACCAATACACCATGTGTGATACCACTGTGTGCCTAATCAAGTTCTTGATATCCTTCTTCAATAACCCTCTTATTTTTAATATCTTACCCAAATGATCAACACCAAAATGAACTATTACTCTCAAACAACAATTTTCATTAATTGAAAATCCATGTTTCAGTGCAAGATATATGTGGGAGCATCCTTGATTTATTTGATATTTATTTTGGGATTGGTCATTTTTTTTGTTAAGAATTACACTTTTCTTTTATGGTTAAACATTAATACAAGTTTTAGCTTTTTTGTCTCAGTTATACTGGGCTTAAAGTACATAGATTTTTATTTTTTCGAATCAAATTAAACGAAATAATCTTATGTTTGAGAGTAGTTTCTGTCAAAAAGTAAATGTTTTAAAAGAGGTACAAATTTTACCTTAACAGTATTATTCTTAAAGGCTAATGCAATTATTTTGTGTTTTTATACATGACTAATGTGTTTTTAGAGTTATTTAATTTTTGTTCTGAAAAGTAAATAATCAGTGATCATGTGATTCGTCACTAATATTAGTATACTTTTGGAATCTATATTAGTATACCTTCATAAACTAATAAAATTACCTCATATATACATACATATTGATTTATAGAAACTCTTACATAGTTTCTTCAGAAAATGAACTTTTATTTTTAAATTGTGCATTAGTTACGTTACAAATTTTATTTTATTTCTTTCAATTAAAAGTGCTTCCAAAATAAAACATAAGAGAATAATCATACGTAGGCGTGTTTGGATCTGCATCGTGTTTCCGTGTGATTTAACTTCCGAATATGTAAAAATTGCAGAAGCAAAAGAATATGTTTTTAAGCGTTATCTAAGGGCGCGTTATCTAAGGGCTTTACACCCACACATATTTTCGTCCAAAATATCTTAAAATTGGAATGAGCAATATAAACACATTTTAAAAGCAAAAAATCAAAATCAAAGGAAGCGGTGGTGAATGTATAGTTATAAATACATTTGATAGTAAAAAAGAACATTGTTTGATCACTCAAAATTTATGGATTTTGCCAGAAACACATGAATTGTATGCCACAACCACCAGAATACTTGATAAGAAAAATTTCCGGTGGAACTATCAGTTTTGAAATGTTAAAAATCTACTACACAAATTAATATTACACGATACTACGAGACTAATCAAGTTCTTCATCTTCGTCTTCATCTTCATCTTCACTTTCCTCTTCTTTGTCGCCTTCTGCATCTTCTTCACCCTGCATCTCATCATCACCTTCTTCTTTGCCTCCAGTTTTTCCTAATAGGGAAGTGTAAGAACAGTAGTTAGTACGGACCGAAAAGGGTTTATGTGGGAAGCATGTGCAAAAAACAAGTTCGTTGACAACAGATGAAGGCAATTGAAGACTTTTAAATTAGAAGAAAAATGACTAAGGGGTAAGCAATGATCAAGGTAGAAGAGGAAAAGAAAAAATTAGAAAAAAAATGACCAAGGGGTAAGCAATGATCAAGGTAGAAGAGGAAAAGCAAAAAAAATTAAATTATGAGTTGCTCAGGAAGCAAAGACTTCTCTACAGCATATATGCAATTGATTTCAGAAGGATCACCATTTCTACTATACCAGAAAGCTAACAAGAATGACAATGTCATCTATCAGCATCAAGAGAATATGTCAAATAAAAAAGTACTTCTGAATTTGGTACTTTCAATTCAAGATATGAACTAGCTCAAATGAACTGCTATTCACATCCACGCTTTTTGTGAATATTAGACAGCTAATATAATTGATTGAGGTTGGAGTGTAGGATGAGGTACCATATTCACTGAAGAGAACTTCACCCGAACACAGTCCCTTCTCAATTTTAACTAGTTGAAGAGTCATCCTGGGTCCAACCTCTTGCAATTTGACAGCACTTTTTGTAGAAGCGCGATTAACTCTACCAATATCACTAGACAAAGTAACTGTTGCTGCTTCTTCATCAGCTTCACTTTCTGATCCATAACCAGCCCTTACAAATCACAAGTTAAACAATAAGAAGAGGAAACATCATGGTTAATTATTTTGTATAGATAACAGAATGCAAAGGCAAAAGGATCACTTAAGCTTTCTTCCAGATCATCATTAAAAATAAAAATAAAAAAAGTAAAAAAAATGAAAACTTGATTAATTAAGCAAGCATCTTACTTTGTGACAAAATCACTAACATCTTGAAGATTCCTTAGATCAGGAACCTGATGGCTCTGTACAAGTTTTCTTAATCTGCGGGAAACACCTATAGGTTGTAATCTTATGGAATAATGCCGAAAATCAATGAGCTTAGTGTCTTTGTTATAATTAAGCAACACGATTCTTTGGCATGTGGAGAGCTTAATCTGAAATAACAAACAGTGGTATTAAGAGATGAAGGACTTGGGTGTCAAGTAAGTCATGGATGTGTATATGTGCCTATAAACTCACTGTTTTGACATCAATTGTTGGAAAAATATTCTGAAACATGTTAGTTGTAAGCCGTAGAGGTAACTCTCCACTCACAAATCCAGAAAGCACAATCTGGCAAGAAAACGCAGAGACATAAATGTTAAACAAACAACGAAGGTATACAACTTAAACTATTACATATTTTAAATCAAAGTTTCAACCCTTCCCTCCTCAAATACTACTAGTCTACCATTAGTAGCTAAGCCGCACATGAAACTGATAAGAACATGCGAACGAACATAAACAAGACATTAAACAAGTTAATGTCCAGTGCAAGAACTATTATCATCAACGCACATACAAACTAAGAGGTCTTGTGTTGACAGGGTTTAGGGTTTAGGAATAGTACTTCATAAGGATTAAAATTAAAACATAATAAATCATCTCTTCATATCACATTCACTTGCATACACTAATCTGGTGATAATAACAGGGTGAATGGCTTGAAGAACAAATAATATCACAAAAAGTCATCATTTATGCCTAACTTTTAAGATTCTGCAACACTTCAGTTGCAGTGAGTACAAAGAATACTTTACCAAAGCAGAATTTTTGAAAAGATCCTTAGGGCATCTAGGATGCAATTGAGATCGAGCAATGTCAGCAGCCAACGAGTAATCATGTATCTTAAACGTAAGAGTAGGCCCTTGAGGGGTTGTTGCAACCCTCAAGTAAGGAGAAGTTGCAGTTTTTGACAATATGAAGAAATGTGTGACACCCAAGGGTCCAGCAACATTCAGAAAGTCTCTCAAATTATTCCGTTTCTTCTCCTGCAAATAGAAGACATAAAAATATATAATCAACATTAAGACACACAATGATACATACTTCACACAAAACAATTTCGTTCAAACCGTGTAAGACCACTATGAAAGACAAGATTATCCTTTCAAATATTTAAATTGACTCCAACTCAACACTACTTCTTATGTGGAATTAACCCTATGCAAGATAATCCCCAGGTCTGGGGATTTAATCACAGGAAAACTTGTTTTTCTCATTCACAAATTATAAATTTTACTATATATTTTCAGGAACACAGATTAAGAAGCAATTTTGAATTCAGCCCAAAAAAGATCACAGCAATCTCTACAAAGTTAATCCAAAGATGAACATCGAAAGTAAAGAAGAAGAAGGGGATATTGAATTAACCCTAAGGCTGAGAGCAGTATATGGGAGCATCAACTTTCTGAGGTCCATCTGAAGCTGTTTGAGGTTGGCCGGTATCTTCCCTCGTGAAAAGACGAAACTTTTAGGGATTTTCTTTCCCGTAACAGGATCCACGGTGGGTTGCTCTTGCGGTTGCTTCAGCTTTTTCATCACAAAGGGTTTTCTGAACCCAGGTTTGTTCTTCCTCTGTTTCATTCAAGAAGAAGATACGGCGAGTTACGAAAACGGAAACGATATTCAAAATGAGAAAAAAGAACGCAGAAAAAGAGAGGCAGAGACATTACCATTGTTTAAGGTTCTCCGCCGCCGAAAGGGTTTAGGCCTGAAGGAGAAAGAGAAACACTGCACAAAGGTTTTAGAGTATAACTAAATGGCGGAACAGTGACAGAGGGTGAAATTTATCCTAAAAAAAATTGATAAAAAAAATTGTTTGTAGAAGTTTTAGGTTCTTAATTTAAAATTTTATTTTTTTAGTATTTAATAAATTATTTTTCAAATTATGTGTTTAACAAATTATAAAATTTAAATTTAAATTTAAAAAAAAAATATTTATATTGTATTTGTTACTTTATTCTTAATTTATCTCTAAAATACTTCCATCCTATCAATTGAAGTATTCTTTTGTCATTTGATATGTTATATATTTTCATTGTAAAATCACGTGTATTATTAAAACAGTTAACAAAGAAATAATTTATTATATACAATTTTTTAATATTCTAGATTGTATTACCTTTTTTAACTTCAGTAATAATAAGTGAATAGTAAAATTGATACAAATAACATAATTGACTAAAAAATTAGTCTAAAGAAATTATTAGACAATAAAAAAAATCATATATTAAAGACTGAAACTTAAATTATTTCTTAAATAAAATTGTTATCTATTTAAAAAATTGAGGACCATTTATGTTTTGTGAGATTTAAGGCTACTATCAATCATATTTTTTAATTTTTATTTTGATCATTTGTTTTGATCATTTTTCAACATCTTTTGTTGCTTTTCTAATTGGATTTATATTTTTTAACTGGCTTTTGTATCTCATTTCTGTCTAGGAAAACTAGTTACAAACATCCAATTAAATTCACTATTGTCACTAAATCTAAGTATTATATTGAATACTCTTATATTTTTTGAAGTTAACATTCTCACATTTAATCTGAAGATTTCTCACAATATTCTCCAGACTTCACTCTACACTATCCTTATAGTAAACTTACACAATTAACCTACGATTCAATTAAAAAAATATAAATTTAAATACACAATTGAAAAAGAATAATTCATATTTCTAGAATATTTTAGGGACACAAATTAATTTAACCCTTTTAAACATGACTAATAGATTGTGAGAATTTTTTATATGAAATAAATTAAAATGAAAACCAATTAATGAGATATTGATGACTATAAATAAGGTAGATTTTATAAGAGGTTGGTCTATTTTATTGTATATAATTATGTTTTTAATGTCTTAATTAAAAATTATTTAAATTTTTTATTTTATAATAAGATTTTGATATTTAAATTAAAATTATAGTTTTTGTGAAATATAAAAAACAGTTGTTGTTTTTTCTTTTTTACTCAGGAGGAATGACTAAAAATTTTTAAAAGAAAAATTTCTCAAACTAATAATAAAAGTAAAACATATATTTAAAATATCTTTGTTTTATTTGATTCGTTTTTTTTCATTATTAGAAGATAAATAATTTAATCATTTTTAATTTATATTTTTATGGCATAAATTAGTTCAAGTAATTTAATATTGTTGTTTAGTTTTTTTTAAAAAAAAAATTAAAAATAAATAACATTAAATAATTTTTTAAAATAAAAAAAAAATAATTTAAACATAACATTTTCCTAACTTCATTTTTTTATAAGAAATTTTATTTGAAACCTATTAATTTTTTTTGTTTATATATATTTTTATTAAAAAGAAGTTAACGTAGATTAGACATTTTTTAATTTTAATTTGTGCTTTAAATTATTAAAATTAAATAAAGAACATGGATGTACTGAAGAAGGTATGAAGGTGGAAGGAGATTTTTTTTTTTCAATGTAAAGTCGTGTTTCCTAAACAAACTTGTAGCTTCTTAAACAACAAGGGCTAACTAAGTAAGGATAATTTTATAAAAAACTACCAATTTCAAAAGAATTTAATCTTGTTTGATAAATTTGTTGGTTATCAGAGTATGGATCTGAATGCAAATATGCTTATTGAAATAACAGCCAATGATATGATACCGTGTGATAAACTCTTATATAGAAGAAGTGCTTATGCAATACTTTAGTTTTGCAGTACAGCATATGCATTACAAAATTGAATTTTAATAATAACGTGGCAATTACAATTTTACATGGACATAATATAGCTCTCTTTACAGTAGTAAAGTTTGTTCCTATACTTCCTCACAATTTTTTAGCACAACAGCAAGGAGTTGGTTTGATCCCATAGCTTTCTCCACAGTAACGAATGTTAAGCATGGATATGTAATCTGCTACAAAATTGTAATCGAGGCAACAAACCTACAAAATTACTTATTTCAATCATGAAATCAAACCATTCAGACCAACCTTAAAATGAATGCTCTGAATTATAAAAGAGGAATCATGATCCTATGCTTGAGGTCCTGGTAGCCTAGCATGCGTTTGTTAACCACAAAATTAATGTAGCCAAGGAGAATCGACTGAAAATCATATAACTAGCCTTCAGATAATAAGTTCCTGAGTGTTGAAGGTAATTTCAGATTTACTCCATAATTTGTCTTGTCTAGTTAATAGTCATTATTTTTCTCCCCTCAATTTTTGCTTTTCCTCTACAACTTCTGTCTTATTGTAAAGCAGAAAGACAGGAAGGAGTTCTGCTGACATTTTCAGCTTTTTTCAGCTTCTAAAAACTACAAGTGATATTCAAAGATATGATGCTAATGTCCATGCAGAATCAGGAGTAAAAGACTACTTACCATGTTGAATTACAACTCTATCCAAGGTAGCGAAGCAAGACTCCATCATTCCCCAATACAAATCCCTTCTTGTCGTCAATAAACCTGCAGCAAGTAGACCATATACAAGAACATTTTACTTACAGAAGTTTTATAACCTTCAAAATAGCATAAACCAAAGGGTGGACAAATAAATAGCTATAATTATAAAAGCGAAGCTTAGTAATAGTCAGACTGACTTGACTGAGTATAAATTTGCAGCAATGTTGTCAGCAGCTTTGTCGCGGATCCATGACTTGCCACCATTAGTAGTTCTCAAAAGAATACCACTTCCCCCTGCTGCCCAAGCCTCCTCCTGTATACATATTTAGCAAATTATATATACAAAATAATGGCTTCCGCATTGCTCTCTGGTTTAAAAATTAAAAAAATATTGCAAGAACTGTAGAGGCAATAGTCATATTTCAAATGTTTCTTTTTTGTTTTGGAACCTGTGGCTAGACTTTTACACGCAAGAATTGCTTACTTAATAAAGCAATTCTTTGAATGAAGGAACACTTTACCGTTGAACGATATCCAACATCAAGAATGCCAAAACCCCTGCTTTGAACAGGAACCTCCTCAAATTCTTCAGTTAACTGCAACAATAATATACATCTGTTCATATTTGAAAAGAAATGAAGCAGACCTACAGCAAGCAAAATGTGCGACAGAGCCAAATATCTATCCTGTTAGTACAATAACAACAGAAACAAAAAAGCTTCAAGCACTTGAGCGCTTTCTTAGAAAGGGCTTTCATTCTTATAACCCTCTTCAACTTCTCCCTAGTTTAACAAGATGCGACTCAAACATTTTAGGCTAGTTGAATTGGGAACACAGATAAATTTGATAAATTTATTATGTGCCTGTCAATAATTATTTTCCAAAATCAATCCATTTCCAAACATGCACTTAGTGTTATGTGACAACAACACAAGGAAAGTGAATGCAAGAAAGATGTTTGAAAGAGAGAGTAAAACCTATGAATGTATAACATATAGATGGAAATGTCCCAATGAGGAAGGGTATCAAAATTCAAAACTAATTTAAGACATACGAAAATATTTAAAAGATTATTCACAATGACATTCTCAGAATTACTTACCCCTGTGCCCTTGCTGAGATAAAGACCACCTCCACGAACAAGAAGCCACAGACCACCGTCAGCTCTCCATCCCATGTTCTGTATTCTTCTGGCAACTGCTCTATTATGTGGCTGCCAGTATGGCTGAAAATAAAATAAAATAAAACAGTTATTACCAAACACTATGCAGAAGACAAATGACCAGTCAATGTGATATCTCATGGTTAAGTATAAGCCACTATCCGAGATGTATATCCTAAGGAAGATCTAATGGATCACCATAGACTTTAGAATCATTAAGCATTGAGAAAGGAAGAAATTTTTTTACAGTAAAAAAGCTGGTGAAAAAGAAAAAGAAAATCCTCTGATTTTGTCTGTTGTTAAATAATATTTTTTCCTCGGAAGTATATTCTATACAGGGAATCAACTGGATGAAAACAAATAAAGTATACACAAAAACAAGAAATTCTAGGACAAATCCAATAGGAAAGTTTTGTACATCACTTTTAGCTTACTTTTTGGGCCTTACACACAAGAAGACCCAGCATCAAAGAAAATATTTTCATTACTTCAGCAACTGTATGTAATCTATTCAACCTGACCAGCTTATGGCTGCTGCTTTAGAATTTCCATATTGATAATTTCATTTCAAGCGAACATTTTCTCATAATTGAAATTCTAGGAAAGGGAAAGCACAAGTACCAGGCACAACAGAAGCAAAAAAAAAATGTCATCCTGAAGTAAAATCCTAACCTGACCAGGCTCCCAGGTTAAGTAGAAGTTGCCGCGACTTGAGACTGCAACATACTTTCCCTCTGGAGAGCGATTGACAGTATTGAAAGTCCCGGTGTAATAGCTTGCACCACTAATACCACTAGAAACTGTTCTGAAGAAGCAACACAGATAGATAAATGCCTTGACGTATGAAACTGAAAATGTTCAACACATAATACAAAAGATAACCCAATGAATGAGTTTTTGAAGCACATAGCTAAAGAAGTTAAACTTCAACAAATAACCCATCAACACTCATCCTATAGCAAAACTCGAACATTTCAATTTTATTAACACTTCAATCATACTAATTTGAAAGAATACCATTACTACACCCCACCATATCCATGACAGTTCCATGCATACATAGACACTTGTGCATTATTGGAAACTCACCTGTTAAGAGTAGCTGACACAGTTTCCTGAACAGCAGCTCTCCAGTTGTAACCCCTGTTAGCAGTAACATATATAGCACCTTCGTCAGTCACCATCTCTGCACTCTTCTCACCAGTCGCCTTTATGTACACCTGAAATACATCACATCACATCACATTTCAGTACAAATTTTACAATATAGAAATAAACACAAATATCATTATCAGAATGAATAGCAAAGCATAACCATTAACCAACCATATCCCCTGGAAGTTCAGCACTGAGAGGTATCCTCTCCCAGCTATCTCCAGCATCAGCAGTGTACAACAGAATCGCAGGCTTTCCGACTATCCACCCTTCCCTCCCCTTGAAACTGATGGAATTAAAGCGATAGTTGAAATCTTCGTCCTCGGCAGAGGGAATCGAACGTGGAGCCCAAGTGTTTCCTCCGTCCTTCGTCTCCAGAATTGTTTGCCTCGTCCCGAGAAGAAATCCTACAATGAGAACACCGTTCATTCATTTAACTCCAATTCAAACCAAAACAACAGCATCCAAGGCGAAACGAGAGCATATTACGAATTTACGATACCGTGGTTGGGGTCGTCGGGGACAAAAGAGATGTCGAGAAGCACGACGCCGGGGTCGATAGGGAGGTACACTCTCTCCCACTCCGAAAGCGTGTCTTCGGCCCTGGCCGCCAAGTGAGGAAGCGAAACCGAGATTGCGGCGGTCTCGGCGAGGAAGCGTCTCCTGCTCCGGGAAATGTCGTCGGAAGAAGAGGAAGAAGAAGAGGCTTTGACAATGAGGCTTCGATTCCGAGGGAAGGTTCTGGAAGAAGGTAGAGAAGGCCTGAACAAGGAGGTTGAATCGGTGAAGGTGAATTGCAGAGTGGCCATTGTTCTGTTCTCTGTGTGTTTCTCTCTCTGCCTTATCCTAACGGCTCATTTCAGCTACTTCACCTTCATTCAGTGGATCATATGCCTCCAACTTCCATTCCAAACCTTCTTTTTCTTTTCTTTTTCTTTTTTTATATTTATTCCAGCCACCACATCCACAACACAAACGTGGTTGAGTCCCCATCGTAGCTACTACAAGAGAATAAATCCAAAATCACTTGTGTTATTTTTAATGTAATCAATTTTTTACTGTACAATTTATATATATGTAAATTTAATTTTAATTAATAACAAAAATAAACACAAATACGAACTATCTTGACAAAATGATGAAACTTTGACTCTGATGCAGATAAACTTTGACAAAATGAATTAGATTAAATAAATAAGTTTATGGTAAACAAAAATGGACACTGATAAAAAAAAATGGTTGAACTTTTGTTGTTGAAAGGTTTTTTTGGGTTATGGTGGTGATGCATAATGGGTTGATGATGTATAATGGGTTGAGTTATTTTTTTTTTCTCTCTTTAAATAACTTGCAAAAAATTTAATCATGTTTGTTATTAAGCTTTCTTTCTTAAAAAAAAAAAAATTTGTGAATATTTTTCAAAAATTGTGTTGAATCTCTTAAAATGTAATGAATGAATGAAACTTGAGATACACTAATCAATAACAAGATATCACTTTTCGAACGATAAAAAATTTAAAGAGTCGATCTCCTCAAAATCGATGATTAGAAATCACTCTTCAATTGAAATAAGATTTTAGGGATTAATTTCCTAAAACGGATAACTAAAAAGTGATCTTAAGAGGTCGATCTTCTCTAAATTAATAACTATAAATCATCTTAAAGACTTTGAATGTTAATTTCTCCCAAACTAATTATTAAATATCACTCTTTGAACATACTCTTCATCTTCAACTAGTTATATCTTATATATTTGAACTTAATTTTTAAACTTATCTCAACTAAGATTTGTTGAAATCAGTTCAGTTGAAATTCAAAACATATATTAAATATTTTAATTTTATTTTTTTATTAAAATATAGTAATAAACTACTTAAAATTATACTTCATTATTAAAATAACATACGACTTTTTCTACTAAAGATCTAATATATTTATTTCTTTTATTTAAAACTAAATTATTATTTTTTTCAAACAAAAAAAAGTTTGAGATTCAATATATATATATATATATATATATATATATATATATATTCAAATTTAAATAACTCATCCACATTAACTCGTAATTAATAATTTATATTTGACTAACTGAATGAGTCAAAGAGTAGATTTTAAGATATTGAGTTTAACCTAACGAAGGCACAATATTTCCTCTAATTTTAAAATACAGCAGGGATTATTTAAAGCAGAAAGACATTGATTCTCAATCACAAACATGCACTACTTAGAGGGCTTCTGCAAAAGAAAAAAAATAGATTCCAGACATTCGGAAAGTTTAATACTGTCATAATGTCTTCATAATTCCTGATACATGAAGACATCAAAAGTAATATAAAAGTATATAATGAAGGATTAATTATTATCATAATTTTACAATCAAACAAGCATCTTTTCAAATCTGAAACAAATTTAATCTCTTTCTTCAACTTTCTGCATTCATGTACAAGAGAAAATAGGCAGATGAGAAAGTGAAACTGATATAAACAGAATAACTTTTTTTACTGATTATACATATCTTTTGTTCATGTAAGCAAAGAATGGTGACAGCACTTTAGAATAATATGTATACAAAAGAGAGAAAGAGTGCAGGAAACTTTCCTTGTGGAACTAATCAAGAATCAGAGCATATACAAATAATGATAAACCCTTTAGTCACACCAATGCAAAACTAAATCAAAATGCACACACATTCAACAATCTAGCTAGAGTGTGCATGAGCAGTGCTGCAATAATCAGAAAGAGAAAGAAATGGTAGAGGGAGAAGTGTCAATGTTTGATGAGACAACGGTAAGAGCTCAAAGAGCTGCAAGGGGTGGAAACTGGAGAATGTTCAAGAAAATCTTGGAGGAAGATACCAAGAGTTTGGTGGGGCCTTTTGACTTGTTTGGGAACACTGCCATTCACATTGCAACACGTTCCAACAATCCAGGGCTTCTTCGTGAGTTGTTGGAAATGCTGAGTGAGGAAGAGAGGTGGTATGCATTGAGGAAGGGGAATTGTGTGAATAACACCCTTCTGCATGAGATCGTGTTCTGTACTAGGGTGGAGATGGCTGGTGTTGTGTTGGAGTTTGAGAATGAGGCAGCACCAGAAGGTATACCAGAAGAAAAGAAAAGGGTTCCTTTGGTGGAGATCGTAAATGACTCAGGTGAAACCCCTCTCTTTAGGGCTGCCAAGCTTGGCAGGCTTAAGATGCTCAAGTATATGGCCAAACATGCTCATGGTGACATCAGAAGGCTTTTTGTTAGATATGACAAACATTCCATTCTTCATGCAAGCATTCTTGGACAGTTTTTTGGTACGTGCTTCCCTCACTTTGTACTCTATACATCCTTTTAATATGTAAAGGGAAGTGTAGAATTCAGAAAAGCTAAGGAATTTTTTTTCAAGAATAGTATATATGAAGACAATGACTAGGGTGTTGTTGCTTGTCTCTTTCTGTAGATGTGGGTATTTGGTTGTTGAATATGGATGAAAAGCTAGCTCAACACAAGGATATGAATGGAATGACATGTCTTCAACTTCTATCCAATATGCCACTTGTATTTCGGAGTCAAACACCTTCCATGGGAACATTGAAGACTCTTATATATTACTGTACATCTCTCTGTCTCAGTATTCCATTTTCCCAAATCCCCATTTTTTCAATCATTTTTTTTAAAAGTCACACTTCCCCTTTGAACATAATTGGTATATATACACAACATCCACTGGTGCTCATCGATTGAAATTTGGCTGACAGTGCTTCCTGAGGAAGGATATGGAAGCCATGATGATGGTGAAAATGCCAGTGCTGACTTCAGACATCAGAGGAGCGATATAGAAAGTGGCCAACAAGATAAGGCCAAGTTTCCTAGTTCAGGTACTCCTAGTTATGAATATACTTTGTTGTTACTGAGGGTTGATATGTTCACAATATGTGAAAATGGTTTGTTAATAAATACTGATATATTAACAATTCTGGATCAGATTACACCCAACATTTTATTGAAATGGATAATTTTGAAATTGTATTAGCCAAATTATAGTTTATAAAGGGTAACTTTTCAACCCAGTAACATTTTCCTTTGTTAATGTGTAGGCATAATCACCTCATTACACACACAAGAATTAAGAAAAATGAAATTCCTAATGGAAAATATAAATCACAAGTGTAAGTCACTGCTCAAGTAACAAAATTCACAAAATTTGCAGTTCTTTCAAGGATCAACCATGCTATTTGGAGAACTCTGGCAAAAGGTTACAAGTTACAGCTAGCTTTAATTATTAACAGATGTTATGTCTGTGTCTTATAGTTGGTTTCTGTTTGATGAGTTTTATGCATGATGATGAATGTGCAGAGTTCGATGGGATTGGACGTATATGGAAACTAAAGAAGCAGCATAAGCTAGCAGAGCATCTGTCTGAGATGTTAGTGCAGAGAGACTTTTCATGGCAGAATTCGTTTCACGAAAACTTTCAACCCTTGATTGTATTGCCAGTTCTTTCCTCCAAATCCGACAGGATCAAACACATTCACCACATGAAGGAGATGCACAAGACCAATAGTGAAATGTCGCGTTCTAGAAGTTACAGAGCCATAACCACCTCAACAAGCATTCCCCATTCCAAGAACTACACGCCACTTCTCATGGCAGCTGGGTCAGGAATCGTGGAAATCGTTGGGAAAATCATTGACAAGTTTCCCGAGGCCATTTGTCACGTTAGCCAGGATGAACACAACGTTCTGCACATGGCTGTGAAGCACCGGCAGCTCAAGATCTTTAACTTGTTAAAGAAACATTCAGCATTCAAATCATTGACATTCCGGATTACTGCAGAAGGTCGTACTCTCTTGCACCAAATTTCGAGAATGGAGTTTTACGTAGAACAGCACCTACCTGGTGTTGCATTCCAACTCCAAGACGAGTTGCGCTGGTACGAAGTAAGCTCCATATAATCACATATCAATCACTTTGTTGTTCAGAACTTTTCCCTTGATCCTTTAATGCATGCAATGAAATTCTCAATTAATTACTAGTTCAATTTGTTGTGTATATGATGAGCATGCAGCGAGTGAAGGAGATTGTTCCAGCATACTACCTGATGCACTGTGACAAAGACGGGCTAACAGCTGAAGATGTTTTGGAAATGGAGCACCGGGAGATGCACAAAGAAGCAAAAGGGTGGATTAAGGAAACGGCGCAGTCATGCTCAACCGTGTCTGTCCTTGTTGCCACGGTGGTCTTTGCGGCGGCCTACACCATCCCGGGCGGCACAAATCAGAACAACGGCACGCCTGTGTTTCTCGGTTCTCGCGTGTTTCTCTTCTTCACTGTGACGGATGTTGTGGCACTGGTGAGCTCGCTGGCATCGGTGGTGATGTTTCTCTCAATCCTAACATCCCCTTTTGAGCTGTGGGATTTCCGAAGGTCTCTGCCGCAGAAACTGAGCTTAGGGTTTGCTTCTCTCTTCTTCTCGCTGGTGTGCACCATGCTGACGTTCAGTGCAACCGTTTTGCTCACCATTCAGTTGGAGAATCACCAGAAATGGGCCTCCGTTTTGTTTTGCTGCGGCGTGTTCTTTCCTGTGGCCATTTTTTGGCGAATGCAATTTCCGCTTTACAAGATGCTTCAGCGTCTCGCTAAGCGCCTGTTGAAGACGCTTAGAGAAGCAGTGCCAACTACGTTTGTCAAATATTCCAGGAAAAGGGCTCGGACAAGAAACTATAACATTATCACTGAGTAGTTCATGTCACTATCATAAACTTTGAAAATGATATAAAAATAAGGTAATAATACATGTATAACCTATGAGGCTAACACTTCTAATGGGGTATGTATTCCGATGTTTAATTTAAAAAATATTCGTTAGATTTTTAAAAATTTCTGGCAAAACACACCATTTCAAAAAGGTATAAATACAATTAAAAATTTAAATTTATTGTATAAATTTTTATTTTGATTATAAAAATAAAGAACAAATTCTTTTGAACTAGTCTATATCTTCATGCTTTTAAAAGAATTTGAAACATATTTTTGCACATAAATATTTATTTTCAATTTATATAATTTAAAATTATATAATATATAGATCTGTGTCTCCCATGTCCTACATTTTAGAGATTATATGTATCTTCGTGTCCATATCCGTATCGTATCAGTGTTCGTATCCGGTGTTACATATTTCTATAACCCAAAATTTTAATACAATACTATTATTTTAATATTTTTTTCATATCATTACATCATTACACTCTTCCTCTTGTATCATCCATGCATCTGGGTAAGCTTATACTTTTTTTTTCAATATTTTCTATTTTATTTTCACAATTTCAAACATTTTATTAATTTATTTCTAAAATTCTATATATATATATTATCTTTAATTATATGTGACATCAACCTTTCATGTCAACTGTGTAATTTTATTCTCAGCATTGCTATAACATGGAACGTCACAATACAAAAGAAAAAAAAAATCTCATCTTAAATTATCTTTAAATAACTTAAAATAAAGTTGACCAAAATTCTTCTATATCCAATTAATATCATAATATAATATATATATATATATATATATATAACTTAAATTCACTTTACAAACCAATTTTATCCATTTGAGTTAAATATAAATCTATTTACTAATATTTATTGGATTTTTTTTTTTAAGTTGTGTTTATTAGTTGTGCAAATTAAGTCTGACTTTGAAAACCAAATGGTACATCGTGCATACCACGCTTCATTATTTACAAAGTCATACATAAAAATAATAGTTTCTACAGTGTTCGTGGTATTAATTATTTTGTATGTTAACCAATTTATTATAAAAAATTATGGAGAAATTATATTAATTATTAGCAGAGTTCTTTTTTATATATAATAGGGAAATTTAAGATGTAAAGTATACAAATTTCTATTAAAGGAATCTCAATGGATTAGGAGAAATTATTATTAAAAACCTAATAGCATTTAAGAAATTAATATTTCACGTATTAGGTATAATGACTAAAGAAATATAATTGCATGATGACATTTTAAATTTTTTCTTAGTTTAGGAAGAAAAAATAAACTAAAAAGTAAGATGATTTTTAAGTTGTAAAAGGAGAAGGAAGTATGGGTGGTAAAGTGGGATAGCCTCACTTGCTTTTAGTTGGCACCAACAAAATTATTTATTTTTTTAATTTATTTACTTGTGTTATAGTTATTGATATCATTTTTTCACAATAAAATTGCAATGAAGAGTATTAAAATTTAATCAAATTCTAATATTTTGATAAAGAAGGTTTAATATCTAACAAAATAAAATAAATATTAATAATACTTCAATGAATTAAATGATGTATAAAGAATTTAATGTAAAAAAAATTTATATAAAACATTTATCATCACCAATTTTAATTCATAAAACATCAAATTTCTCTTTAAAAGTTTTTGGTCTGTTAGGTTGATAGATTAGGTAGACCAAGTTAATATAGTTCAAAAAGTTGATCTATTTTAAATATAAAAAAGGAGATATGTTTAAGAGTCGAATTTAAATATACATTTCTTCCATTAATTCTTTAAGGTTCTTTTCAAAGATAAAATTTGAACATCAGAACAAACAATAATTTGATATTATTTCAATGGATATGATGTCGAAAAAGTCACTACCTCACGTAATATAGTTGACCTAATAGTATTATTTCAAGTAACTTGACTTTGGAACAAACCACTGGTGCAGAAAAGATGAAAAATGATGGTTATTTTAGCATTAAAACAACAGTTCCAGACCGTTCTGTTTCAACATGTAGTCTATTTTCTTCGGGCATAGACGCCAGTTATTTGGCCATCGTGTTCATGTCACACATATAAACAACATTTATTACCATAACCGTCATTTTACATCTTTCCATCACTTGCAAATACAATACATGCATGAGGTATAAAACGACGGTTATGATAATAACCGCAATTTTATACCCTACATAGGCTCAACACTGATGGTGCCTTAAAATGACGGTTAATACCATAACTACCATTTTAGTTCATTCTGTTTAATGTTATTTTCCTTCTAAATTGACATGTTCAATTAAAACTCAGTCAGCCAGATACATAAATTCAGATAATCAATATATATATATATATATATATATATATATATAAATGTATTACAAATACTAATAACATATTCTTATCTATCTCTCTAATTCTTACACTATTGATTAACTATTCTAGAGTTATAGAAATCAAGGAAATATGTGGTCAAAGCATGTCTCACATATGTTATGGCATGCAAAGGTAGTGGGCTCTCATCCATAAAGAACTGCATTATAAAATAAGGTTCACATTAATTAGTGTTAAGATACATATATTTTAATTAATTATAAAGAATAATTTAAATATTATTACCTGCTCCCAATTTGTTTTAATGTTTTCTCTTACAATGATAATCATCCATTGCATAACGTAATAGCCACACTCGTAGTCTCCTGATTGTCTATTACACTATAATTCAATAGAAGTTGGAAGTTAATATTGATAAACAATGAAAAGAGAAAGACAAAAATTACAAACCTTTAGGTTCAACCATGTCAGTTTTTGATAATTTGAATTGGATTGACCTTTGAGTATGTTATATCCAAGCCATGAACTAATTAATACAAAAAAAAAACGCGTTAGTAGATGTTTAAGTAACATACAAGTTAAGTTTATAGAGTAATTACACATCAATTATATTCTTCAGATGTGTTGATGGTTTTTAGTGCAGGGAACAAAACCACACAGCAGTCTTATGAACCGTGGATAAGACAAGTAACTGCCAATGACCCCTATATCATCCATGAAAAGATAAATTAGTAAATATTTAAAACATGAAATAGTAATAATTGACGACTTATAATTGAACTTACTCATTAATATAAGGGCAAAGATAAATTTGTTTTTCCTCTGCACTCAGAGTGTTAGTGATGTATGACTTGGATTTAGATTTCTTTGCTTCAATTGTGTTAATATAATAGGGATCCAAAAATCCATAAACATCACGATTCCTATCAACAATAGAAACTCCAGACAAATACCTACAAGTTATTAGTTAAAGCATAATCAATAATAATTTAACATAAAGTAAATCGAAATATAGGAAAAGATACTTACATCATAAAAAATTGAATTATATTTATATTAAGTTTCTAGTCTCCAGTTGCAAATTCTAACAAATCTGACATGTTTATGTATAATGGCATGTTAGTATCTATTTCAAAAAAAGTATCATTCCACGGAATCTCCACAGGGTCTTGACCAATCTCTTTAGCCACTGCTCTTAAGGAAGCAATAGGATCATCAATGGGAACCTCATTTTTCGAACTTCGTTTCCGACGAGGTTTCTACAAAATAAAGAATATTTGTATTAAATTAGATGTAATATATAAATATAAATTAATATAATAAAATGAAATTATTACCGGGGGTTCTAGTACAGTTCGAACGAGGTATCTAGGCCAGGCTGTGAATGTTTGAAATGCATCGGCCACAGTGGTTACCTCATTTGTAGGTAGTGGAACACGAGCATCAGCTACTCGTACTTTTTCCACTGTTATCTTCACCACATCAGGAGAGAGGGGAACATTATGTAAGGTGGTGGCCTCATGATAGACTTTTCCAAGGGCCACCACTTCAGGAAAGATCTCGCCCTCTATCATTAGCTCACATTGGCTTATTTGGCCAATGACACCCTCCCTTGACGTTGTAGGAGGTGCACAACTTTCCTTTGTACTAATGGAAGCAGGACTAACAAGCGGCTCAACACAATGTTGTTGCGATAGAAACTCTTGTCGCAACTCTAGCCGCATGCGTTTAGTCTTCTTTTTCATCTCCTCCATTAATTCTTGGCGTATCTCATTCATCATTTTTGCAAAAGACTCAGCTCTAACATCACGAATCATGTCCTCCAATCGATCATTATGTACTGCATCATCCATGGTGGATCTCACATACTTTTTAGATACGGAAACATTTGGTAAATTTAATAATTCACCATGCCATGTCCATGTTGTATAAGATTGTAGAAACCCATCACATAAAAGGTGCTTCCTAATTTTGTTAACATCCAATTTCCTTTTGTTCAAACAATTAACGCACGGACACCTAAACTTTACTCCATCATGACCATTATTATTGGCGTTACATAGCGCAAATTGTATAAATTCTTCTACTCCTCTTTTGTACTCATCACTTATGCGAACGGAGTTAATCCAATCTCGATCCATTATGTTTTGCAATGGTCATTCAAGTGTTCACTAATGAGTGTGAGATCTCACATTTATCGAGGAATGAACACCTTCAAACTCAATACCAACATGTATCAATTACCGAGTGTCGAACACCCTTGAACTCAATACCAACACGAATCAATTGTCGAAGGTCGAACACCCTCAAAATCAATACTAAGTATCAGTTGTTGAAGATTAAACCCCTAAACTCAATATCAACACGTATAAAAAAATTATAAATATACAAATAATATAAATTTAACAAATTTAATTGCAGTTATAAATAATAAAAAATATCAATTAAAATCAATAAACTATTTGTAATATAATTACAAAATCTAATTAAAAATTATTAAATTAATTATAAATATTAAATAATATAAATCTATCTCAATCTAATCATTTATTAATTCTATTCTAACCTAAAAACTAATATAATATAAAGATAAATTAATAAAAAATAAAAATTATAATAAATGTTAAATAAAAAAATTAAATCATCAAATTAATTATAAATACTAAATAATATAAATTTATTTATAATTTAACAATTTAATGATTCTATTATAATCTAACCTAAACATAATATAAATATAAATTAATAATAAATATATAAATTAATAATATTAAAAAAAATATTAAGAAAAACTTAAAAATATCACCAACCTTGCGTGAAGCAGAACCATGGTGAAAGCAGCGGCGGAGGCTAGAGGAGGTAACGGCGGCGGCTAGAGGAGGTAACGGCGGCGGCTAACGGCGGCAATGAAACCAGTGAAAGCAAAGAAAATAGTGGTGGTAGTTAAGAAAACAGTGATGGTAGTCAAGAAAACCTTCACCACCAATGGAAGAGAGAAACCAATAAGAGCAACATATATGAGAAACAAAAATAATAAAGAAGATGAAGAAGAAGAAGCAGAGCGTACGTACCAGAGTAGCAAGCGAAAAGACATACAAAACAGCGTAACTTACGCCTTTCGAATTAGGGTTTTAAAACGAATACCAAAGCTATTGATATAAGACGGCGGTTCCTCCGACAACCGCCGTCTTATACTCGTTTAATTTTAAAAAAGAGACCGCGTTTGACGGATAGCGCAGTAAAAACATAACATGTGTATTTGGTGTGGTAAATGGGTTTTTTTACCTTAAACATTAATATGAAGTAAATTATTATTTTTGTAGTTGGTTTTCTTATATAAGTTGTAGCGTGTACAGTGTTTCATTCAAAGCTGATATAGTTCCAACACAATCTTCTGTGTTCAGTCCAGTGCTTCTACAATGATGACAAATGATGGTGCAGTGTGTGAAACTAAGTCTAGGTACGAAGTTTTCCTTAGCTTTAGGGGTGAAGATACCCGTTACACATTCACTTGTCATCTCTATCATGCTTTGTGCCGGAGGGGAATTATCACCTTCATGGATGATGGGGAACTCAAGCTTGGAGATCAAATTCGTCCTATACTTCATAGAGCCATTGAAGAATCAAATATCTCAATTGTTGTTTTATCAGAAAACTATGCAGATTCTTCATGGTGTCTTGATGAACTTGTGAAGATCCTCGAATGCAAGGAGTCAAAAAACCAGCTCGTTTGGCCAATCTTCTACAAAGTGGATCCGTCAGATGTGAGACATCAGAATGGAAGTTATGGTGAGGCCATGATTAAGCATGAAAAAAGGTTTGGAAAAGACTCTGAGAAGGTGCTCAAATGGAGGTCAACCTTGAACGCCATAGCTGATATGACAGGAGAACATCTGAAATCTGAACAAGGGTAGGTAATTATGGACAACTCATTTTTTATACAACATCATTTTAATACTTTTTTATATCATTTAATTATAAATTTACTCTTTATTATATATATTTATTCATATACCTATCACATAGGATTGTATACAACTTCAGTAATCAATTCACTACTTTACCTTTTTTTGTGTTATGTATTTGTTTATTTTATTCTAAAGTTTTACTCTCTGTATTAAATCATCAATCTCTAATGTTAATTTGTTTCAGTGCTTTGTTATTTCATTTGTATAGTTTGTGTTCTTAATTCATATCAATCAAAATAATTAGCTCTGCTTTTATTAATGTTGACAACCTTCCACCAAATTATAATTGTATAGAAAAATATTTTTTTCCTGAGATGTGAATCTCATGTGAAGAAATAGAACAATTTTCACAGTTGTAAAATTGTGGTTTTTTCTAAATCATTTAACTTGTGAATGTATGTGGATGATTGTTCATATCTTAGGAGAGATGAATCCAAGTTTATTGATGATCTTGTTAGCAAGATTTTCCTGAAAGTGTCTCCTAAAGAATTGTCAAGTGATGAGAATATAGTAGGACGAGAGTATCGAGTCGAAGAACTGAAATCACTTCTGCATCTTAAGTCTGGTAATGTCACTTTCTTGGGGATTCATGGAACAGGTGGAATTGGCAAAACCACACTTGTCAAAGCTTTGTATGACTCCATTTACAAGGAGTTTGAGGGTTCATGTTTTCTTTCCAACGTTAGAGAAACTTCAAATCAAATTAAGGGTATAGAATTTCTGCAACAAAGGCTTCTATCAGAGATTCTTGAGGACAGAAAAATTCAGTTGGGAAGTAAAGAAGAAGGAACCAACACAATAAGACGTAGTCTAGCTTCAAAAAGAGTTTTTATAGTTCTGGACGATGTTGACAACATTGAACAGTTGGAAAACTTGGCAGGGAGAAGATTTTGGTTTGGGGATGGGAGCAGAATCATTGTAACAACGAGAGATCAACATTTGCTTGAGGTTGGTCAGATCAACAATAGATATGAAGTGAAAGTGCTAAACAACCAAGAATCTCTGGAACTCTTCTGTCAAAGTGCATTTAGAAAGAGTTGTCCTGAAACAAACTATGAAGATCTGTCAAATCGTGCAATAAGCTGCTGCAAAGGCCTTCCACTGGCCTTAAAACTTGTAGGCTCTCATATGATTGGAAAAGATTTGGGTGGATGGAAAGATGCATTGAAAAGATATGAAAAGAGTCCACATCCAGATGTTCAAAAAATTCTTAGAATAAGCTATGATAGCTTGCCCTTCAATGAAAAAAATATTTTTCTTGACATTGCATGCTTCTTCAAAGGGCAAAGATCAGAATATGTAGAAAGAGTTCTGGATGCGTGTGATTTCAACTCAGGAGATGGCATTCGTACATTAGTTAATAAATCTCTATTAACTGTTCACAGCCAAAACAAATGTTTGGAGATGCATGACCTGATACAAGACATGGGTAAAGAGATTGTCAAGGAGGAAGCGTGGAATGAAATTGGTGAACGCAGCAGATTATGGTTTCATGAAGATGTTCTTCAAGTACTTGCAGATAATATGGTAAGCGAGTTGCCAACTTTGTTGCTTGGTTTTTACCATCTTTAAACATCTTAGCTTGTGTTAAAACCATGACAACATAATTAATGTCTCTTGGAATTGTTTTAAAGGGAAGTAGGAAGATTCAAGGACTAATGCTTGACCCCCCTCAAAGAGAAGAAATTAATTGTACTGAGACTGTGTTTGAGGATATGAAGAATCTCAGAATTCTCATTGTTCGTAATACCAGCTTTTCACGTGAGCCTAGTTGTCTCCCAAATAACTTAAGGCTACTTGATTGGAAGGATTACCCTTCACAGTCCTTCCCATCAGGATTTTATCCCAGGAAAATTGGGGCATTCAATTTAAGTAGAAGTCCTTTACTCGTACTGGAAGAGCCATTTAAGGTACAATTGCTTGATCTTATAATGTAACTCATCATAATTTTTTTTACCTCAATTTGCACATCTGTGTTACATTTACCTGTCTCATTCTTTTTACCAGTATTAATTATCAAAAATGATATCTTCACAACCTTGCATCAGTATACAACATGTGATTTGGTAAGGGTTGATAATATAATGGAAGGTTGTTTTTGCAAAAAAAATGAAATTTTGGGTATAGAAATGCGGTGCATGTTCTATGCAGTTATCAATATATCATTTCTTATTAATTATTTATCATTTGGGTCAACTGTATATAAAATATTTATTCCTCTAGTCATCTTTCTCTAAAACAATTAACATAATGTGGATGAATTGTTGTTGGTTAAGTTATTTACTTACTTTTTTTTGCAGAGATTTCAGCATCTGACTTATATGAACATCTCTTACTGTGATATGGTTACTGAATTTCCTGATGTGTCTGGGGCCAAGAATTTGAGAGAATTGAGACTTGATGGATGCAAGAAACTCGTTACCATTCATGAATCAGTTGGACTTCTAACTAACCTTGTTTTCCTAAGTGCTTCAGAATGTACACTACTCACAAGTTTTGTGCCAACAATCTATTTGCCTTCTCTTAAATACCTTTCCTTAAACCTCTGCACAAAACTAGCATTCTTTCCAGAAATTAGTGGAATGATGAACAACAAATTACAGATTAACATGGTGGACACAGCCATTAACATGCTTCCAGAATCCATTGAGAAACTTACTGGGCTTAACTATCTTGAGATGACAGATTGCAAGGAACTTCAACATTTACCAAGTAACTTATTTATATTGCCAAATTTTGTCACATTAAAAGTTGGAGGATGTCGTCGACTTCGAGAGTCATTTATAAGGTTCGAAGAAAGCCATTCAGTTTGCCCAAAACTAGAGACATTACATTTCGACAATGCTTATCTATCAGACAAGGATGTTCGTATGATTATTTACCATTTTCCTAACCTGAAAGACTTAAACATATCGTGCAACCCCTTTATGTTTCTCCCAGCATGCATTAAACAATCTACTAAGTTGACAAGTCTTCACTTGAGGTATTGTCTTATGCTTCAAGAAATTCCAGCACTGCCGTCAAGTGTTCAGAAAGTAGATGCAAAATACTGCTATTCCTTAACTTCGGAGTCATCAAACATCTTATGGTCTCAGGTTAAGTATAGCACTACTTTTTACTGATATATATTTACATAGCCAACAACTTGGTATCTTGGTCTTTAAGAAATCTTTTTGACAATTTCATTTTCATATTATTTCATTCTTAACAAAAGAATGGAAAACATAAACCTGTGTAGTTAGTTTACAAAGGAGTTGATGAAAGAACAAATATAATTTTTTTTTCTGGTGTGTGGGATTATGTTTCACAGGTCCGTAGAGAGATGAAAAGATTAGAAGTGGTGATGCCGAAAAGGGTGATTCCAGAATGGTTTGATTATGTTAGTGAAGGAGGGTTTCCAGTTTTCAGAGCCCGTATAAAGTTCCCAGCTGTTGCTCTAGCTTTAGTGTTCGGTGAAGTGGATGCCAAAGCCAAGAGAGAAACAATGCCAGGTCGCTGGAAAACTGTTGGAATGCACTTATTCGTTAAAGGTAAACGCAGACGGTACCATAATTTCGTTGCTTCCGAGAATCATGTGTTGTTGTGTGACCTGCGAGTTTTGTTCGGTTTGGAGGAGGGGGAGGATGCAGGTTTCGGAGTTGGTAAGGTTTGGAAGACCATTCAAGTTTTCTGTGAAACAAACTTGAGTCTATGTTCATGGGGAGTTTATGTGTACAAAAGTGAGACTAACATGAAGGATATCAAGTTCATGAGTCAAGATCCCAGTTCCTCTTTGGTGTGGAGTCGTCACAAGATGATCAGTGATAAGGATAAAATATTAAGCAAGAGAACAAGTTTGAATTTACCAGCAATGCATAGGGAGTTTCACATGTGGAATAATTATAAAGGAGAAAGTAGCCGAGTGTTGGAGAAAGCATGGAGGGCCATGGCCTTAACAGAGGGGGAAGGTAGATCAGGAATGAACATTGAGGATGAGAAGGACGAGGAGGTCGATTCACTGTTGGATACATTGGCAATGGAAGAACTTGATAAACATTTTAATTAACTTTATTAACACTCACACTGCTGAACCCTCTACTTTGCAATATTGCTGTCAACTTCAGAGAAACTTCTCTGCTTCTATACAATACAATTCAAACTATATTGTGGTCTTATTTTAGATAATTTTGTTGAACTCGTGTAAAACTTTGCTAGAATTTCAGTCTCATTAAGCTTGGTATAGTTCAAAAGAATACATATACATTTAGAATTACATACAAAGCAAAAGTTACAGTTGATGAATGAAACAGAAACAATAAACAATTGAATGAATCAATACTGATAAAACACCTTAAAAATCAGTGGGAAAGGCAATAATTTGACTTAGTTCACAGAGCTGCAAATCTTTCTGATAATTCCAGCTGATCCGGTCAATGGCTGAATATCTCCCATTTTTATCATAGCAGCTGCAAAGTCAGACTTAAAGGTTGTAGGATTATTGCTGTATTCTGACACAATAGAATCTGTAGACCCTCCACTGAATAGAACTTGATCT